>Ga0169931_10007074_pt1 | contig 16757 bp, 17 predicted proteins | sample Kivu_15m_20L_FD_129675 | JGI IMG/M metagenome (GOLD analysis project Ga0169931, IMG submission 129675) | Freshwater microbial communities from Lake Kivu, Western Province, Rwanda to study Microbial Dark Matter (Phase II) - Kivu_15m_20L... | ecosystem: Environmental > Aquatic > Freshwater > Lake...
ATCAAAGCCAACGCAAGGGGGCTGCCCAACTTCGCTAACTTCCGCATCCGCATCCTGTTCTACTGCGCGAAGCTCGACATGACGCCGCCATGATCAAAACCCCAGCCTTTTGCCCGAAGAGCCCATTTTTTCACTGCGGATCCCTCCAAGTCGATGCGAGGCTGGCGTGAGAGTGCGAAACTCGTCTCCGCCGCGCTCAAGCAGCCGGATCGCGAAGATGCGTGGTTCGTTCTCGCCAACGACTGGCGCCTCGCGGTCGCGCTGGATCACTACCTGGGCGAAAGCGAGCCTGTGAAGTCGCTGGCGGACGATTGGAGCCAGTTTCAGGGCCGCAGCGCGATTTTCGTCACGGACGATCCCGCCGCTACCGCACCGCCGGAGGAGATTCAGAGGCGATTCGTGCGCACCGAAGTGCTTTCCGTCGCCCGTGTCATGCATGCGGGCAATGAGGTGCGCTGGCTGAAAATCTTCGCTTGCCACCCTTAGCCTCCGCCCGACTTTTGCGCCCTTTTTCCAGCGCCCATGCCCTCATCCCCTGCCCTTTCCATCGTCGTGCCCCTCTACAATGAGGAGGACAACGTCGTGGAGATGCAGCAGCAGGTCGACGCCGCCCTCGCGGGCCGTGATTACGAGCTCGTGCTCGTGGACGATGGTTCAAAGGATCAAACGCTCGCCCGCATCCAGTCCGGCCCGCGTGTGCGCGTGATCGTCTTCGAAAAGAACAGCGGCCAGAGCGCCGCTATGCACGCCGGCATCCACGGTGCCAAGGGGGATGTCATCGTCACACTCGACGGCGACCTCCAGAACGACCCCGCCGACATTCCCGCGCTCGTCGCCAAGCTCGACGAAGGCTTCGACCTCGTCTGCGGCTATCGCGCCAAGCGCAAAGACACCGCCTTCAAGCGCCTGCAGAGCCGCATCGCCAACTTCGTCCGCTCCCGCTTCGTTGGCGACCATGTGCGCGACACCGGCTGCACGCTGAAGGCCATGCGTCGCGACTGCCGCGAGGCGCTCCTGCTCTTCAACGGCATGCACCGCTTCATCCCTGCGCTCATCCGCAACATGGGCTGGCGTGTCACCGAAGTCCCCGTGAATCATCGCCCACGCATCCATGGCGTGAGCAAATACGGTTTCGGCAACCGCGCCCTGCGAGCCACGATGGACATGTTCGGCGTCCGCTGGCTGAACAGCCGCCGCACGCGGTATTCCATCCGCGAAGAGCGCAAGGCGTAACCATCGTCCTCGTCCTCGATCACGGTGCATGATCGCGATGAACGTGTGCGAGCGTCCGTGCAGCAGTCGTGGAGTGAGTTCGAATGCGTTGGTGCATACGGAGCGATTTGATCGACGACGAGTAGGAGAACGAGCACGAGGACGATTCAAGCGGCTCGTAAACCTCTCCGCCCTTTGCTATTCGCTGTCCGCTTTTTACACCTTGACCATCGCACCCCGCCGCGTGCATCCTGCGTGCACTCCACAAACGGATGAACCTGCGCGAACAACTGCGACACCTGCTCCCTGAGATCCTGCCGGATGATCCCGCAGAGGCCATCAAGGGCACCGAGCTTATTCGCCTCGTCCGTCATCGTCTTGGCGAAGGCTACAGCGACGCCACGCTGCGCTACCATTTTTCCATCCTCAGCTACGATCCCACCTCGCCCATCGCGAAGGTCGATCAAGGGCAGGGCTACTACCGCCGACAGAAAAAGACCGCCGGCGCGAACGGCGTCCCTCGCCCCAGCCTCTTCGATGAGGAAGGCGAGAGCGACCAGTGCTGGTCGCGCTTCCTGCGCCTGGTCGCCATTTATGAGCGGCTCAGCCTCCAGCGCTCGAGCTACCCCTTCCTGCTGAACCGCAACAGCAGCGGTGCCCCCAGCATGGAGGGTGAATGGGACATCCCCGACCTCATCGTCGCCGACTGGGACCTCGACGCCGGCAGCGACGACGCCCCGCGCTTCGACGAAGCCATGCTCAATCTCCGCCGCCATCTCGGCGGACCCGAAGTCGGGCTCACTGGCGTGCAGTTGAAGCTCAGCGTCTCGCTCGAAACCTTCAGCGCCGACTTCTTCCAGGCCCTCAGCGCCACACGCTGGACACTGCAAAGCGAGATCGTCATCGCCGAAGGCCTCAACGACGAGGCGCTCGTCGATGCGCTGCGCAGCCTCGGCCATCAATTCGGCGTCGGCATCAGCAGCCTCGGCATCCAGCTCACCCAGCTCGATGAGCTGCCCTCTGCCAAGGAACTCCGCGCCATGAGCGCCGCCGAGTTTGAGGCCGTGCAGAATCTCCTCCGCATTCAAAAGATCACACTGCCCACGCCGCGTCACAGCATCGACTGGCCCGCGCTCAACGCCCTGCGCAAAAAGCACGACTCCGTTGCTGACCTCGTCCGCTGGCTCTCCGAATGCCTCGCCAAACGGCAGCCGGAATGGGTGGGTGGAGCGGTGAGGTGAGGATTTGCATGCCGGGCGACAATGCAAAACCCAGCTGGTTTGCATCTTCGCGATTTTGGACTCGCAAATTGGCCGGTCGTTGCGTTCCGGGCATGCCGCTCAGGATTCGCGCACTGTCCTTCGTGAACGCCGAACCCGTCGAGAAGTTGGCCGGCGGCCTTCGTCATTCCTCATTCTGGTTTCGTCATTTCTTCTCTCCAAGCAAGGAAACCACCGCCAAGGCCGTTTCGGAATTGGTCTGACCAATTTCATGCCCTCTACCCGCCGCAATTTTCTCCACAGCTTCAGCGGAGCCGCTTTGGCCTCGATGCTGCATCGCGATGCCAGCGCGGCGTCGAGCGCGCTCGCGCCGAAGGGCGGTCATCACGCGGCGAAGGCACGCGCCGTCATCCAGATCTTCTGCCCCGGCGGCCTGTCGCATGTCGATACCTGGGACTACAAGCCCGAGCTCGAGAAACGGCAGGGCAAGCCCTTCGATCCCGATGGCAAACTGCAGTTCTTCGCGTCTAAGCCCGGCAACTGTCAGCAGTCGTGGTGGAAGTTTCGCCAGCATGGCGAGTGCGGCCGCTGGATGAGCGATTTGTTTCCTAAACTGGCCACCAAGGTCGATGACATGGCCTTCATCCACTCGATGCAGAGCAAAACCGCGCTGCATGGCCCCGCGATGTTCATGGCGAACAGCGGCTTCATTCTTCCCGGCTTTCCGAGCATGGGCGCGTGGGTCACGTATGGCCTCGGCAGCCTCAGCGAGGACCTTCCGGCCTTCGTCGTGCTGCCTGATCCGCGTGGTTTGCCGCCCGGGGGCGTTTTGAACTGGGGCGCAGGCTTTTTGCCCGCGATTCATCAAGGCACCGTCATTGCCACCGACGCCGAAAAACCGCCCATCGCCGATCTTTTCCCGCCGAAGGGCTACATCGATGGTTCTGAGCAAAAAAACCGCGAATTCCTCCAAGTGCTCAATCGCACGCATGCGGCCCATCGACGCGAAAACAGCGAGTTGGAGGCCCGAATCGCCGCTTATGAGCTCGCAGCGCGTTTGCAGCTCAGTGCGCCCGAAGCCACCAATGTCAGCGGCGAGAGCGAAACGACGAAAAAGCTCTACCAGCTCGATCACGAGGACATCGGGCCGTTTGGAAGGCAGTGCCTGCTCGCGCGACGCATGGTCGAGCGCGGCGTGCGCTTCGTGCAGCTCTTCTGCGGCGCGGAAAACACCACCGCGAAGAAAATTCGCCCAAACTGGGACAGCCACGAAGACCTCGTGCGCGATCACGGCTACTGGGGCCCCATTCTCGACGCCGGAGCCGCAGCGCTGCTCACCGATCTGAAGTCACGTGGCCTGCTCGACAGCACACTCGTTATCTGCACCACCGAATTCGGCCGCCAGCCCGCCGCGCAAGGCGCCGGCAAGGGCCGCGATCACAATCCCGGGGCCTTCACCGCCTGGATGGCCGGCGGCGGCATCCGCGGCGGCACCGCGTACGGCACCACCGACGACCTCGGCTTCAAAGCGGCGGAGAATCCAAGCTACAGCTACGACCTTCACGCCACCGCGCTTCATTTGCTCGGCCTCGACCACGAAAAGCTCAGCTACTACCACAACGGCATTCAGCGCCGGTTGACGGATGTGCACGGGCACGTCATTCGCCCTCTGATTTGACTATCGAAGTCTGAAGATCATGCAGTGGCTCGGAGGCGAATGATCACTGCGGCGATGCTGCTGCCGACGAGGTTGGCCACGAGATCCCAGCCGGTGTTTTCATAGCCGCCGACGTTCGTATTCGGGATGGTGAGAACGGCGATGAATTCGATCACCTCATTCAGAGCGCCGAATCCCATGCCTGCCGCGGCACAGAGCGCCAGCATGCCAAAAGTCGGCCGCACCGGCCCGCCATCCGGCTGACGCAGCGCCTGACGCAGGATGTGCCAGCAAAGCCAAGTGGTGATGCCGAAACCGTAGGCATGAACGACTTGATCGTATTTCAGCCGGTCCGGGATGAGCCAGAGGCTGTAGAGCACCCCATGCTCGCCATTGTAAGGCCAGCCGGAAGGCAAAGGGCACAGGCCGCCGGCCATGTGTGCGAGGCCCCACATGGAAAACGCCCACAGCAGGCCCGTCGTGAGCTTCACGCGGCTGTGGACGAGGCTGATCACCGCGATGAGCACCAACATGACGACGATGTAGAAGATGAACTCGCTGTTGCCCCGCGAGACGGACATCGAGGCCGCCACGGCGATGTAGGCACCGTTAAAAAGGAAGATCGGCAACAGCTTCGCGGGTGGAGTCGTGCTCATGGGTGAATCATGCCGCATCGGGCCGTCGTGTGGCAAGAGCTTCCTTCCACGCCGGTTGACTGGCATGTCCCGTGCTGCATCCTAGCCGCACTCCCGCATGAAATTTCTCCTCCCGCTTTTGCTTTTGGCCCTGCCTGCCGTTGCTCCGGCACAGATCATGTCCGTGAAGAGCTTTGCGGATCTCGAAAAGGTGGCCGCTGACCTCGCCCAGATGCCGTATCAGGCACCGACGCAGCAGCTCGATCCGTTCTTTGAGGGGCTGAAATACGACGGGCACCGGCAAATCCGCTTCCTGCGCGACAAGGCGCTCTTCGCCGACCTGGGCGACACGTATCGCATCGAGTTCTTCCATCCGGGCTGGATGTTCAAGAAGCCGGTCGTCTTTCACAACATGCAGGGACCGAAGACGGTGGATGTGCCGTTTGACCGCAGCCACTTCGAGTATGGCGACCTGAAGGTGCCTGCGGATGCGGAGAATCCGATCGGTTATGCGGGTTTCCGGGTGCTGGCGCCGGATTCGTTGGTCGGGAAGCCGTTTGAGTTCATGGTGTTCATGGGGGCGAGCTACTACCGCGCGGTGACGACCCAGCTTGGCTACGGCATCTCCGCACGCGGCGTGGCGGTGAACACGATCGGTGGCGAGCCGGAGGAGTTTCCCGATTTCACGCATTTTTGGTTCCAGCAGCCGAAGCCGGGCGACAAGACCTTCAAACTGCTCGCGCTGCTGAACGGGCCAAGCATCACCGGCGCCTATGAGTTTGAGTCGATGCCCGGCGTGACCACGGAGATGAAGATCAAGGCCACGCTGCACCTGCGCAAGCCGGTGAAGATGCTCGGCATCGCCCCGTTCTCGAGCATGTTCTGGTTTGGTGAGAACTCGAACCCGAAGCCTTATGACTTCCGGCCCGAAGTTCACGATTCTGACGGCCTGCAGGTCGAGATCGAAGACGGACCGTCGATCTGGAGGCCGCTGGATGTGAGCCGCGACCTGCGTCTGAGCATTTTTGAGACGGAAAGACTGAAGGGCTTCGGCCTCGCGGAACGTGACCGCGACTTCAACAACTTCCAGGACCTCGAAGCCAATTATCATCGTCGTCCGGCAGTGTGGGTGGAGCCGGTGAGCGGATTTGGCAAAGGCGCGGTCACTTTGGTGGAGCTTTCGACGGGAGAGGAGACGTGGGACAACATCGTGGCGATGTGGAAGCCGGATCAATTGCCCGCGACGCCAGCGGAGCCGCTGAAAGTCGAGTACAAGCTCAACTGGCTCGATCAGCATGAGCCCGGGAAGCTCTGCAAAGTCATCAGTTCGCGCCGCGGCTTTGTGATGGACTCGGACGATCATCTTTACGTCATCGACTTCGCCAAGGGCGGTGAGAATGGCGAGGGCAAGCCGAAGGACTGGACACCCGACATCGACGTGGTGCTCAGCGGCGGCGAGGGCAAGGTGGTGGACAAGCGCGTGATGAAGAACAACGAAACCGGCGGCTGGCGTGCCTTTTTCAAGCTCGACATCCCCGAGAAGACCAATCTGCTGGAGATCATGATGGAGCTGAAAAAGGGCAAGGAAGTGATCTCCGAACGCTGGATGTATCAGTGGCGTCGATGAAGCTGAACCTCCTCGATCTCGGCTGGAATGAGTTCTATGAGCGGCAGTTTGAGCCGTTCCGGGCCGAAGGCTGGAAACCAGCGCGACTGATCCGCGACAACAAGATCAGCTACGGCGCTTTGCTGGAGGACGGGTCAAACGGCTTCGACGAGTTGGAGGTCGTTCTCAGCGGCAAGGTGTATCACGATGCCGAAACGGACGCCGAACTGCCTGCTGTAGGAGACTGGGTCGCGCTCGATGTTGGCAGTGAAAATGTCATTCGCGCACGACTGCAGCGGCAGACCTGCTTTTCCCGCAAAGCGGCCGGTGAGAGCACGGAGGAGCAGGTCATCGCAGCGAATGTGAACACTGTGATCGTCGTCACCGATGCTGGGCCCGATTTCAGCCCGCGGCGCATGGAACGTTACTTTGCGCTGATCGCCCGCAGCGGCGCAAAGGCGGTCGTGCTCATCAACAAGGCAGATCTTTATCCCGACGAGCAGAATCAGGGTGCCGCGGCGGCGATCCGAGCGCTGAACACGGATGCCGAGGTGCATGTGACCAGCGTGAAGAAGCGCAAAGGCCTCAAAGTGCTCAAGGATCACCTCAAACGCGGCCAGACGGTGGCGATCATCGGCTCCAGCGGCGTGGGGAAGTCGGCGCTGGTGAACCTGCTTCTCGGCGAAGACTGGCAGTGGGTGGATGACGTCAACGAAGTCACCGGCAAAGGCCGCCACACCACGACCGCGCGTGAGCTGCTCGTGCTCGAAAAAGGCGGCATCCTCATCGACAACCCCGGCATCAAGGAAGTGCAGATGTGGACTGACGAGACCACGTTGCGTGAACGCTTTGCTGACATCGACGAACTCGCCCTTCAGTGCCGTTTTCGCGACTGCAAGCACGGCACGGACGCCGGATGCGCGATTCGCGCCGCAGTGGAGGCCGGAAAGCTCGATCAGGCGCGTTACGAAGGCTATTTGAAGCTGGAGGACGAGATCGCGGCGCTGCGCAAGAAGCGCAAAAAACGCCAGATGACCGTCGGGCGCCGCAACAAGCGCGATCACAAGATCAAGGCGCGCAATCGCGTCGATCGCGAGGAAATCGAGCGTGATCTGAAACCGAGGGCCTGAGATCAGTCCTTCGTCACACTCACCGGCGTGCGATTGAGCACCCATTCATAAAAAAACTTCGCCGGGTTGCCTTCCGTGAGCGGCATGCGGATGCAGCCGTGGGATGCGGGGTAATTGGGAACGCTGGTGAAACCGTGGATGAAAACGTGGCCGTTGATCTGCACACTCCAAGGCATGGGCGCGTTTTGATACAAACTCGAATGATGCATCACCGCGCGAAACGGGCCCGCACGGAACTCGCCCGCCGGGGTGCGGCCATAGCGGCCAGAACTGATGCGCGTTTGCAGGACCAGACGGTCCCCCTGCCAGCCTTGAAGTTGTTGTTTTTTCAGACTCACCGACACACGCTGCGGCGAGACCATGAGAGTGAATCCACGAAAAAAGCCGCCGACGCGGACCCGGCCCTTTTCGTCCGGTGGAGAGACTTCCGCGCCAGCCTGGACCAGTTGATCCGTGCTCACCAACTCCGTGCCGTCGGTCAAAGTGCGCAGCGATCCAGGAGGGAGCATCCTTTCGTTCAATTGGAACACCTTGCCCATGTCGTCTCGGCGCAGCGGCCATTTCAGCTCGTCCACCGCCTCGTCCACCGGGAGGAACAGCTTGCCAGGTTCGGCGTTGAAGGTGACGGCCTCGATGCTGCCGCCCCATGACAGAAGCGGTTGGGCGAACACGAAAAGTGTCGCCAGGAACAGAACCTGAAGCGTGGGGATGTGTCGCCGGAGCATGGGGTGTGCGAATCAGATGATGCGTGTGTCGCGCAGGCGTTGCACGAGATTCCTCCGGCAAAACGGCTTCTGCCGCGCTATTCATGCATCCATGCCGCCACCATCATCTGCCACCCGCACGGGACTCGCCCGCGCCATGTCGAAACTCGGCTTCTGCTCACGCAGCAAGGCCGCCGAGTTGATCCGCATGGGAAAAGTGACGGTGAACCGCACGGTGCGGAAGAATCCCGAGTTTCCCGTCATCCTGGGCCAAGATGTCATCATCATGGATGACGTGAGCATCAATCAGGCGAAACAGGTTTACGTGATGCTGAACAAACCGCGCGGCCTGGTGACCAGCGCCTCTGACGAATTGGGTCGTGAGACGGTCTTTTCGTGCTTTGAGCACTCCAGACTGCCCCATCTTTCGCCCGTGGGCCGGCTGGACAAGGCGAGCGAGGGTTTGTTGTTGTTCACGAATGACAACGTGTGGGCGGACAAAGTCACCAATCCTGCCACGCATCTCGACAAGACGTATCACGTGCAGATCGGCGGCCTCGTGGACGATGTGCTGCTCTCGCGGCTCAAGCATGGCGTCGATGACGAAGGCGAGCATCTCTCCGCCAAAAACGTGACGGTTCTGCGCACAGGAGAAAAGAACACCTGGCTAGAATTCACGCTCGACGAAGGCCGCAATCGCCACATCCGCCGTCTGCTTGACGCGTTCGGCATCGAGGTTCTGCGACTGGTGCGTGTGGCGATCGGTTCGCTGGCGCTGGGCGATCTGCCGAAGGGCAGGTGGCGCGAGCTGACGCGAAAGGAACTGTCCGGGATGCGCTGATTTCAGGCGATGCCTTCGCGATTGTCAGAGATCTGTCGAATCAGCGAGCTTTTTGACCACTTCTGACGCGAGCATGAAGCCAAAAGTGCCGGTGACGAACGTGGCAGCCCCGAAACCGGCGGCGCAATCGAGGCGGAGGCCGGTTTCGGTGCCGGTTTCGGGTTCCAGCGAGCAGGAACCATCGGCCCAAGGGTAAACAGGGTGCTCGGTGGAATAGACGCAGGCGACGTTCATCGTGACGGGGCGTCCTTCCTCGCTTTTGGCGAAGCCGTGATCGCGGCGCAGGCACTGCCGCACGCCTTTGAGCAGCGGATCTGACCCGGCGTGACCGAGATCGGCGATTTTGATGACCGTGGGGTCACGGCGACCACCTGCGGAGCCGGAAGTGATGACGCGCAGGCCACGCGCATGACATTTAGCAATGATGAGCGCCTTGATCGACGTGCGATCAACGGCATCGACGACGAAATCGAAGTCGGGTGTGAGCAGGTGGTCCACGTTCGACTCGGTGAGGAACTCGGTGACGCGGTGCACACGGCAGGCGGAGTTGATCTCCGCCACGCGGGCGGCGAGAACATCGACCTTTGACACGCCGATGGTGTGTGCGAGCGCGGGGAGCTGGCGGTTCGTGTTTGTGATGCAGACGTCGTCCATGTCGATCAACGTCAGCGTGCCGACACCGCTGCGAGCGAGCGCTTCCACGACCCAGGAGCCCACACCGCCGACGCCGACAACGGCGACATGTGCTTTTCCCAAGCGTGGCAACGCTGCGGCTCCATAAAGCCGCCCGATGCCGCCGAAGCGCTGCGTGTAGGATTCATCCATGCGCTCGTTTAGCGCCTGCGCAGCGGGAGATCAAGAGGGCCGGGATGCTGGATGGGGTGGCGACAGGGAGCCCCTGTGCTTCTCGGTCACGAGATGGCGTGGTCATGCGCTGGATGTCGGGCGGTGCTGCGAAGGAGGCCGAGATGCATGTGCATACCCCTTTCGCAGCACACACCCGACCTACATTCAGCAGTGGTGTGCGCCGCGTGTGTTCACGTACACCGAGTAAAGGCTCTGCGAGGCGGTGATGAAGAGGCGGTTTCGCTTTTGACCGCCGAAGCAGACGTTGCTGGCGGTTTCGGGGAGTTTGATGAAGCCGATGAGTTTGCCCTCGGGGTTGAAGATGTGGACGCCGTCGTAACCGTCGCCGATCCAGCCGGCGCTGGCCCACAGATTGCCTTCGATGTCGCAGCGGATGCCGTCGGAGTTGCCCTTGGCTTTTGGATCCGCGAGCTGGCCTTTGTTCGTGGCGAAGATCTTGCCGTTTTTCGCGGTTTTGCCGTCCACGTCATAAACACGGATGTTCTTGGGGCTGCCGGTATCGACGATGTACACCTTTTTGTAGTCGGGTGAGAAGCAGAGGCCGTTCGGCTTCTCCAGATCCTCCGTGATCTTGGTGATCTCGCCGCTCGGGTCGATGCGATAGACGGATTCTTTGAGCAGGAGTTCTCCTTTGTTCCCTTCGTAGTCCATCATGCTGCCGTAACCAGGATCCGTGAACCAGATGGAGCCGTCGGGATGCACCGCGCCGTCATTGGGGGCATTGAGCGGCTTGCCGTCGAATTTGTCAGCCAGGACGGTGACCTTGCCATCGAGCTCGTAGCGGACCACGCGGCGCGTGCCATGCTCGAAGCTGATCTGACGGCCTTGAAGGTCAAAGGTGTTGCCGTTGCTGTTGTTGGCGTTGTTGCGCATCATGCTGACGTGGCCGTCCTCCGGCAGCCAGCGCATCTGGGCGTTGTTCGGGATGTCGCTCCAAACGAGGTAGTTGCCGGTGCCGTTCCAGGCGGGGCCTTCGGCCCAGAGCATGCCGGTGTGCAAGCGGCGGATGGGCGCGTTGCCTTGAACGAGCTTTTCGAAGGCGGGATCGAGCGCGATGACGTCCGGATCCGGGTAGCGCTCGGGCGTGTTGCCAGACCAATCCCTGGAGAAAAGCGTCGTGGCAGCGGTGGAAACGGCGAAGCTGGTGAGGAAGGTGCGGCGGCTGGAGTTCATGGCGTGGTGGTTGTAGCGAATGGTACGGAGGCTTGGCAAGAGTTTCGTCATTTTCCAGCCACCCCACTTTATTCCTCCAAAAAGAAAAGCCCCGGCTGCATGGCTGCGGCCGGGGCTGATGAGGAGTTCTCTCGAATTAGACGACGGGAGCGCCTTCGATGTTCTTGCCAGGGATGGCAATGGGATACCAGCCTTCGGCGTTCGGATTGACGGGGGCCTCGGATTCCGGGGTGATGATGGCAGGCATGTGTTGAACCTTGGAGTTCAAGGCCTCCTCCCACTTGATCTCCTTGCCAGAGTAGGTGGCCATGCGGCCGAGGACGGCGGTCATGGTGCTCTCAGCGCCGTAGTAGGCGTTGTTGAGCGGCTTGTTCTCGCGGATGGCGGCCTGCAGGGTGTCGTGCTCGGTCTGATACGGATCGGGATCGAGGCGCTTGGCGGCACCTTTGCCCTTGCCTTCGACGTCCTTGCCACCAGGGCGATATTTCCAGATGGTGTTGCCCTTGTGGTCGTTGGCGTAGCAGCGGCCGCTGTTGTCGAGGTAGAGCTTGCCCTTGGTGCCGGTGAATTCCTCGCGCACGGCGTTGGAGACGCCGGACTGGTGGCGGCACTGGCTGTTGATGCGGACACCGTTCTCATAGGTGTACTCGACATAGTGGTGGTCGTAGATCTGGCCGAACTTTGACTCGACACGCTGCATGCGGCCGCCCATGCCTTGCGCGCTCACCGGATGGCTGCCGATGAACCAGTTGGCGACGTCGATGTTGTGGATGTGCTGCTCGTTGATGTGGTCGCCGCAGAGCCAGGTGAAGAAGTACCAGTTGTTGATCTGGTACATGAGTTCGGACTGGTCAGGACGCTTGTCGCGGAACCAGATGCCGCCACCGTTCCAGTAAACCTGGCCGCCGACGATGTCGCCGATGATGCCTTGTTCTTTGACCTGGGTCAGAGCCTCCTTGTAGCAGTTCTGGTAACGGCGCTGAAGACCGACGACGACCTTGAGGTTCTTTTCGTCGGCGACTTTGGCCATTTCGAGCACTTTGCGGACGCCAGGGCTGTCCACAGCGACGGGTTTTTCCATGAAGATGTTTTTCCCTGCCTGCACGGCGGCTTCAAAGTGATACGGACGGAAGCCGGGAGGCGTGGTGAGGATCACGAGGTCGCAGGAGTCGATGACTTTCTTGTAACCATCAGGGCCGGCGAAGATGCGGGAGTCGTCCACCTTGACCTTGTCAGGCGATTTGTTGCGCAGGTTGCTAAGAGCACCATCGGCCTTCTCTTTGAAGGCATCGGCGACCGCGTGCAACGTAACGCCCTGCTGGCTGGTGCTGAGGGCCTGTCCTGCAGCACCGGTGCCGCGGCCGCCGCAGCCGATGAGGCCGACTTTGATTTCATCGCTTCCTGCGGCCCAGGCGGATTGTGCGACGGTGAGTGCGCTTGCAGCGGCGGTGGTGCCGATGAATTGGCGGCGCGAAGTGGGCGCTGCCGGAGTGGTGGTCGGTGTGTTCATGGGGTGCGTGGGTTGGTTTGACGTACTTTCGAAAACTAGGCGAGGGCGTTTTTGATGAGAGCGAACCCTTCGGTGTAAACTTGCTCGGTACTGGGGAAGAAGTCACGCCAGACGCGAGTGGCGGCGGCGAGATCGGGCAAAGCACTGCCGAAGGCCTCAATGGTCATCCAGCCGTCGTAGCCGATCTTTTTGAGATGCTTGATCTGCTCGACGATGTTGATGTGGCCACGGCCGGGCGTGCCACGATCGTTTTCGGAAATGTGGACGTGATTGAGCTTGCCGCTGGCGAAAACGGTGTCGATGGCGGCCATCGGGTTTTTCTCCTCGATGTTGGCGTGGAAGGTGTCGTACATCGTGCCGAAATTCGGATGATCGACGCGCTTCACGTAGGCAGCGGCCTGCTCCATGGTGTTGAGCAAGTGGGCCTCGAAACGATTGAGCGCTTCGATGGCGCATTTGACTCCGGCGGCTTGGGCGACAGGAGCGATGGCGCGGTGCACTTCGGCAGCACCCGCAAGCTCAGCTTCAGAGGGGAAGGCTCCAGTGAACTGGCCAAGCACCTGATAATAGGGCCCGCAGAGGGTCTGCACGCCGGCGTTGTGGGCGCATTCGAGGACGCGCTTCAGATGATCGATGGCCCCCTGACGATTCGCGGCGACCGGAGAAATAGCGTTGTGTGCTTCGTCGGGCAGGACGGTCACGGCGGTGCACTCCAAGCCGTTGTCCTTCAAGACTTGGCCGATGCCTTTGAAATGCGCTGGATTGCTGACATCGAAGATCGGCAGCTCGACGCCGTCGTAACCCGTTTTCTTGAGCTTTTCGATGACAGGGTAGTTCGCCTCGGTGACGTGGCCGGTGTAAAGGAGGAGGTTGAATCCGATTTTCATGAGTGGAACGCGAAGCTAGGGAAGAGCGGGCGAATTGGCAAGGTCTGTGTCGGGAGATTTGCCGGTGTGTGCTGAACGGCAGACGCCCGGGCCGTGTTTCACCCCCGCCACCGGAATCTCAACTCTTGCGGCAGCGTGGCAAAATTGGCATTGAAAAGAGGGCGGGCGATCTCATTAGTGCGCTGGCCGCTTGCCGACGACGGTTCGCAGGCCGGAATTTCTGCCGCACCATGACTGTAATCCGACTTATCGCCCTGTCCGTCTCTGTTGCCGCACTGGCATCCTGTGAGAACACGAAGAAATCAGGCAGCAGCGACCCCTATGCCTCGAACTACGGCAATGACGGGCACTACAACCCTTATCCAGGGCAAACAGGCTACGCGCAAAAGACGACTCCATCGTACGAAAAGCCGCCCACGCCGGTGGAGCCGGAACCGCCGGCCGATCCGTACGCGTTCAGCGCCTCGAAAAAGAGCACGCCAAGCACATCCTCCACCACTCCCAAGAAGACCGTGGCCTCGAGCAGCTCTGCGAAGAAAAAATCTAGCCCGTCGAAGTCTACCACCAAGAAGTCTTCCTCGGGGTCCCGCTACAGTGTGACCAAAGGGGACACTCTTTATGGCATTGCGAAGAAGAAAGGAACCACCGTTGCCAAAATAAAGGCGGCAAACGGCCTAAGCGGCGACTTGATCCGGCCGGGACAAAGCCTGAAGATTCCCTGATTCTGCACACGGGCACTTTTTCTGCTCCAACAAGAAATTGTCTCGAATTTTGGCCGCTTCAAGGCCGTCAATCCTCCGCCATTCACATCCATGCCTGCCTCAGCTGCGACTGACCTTGGCGAAGTCTCTGACATCGACTTGGTCAAACGCAGCCAGGCTGGCGACACGCGGGCCTTTGACATGCTGGTGACAAAGTATCGCGGGAGGATCTACGCCATGACCTACCATCTGATCCAGAACGAAACTGAAGCCTGGGACCTCGCGCAGGAGGCTTTCATCAAGGCATGGCGAGCGCTGCCCAATTTCAAGTTGGATGCCGGATTCTATACCTGGCTGTACCGAATCGCGCACAACGTGACTTACGACTGGCTGCGGAAGAGGAAGATCCAAGGGGATGGGGAGTTTGACGATGAGCGCACCGAACATCGTGTCGCAGCAGGTGCTGAGGCGACGCCCAAAGGAGATCCTGCCCCAGACATGGCCCTGCGAAATGCGGAGCTCGGTCACCGCATCCAGGCTGCGATTGCGAAGCTTTCGCCCGAGCATCGGCAGGTCATTGTGCTGCGTGAAGTCGAAGGGCTGGCCTATGAAGAAATCGCCGCGCTCGTGCCATGCTCGCTCGGGACCGTGATGTCGCGCCTGTTTTACGCCCGGAAAAAGCTGCAGGAACAACTCAAAGACGTTTATGAAACCACCCTCTGAAGAACACGATCTCATCCGTTGGCTTGATGGCGAGATGGATGAAACGGAGCGCGCCGCCTTCGAGGCGCGCATCAAAGCAAACCCCGCTCTCGCGCAAGAGGCGGAGGAAATGCGCGCCCTGAGCGCGGGCATCCGCGCTCATCTGCCTGCGGAGATGGCCGTGCCGCACGCGGATTTCTTCAATTCCCAGATCCAGGTACGCATCGGGCAGATGGAGATCGACGAGGCTCGGCGCCGGGAGGCCGTTGCCCCCGTGCTGGGTTCGCTGTTGTCGTGGCTGCGCCAGTCCTGGCTGACTGCAGCCGGGGCTGTTGCGGTGGCAGTAGTGGCCTTTCTCTCCCTGCGCCCCTCATCTGAGGACGCGCACAGCCTCATTCTGAGTTCTTACACGCCGAGCGCGGGGGTGCAGACCGTCACTTTTCATGACGACAACGCAGATGCGACCGTGCTCATGCTCGACGGTCTGGAGGAGGTGCCTGCCGACCGGAAGATCTCCGGCATCAGCATCAGCCGCAGCGAAACAGAGCCGGAAATGGCCTCCACCACCTTGTTTGACGCCGCAGGATCGCCCCAGCTGGTGATCTTTCGCGACGCCGCGGGCAATCCCCAGTTCTGGGCCAGCAAACCACGCGGATGAGAACCCTGCTTCCAGCGCTGGCACTTTGGATCGGTTGCGCCTTGGGTGTGGCCGGGCAGGAAAACGCCGCACCTTCGGCCAAGCCCGCGACGGAAGGCAAGGTCTGGGGTGGATTGGTTTTCGCAACCAACGACGGCACTGAGCTCACCGGCTCGCAGGAGAAGGCGCCCGCCACCCTTCCGCAACTCAATACGCGGCTTTCCAAGGTGTTTGACTTCAAGCATTTCGAGATCCTGGGGCAACATCATCAGGACATTTTCCGCGAGTACGAGTCCTGGGTGGTGCCATCCCGCGATTTGTTCCTGAAAATCGACTCTAATGGTCCGGCGGATAGAGGGGGCGTAAAACTACACCTCCAAGTTTGGCGGGAGCAGCAGGTGCTTGTCAAAAGCGACGCCGTGCTGCGCCCCGACAGCCCGCTCTTCATTGGCGGACCCAAGTGGAAAGGCGGACGCTTGATCTTCGTGCTATCTTTGGAGCGTAAGTAGCCGAGGTAGTGGGAAGGGTTGGTGTGTTGGCTATACGAGGCCCTGAATGACGTTTGTGATTGATTCCCAAACACCATTTGGCGCAAACAAAACACCCCGCACCTCTTTCGAAGTGCGGGGTGTTGTTTAATCTGGCAACGTCCTACTTTCACATGGCCTGTCGCCATACTATCATCGGCGCAACAGCGTTTCACTTCCGTGTTCGGAATGGGAACGGGTGGTACCACTGTGCCATGGTCACCAGACTGCGGTTCACGACTACACAAGGTGTGTGAACCGAGGTCTGGCGACACTTTTCAGAGACACGTTCTCTGACAACTGCATACAGGGAGAAAAGAAATTCGAATCGAGCCTTTGGAACCAGGCTTTAGTTTGAGATGGAGCAATGCAAGACAAACGGATGATTAGTACCACTAAGCTGAACGCATTACTGCGCTTGCACCCGTGGCCTATCAACGTGGTAGTCTTCCACGATCCTTCAGGGAAAGCTTATCTTGGGATGGGCTTGGCACTTAGATGCTTTCAGCGCTTATCCCTTCCGCACATAGCTGCCCAGCGATGCTCTTGACAGAACAACTGGAACACCAGAGGTGCGTTAATTCCGGTCCTCTCGTACTAGGAATTAAACCCCTCAACTTTCCTGCGCCCACAGAGGATAGAGGACCGAACTGTCTCGCGACGTTCTGAACCCAGCTCGCGTGCCGCTTTAACCGGCGAACAGCCGGACCCTTGGGACCTTCTCCAGCCCCAGGATGCGACGAGCCGA
>Ga0169931_10007076_pt1 | contig 16749 bp, 17 predicted proteins | sample Kivu_15m_20L_FD_129675 | JGI IMG/M metagenome (GOLD analysis project Ga0169931, IMG submission 129675) | Freshwater microbial communities from Lake Kivu, Western Province, Rwanda to study Microbial Dark Matter (Phase II) - Kivu_15m_20L... | ecosystem: Environmental > Aquatic > Freshwater > Lake...
ACCCAGTTCGCTGCAACGATCTGCGGCTTCAACCATCTCGAGTTTATACGCGGCGGTGAATTGACGGCGGACAGGTTTCTCTAGAACCTCGGGATCTGGGCAGGTGGCTTTTCCAGTGTTGTCATGATTCAAAAGCGGCAAAGGCATAGAGTCTGACATGCGGGGTAACCGTTCCTTCTACTCTAATTGGGACTAGCTGAGCTGTCTCATCTATTGTTGTCACAGTGGGGGGAGGGCCGTACCTAGGCGGGAGCATGGGCACGATGGAACCTGTAGGATTACCCCAACCACCTTGGGCAAATGCAGGCGGTTGACTATTGGGCCGCGCATCTGCCAAGGCTTGAGGGGATCTGGCCAGCGCTATATTTTGCCGAGTTGAAGACTAAACCACTGAAACAACTTGGGACTGAGGCGCACTGAGCTAGCTTTTAATTGACTAACGGCTTGGGACACGTCATCCTTTGAAAGCAGCCCAGTCTCGTAGGCGATCAGCAATAAGCCCAACGTGCCTTTGACCCGAAAGCCCATCGCCTGAGCGATCCGTCTCCCTAGCCGCTCATCGATAATCAACCAATCGGCGGCAAGTTCTTGGCCGAGTAGAATGACATCTTGTTCCCCCATATCCAATCCCAACAGCTCTCATGGAGAATTAGGCGCTATTGCCCAGCCTTGAGTATCTGCTTCTGCTTCCAGTTCATGGTTTGGATAGTCGATGACAGCAAACCCATTTTCTGAGAGAAGCCGATAAAACTCCCAGCGATCGCACCCCAGGATCTGGGCACCGAACCCACCTGATATGCGGCCTAGCTCGTAGAGCTTGCCCAGGGTGTAGATTAAAACCGTTTGGCGAAAACCTTCGGGTTCTTCCTTTAACGCAACCAGCAGTTCGTTCGGAAAGGCAACTTCCATAGGCGTCAAGGGAATTAGCTTCAATGCCATACTATCCCATGACGTTATGACTGTGCTGGCGCAAACAGTTTCTACCTGGTATGCTCTCCTACTGCACCACCTGCCGCATATAGTTGCCCCACACCGCCGCCGCCTGGCCGCTGCTGCCTCCGGTAGAGGTATTGTCATCATTGCCCAGCCAGATACCCGTGGTCAGGCTGCGGCCCGGCACAAACCCCACAAACCAGAGATCGCGGTTGTCGTCGGTAGTGCCGGTTTTACCCGCTTCCCCCAGGCCCAAAAAGGCACTGCGGCCCGTACCGCCCTGCACCACCCCCTGCAACAGCCCCGTCAGGGTAGTGGCAATGGCGGGGTCAATGGCCTGGCGATTGGAATCGCCCGCTTGGCCAAACTCATAGATCACACGACAGGTATTGATATCGCTGGGGTTAGCGCAGTCGCTGCTGTCGAGCACCCGCAAAATACCGTGGGGGCGGTTCCACACCCCGTTGTTACCCACGGCGGCAAAGGCCCCGGTTAGCTCCAGGGGGGTGACTTCACTCTCGCCTAGGGTAAGGCCCGGCGAGGCCACCAGCTTAGACTCAATGCCCAAACGCTCCGCCACATTAATCACATTGCGCAGGCCCGCGTCCTGGGCAATGCGGAGGGCCACAACATTCTCAGAGCGGGCCATCCCGGCATACATATCCAGGGGGGCCGACCCCGACCGACAGCCCTCAAATCGCTGCCCGTCCCAGTTCAAAGGCTCACAGGAGAAAGATTGGCTGGGGGAAATGCCTGCTTCTAGGGCAGCCCCGTAGGCAAACAGCTTAAAGGTAGAGCCGGGCTGGCGTAGTGCCTGGGAGGCTCGGTTGAACTGGCTGGCGGAAAAGTCTACCCCACCCACCAGGGCCCGAATCGCCCCCGTGGTGGTTGCGAGGGTGACCACGGCCCCCTGGGAGTAGCCCAGGGCCGCCCCCTGGGTCGCCACATCTTGACTCAGGGCCGCTTCGGCGGCCTTTTGCAGGTTTAGTTCTAGGCTGGTCTGCACATAAAAGTTGCCCTCGCGGGCCAGGGATGAGCCCAGCACCGCGTCGAGTTCTTCAAACACATAGCTGTAGAAGTAGGGGGCGCGGGTGCTCCGGAGCTGGCGGGTGGCATCGGGGCTGATCTCAATGCGCGATCGCCGCGCCTGCCTGGCCTCCTCCTGGCTGACCATGCCCAGGGCCACCATGCGATCGAGGACGCGATCGCGGTAGGCCACCGCCGCATTGTAGTTTTGCACCGGGTTAAAGGCATTGGGGCCCGGCAAAATGCCCACCAGGGTCGCCGCCTCCGACAGGGTCAGATCGCGGGCGGGCTTAGCGAAGTAAAACTGCGACGCATCCTCAAAGCCGTAGAGGTTTTCGCCCAAATACACCCGGTTGAGGTAGGTGAGCAGTAGGTAGTTTTTGCTGTAGAAGGTCTCCAGCTTAAGGGCGGTGATCGCCTCGCGAATTTTGCGCCCCGCCGAGTCTTCGGTACCCACATACTCGCGGTAAATGCTGCGGGCCAACTGCTGGGTGATGGTGCTCCCTCCCTGGCGAATGCCGCCTCCCTGAAGATTCACCAAGATCGCCCGCAAAATACCGAGGGGGTCTACCCCCAGGTGCCAGTAGTAGCGGGTGTCCTCAGAGGCCACCAGGGCCTTGGGCAGGTAGGGCGAAAACTCCCCTATGCGGCGCAGCTCCTGGTGCGACTGGTTGCGCTGGTCTTGGAGCGGCACGGTGGTGCCATTGTCTTGACCGTAGACCACCACGGGCCCCTGCACCGAGTCGGGCAAGGGCCGCATGGGAATTTTGGGCCACTCCACCCCGACGATCCAGGCTCCCACCACCAGGGACAACCCGGTAAAGCCGTAGAGGGTGTAGCGGGCGGTCTTAACGTACCAGGGGGGCGGCTCGTTAAACCGTAGGGTAACGGCATCTTCTAGCTCGGCGGGGCCCAGGGTATAGAGGTCGCCATGGTTCATCACCGCTTGGGTCAGCCGCTTTTTGCCCCGGTAGATGCCGTTGGTCGAGTTGCGATCCTTCATCACGAAGGGCTGGCCGAGGCGATTGGCGTCACGGGTGAGGGTGGCGTGCACCTGGCTGACAATGGGGCTGGGGGCGACAATGTCGCACTGGGACGAACTGCGGCCCAGAATGTAGTGATCCCCCAGCAGGGGATAGGTGGTGGGCTGGCCGTTGACGATCACTTCTAGCTCAGCGGCCCGAGCGCCAGGCTTGACCGCCAGCTTGCCGAAGTCGACCTTGGCTTGTACGGCCTGAAACGCCTGGGTGACGGTCTTGAGCAGAGTACGGGGCTGGGAGGGGTTTGGGGGCGACATAGCTAGCGGGAGTAGGCCCAACCGGAATACAGCACCATTGTAGTCATAAGCTCTGCGATCGCTCAGGTCCATAGACCACTTTTGGCAATGGCTTCCCATAATACTCTGGTCAAAACCCTGGCCAAACATTAAACGGGACGCAGCCAAGCTACGTCCCGTTTAAACTTCACGCTTTGGCAACTCCCGAGCCCTGGCGAGCCTACTTCTTCATGTCCTTGGCCATCTGGCGGAACATATCGAGGTTGGTGTCTACATTGCGGCGATCGAAGCTGGGCTCCTTTTTAGCCGTGGGCTGGGAAAAAGTCTCGGCTTGGGCAGTCTTTTGGGCTGGCAAACCATTTTCCTGTAGCTTCACGGCTTCCATAGCAGAAACCTGCCGAATGCTCTCTTTTTCTTCGGTCTCACCCCGCTTCTTGGCAAAGGTGCGCCGTACGGTCTTAGATGAGCGCATGTATTCAATGTCGCCGTAGCTCTTAGCGTCGTCAGGCTCTAGATAGTAAGATCCGGCGGCCCGCTCAATAGCGGGCTGCTGCCGCACCGGGCGATCCGATTCCCCTGGGTTTTTGGCCTTGCCGCCAAGTAGCCCGCGAATAAATCCAGTCATGAAGATCTCCTGCGTCTGTTAGATAGAAGGTCGAAGGTTGCCAAGTCATTGGACAGATGACCTGAGTAAAGGCAGGCCACCGGGTCAGACTTGGGTAACGGTTTATTGATATCTATGTTAACTTTTGTTGGGACAAAAACAGAGGCGAAATTGACCAAATCCTCTTTTTGTCTCAGGTTGGCCGTTTATGAGAGCCGTTGTCACTCCTAGTGTCGTGAGCATTTAGTTTTGCAACGTCCGAGATACTGAAATGTTGGGTTACGCTAGCGCTTCACCCAACCTACATTGCAAAACATTCAAATCACGCTGGTTGATAGATCAGCTCACCTAGGGGGGTGAACCGAGGGCATGGTCTGTACGGGGCAGCAAGGTACTAGAGTGATGAAGAACATTCATCGCCCGTTGCCATGGTTACTTCTCCTGCTTCGCCCTTGGCCACCGCCGTGCCCGTCGATCGCATTTGCTACAACGATCAGGGGTTAGTACCCGCCATCGTGCAAGACTACCTCGACGGCACCGTGCTGATGATGGCCTGGATGAATGCAGAATCCCTGCAAAAGACCCTGGACTCGGGCGAGACCTGGTTCTGGAGCCGATCGCGCCAGGAGTTTTGGCACAAGGGGGCGACCTCAGGCCATGTGCAAAAGGTTCAGGCCATCCGCTACGACTGCGACAGCGATGCGCTGCTGGTCTCCGTCGAGCAGCTGGGCGACATCGCCTGTCACACCGGCGAGCGCAGCTGCTTTCACCAAATCGAGGATCACAAGGTGGCCCCCCCAGCCGATACCCTGTCCCAGGTGTTTGGGGTGATCTGCGATCGCCGAGACCACCCCAACCCCGACTCCTACACCTGCAAACTGCTGGCCGGAGGCGACAACAAAATCCTCAAAAAAATCGGCGAAGAAGCCGCCGAGGTGGTGATGGCCTGTAAAGACGATGACCCCGATGCGATCGCCGGAGAAGCCGCCGACCTGATGTACCACACCCTCGTAGCCCTAGCCCACCATGGGGTAGATATCAAGGACGTTTACCGCAAGCTCCAGGAACGGCGACGGTGAGGAAATTTTGAACTTTGAACTTTGAACTCACCCTCCACCCTCCACCTAAACCAGCGGTGTCTTCGCCGGTAGGCCAGGCAGACGGGGAAACTTATCGGGGGTGCAGCTGACCTTGGCGAGGATCACGTTATGGCGTACGCCCTGGGTCAGGGGGGTAGTTTGCGATCGCACCTCCCGCAGCTCACCCCCCAGACGGGGCAAAATGGCTCTCAGGCTAGCCTCCTCCTCCGCTGACCACTGGCCCCGGTAAAGCACCGCCTGCCCACCCAGGGCAAGGAGCGGTAGGGCATACTCGGCGCAGGTATTGACCGGGCCCACAGCTCGCAGCAGCGCCAGGTCAAAGGCCTCGCGGTGAACGGGCTGGTGGGCCACCTGCTCGGCCCTTTGGGGCAAAAAGCTCACATTGGTCAGCCCCAGGGTTTCACAGGCGGCTTCTAGGATCGCCAGTTTTTTGCGGGTGGCATCGAGCAGCGCGATCGCCCAGTGGGGAAACGCCAGGGCCACGGGCAGGCCGGGGAAGCCGCCGCCGGTGCCGATGTCGACAACCTTGAGGACGGGGGCCTGGGCCTCAGTCAACCAGGGAGCAACGCCCTGGAGCGAGTCCCACAGATGCTTCTCCCAAAAATCCTCAGAGGTGGTGATGCGGGTCAGGTTGATCTGCTGATTGGCGGCCAAAATAGCGACGTACAGCCGTTGGAACTCCTGATGTTGGGCCTCCGTGGGCTGCCAGTGAAGGGTACTCTGCCAGCGATCGTCGTAGGTGGGTAACGGGTCCATAGGTCTGTCCTTACCCGACCGCTGGGGAGAGCGTGCCCTGGGGCACTGGGGTCAGCCTGCCGTGGTCCAACTGCCAGCAGCGATCGGCCAGGGGGGCCAGTTCATCGCCATCGTGGGACACCACCAGCAGCGTCCAGTTTTGCTTGAGCTGTTTGAGCAGCGCAATCACTTGCTGGCGAATAGACCAGTCTAGCCCCGCTGTGGGCTCATCCAGTAGCAGCAGGTAGGGCTTGCGAATCAGCTGTACCGCCAGGGCCAAGCGCCGCTGCTGGCCGCCGCTCAAGGCATGGGGATCGGTCTTGAGGGTCAGCTGGTCTAGCCCCACGGCCCTCAACGCCTGCTCAATTTGGTCGCGGGCCAACTCCGGATGGCCCAGGCGCAGTTCTTCCAACAGGGTATGGCCACAAAAGTGGCGCTCTGGAAACTGAAACACCAGCCCCGCCAGCTGCTGCAAGGCCTCTGAGTCAAGGGTTTGCTCGCGCCACTGAATACTGCCCTCGGTGGGCTGGGCAAACCCGGCCATCAGCTCGAGTAGGGTGCTTTTTCCCGATCCACTCGGCCCGTAGATCAGGCTCAGCTGCTGGGGCGCTAATTCTAAAGAAATATCCCTCAAAATCGCCCTGGAGCTGGCCGGTGGATGGTAAGTAAGGTGACGAAGATAGAGCATTCCACCCCGGAAAAGAAACAGTAGGCATTGAAGCTAGCCCTAGGATAACGTTGGAGATAACGTTGGCAAGAGCAAACCCTCTTGTCAATGTGCCCGATCACGTCACCCAATCGTGTGAGGAGATTTCTGGGAAAGAAGATACCCCCCTGTAGGGTCGCAAGGCTTGCGCCCTTGATCTTTTCGTTACCTGAATTGTCCTCACCCAGTCGCGTCACCCCTAGATCAGCTCCTAGATTAGCGCCATCCGGTTGCCCCCCTCCTTAGGCCAGTGTAGCTTCTGTAACATTCACGTCGCAAACCCCGATTGAGTTAGCCAAACTGAGCCCATCAGGTATCACGATCGTGGAGTGAGTAGACATCTTTATTCTTCCGATCGCCCTCTGGCCGGTTCTACGGAGCGATTGCCCTGGCCGGGCCTAGGGGCTAGTTATCCATGTTCAGGTCGTAACCACGCAACTCACTATGGTTCTTCACCCTCGTCTCACCCCAGCTCGATTTGGTTTTCGGCTCAGAGCGACCTTGGCCAGTGCTCTGACGGCCGCTTGTTTGGGGCTGGCCCCAATGTCGGCCCAGGCGGCTGATCCCTTTCGCACCACTGACCCCCATGACATTGGCGATCAAACCGAGGCGGTGTTTAAGGCGCTGTTTTACGACGGCAACTACACCGCTGCCCAAGCTCTAGTCGGACCGGCGATCGCCGCCGAGCCCGGTGAACCCATGAACTATGCCATAGCGGCGGCCCTGGGCTATCTCAACCAAGACGTCGAGCAACTGGCCGAGCAGGCCCGCCTGACCCAGCAAACCGCCAAGGCCCTCAAGGCCACCGACCCTCTGCGCGGCCGTCTCTACACCGCCGTGGGCCTTTTTATGGAAGGGGCCTACGTGCTGCAAACCCAGGGGGTGGCTCGGGGCACCCCCGCCGCTCTGCGCATGCTCCAGCAGGTGTTTAGTGAGCTAGATGCAGCCGAGAAGATCGATCCCACCGATCCAGAACTGAGCCTGTTCAGGGGCTTTATGAATTTGCTCCTGGCGGTTAATCTCCCCTTCGCTAACCCCGACCAGGCGATCGCCCAGCTGCAAAATGGGTTTCCCCCCTACCTGTCCCACCGGGGGGTAGCCATTGGCATGCGCGATCTGGAGCGCTATGGCGAAGCCCTGGTAGAGGTCGACAAAGCCCTGGCCGCAGCACCCCAAAACCCCGACCTGCTCTACCTGAAGGCTCAGATTCTGTTCCTCCAGGAGCAGCCCGCCGCGAGCCTACCCTACTACCGCTCCGCCCTCACCTATGCCGATCAGCTACCGGCTTCTACGGTGCAGCAGATTGCCTTTGAGACTTGCCTGGCCGAAGGCGTTGAAGGCCCGGTCTGTTCGGAGCGATCGGGCCTCAACCCAAGCTAGCCGTAGACCAACCCCCGGACATTCGGTTCCCGGTGACGCCCGGCCTGACCGATCCAGCCCCTGGGAATGTCACCGATAGCCTGGTTAAGTCCTATGCTGAAGGATGCACTATAGGGCTTAACTATGCAGGTTGAATTTCGCGAGTGCGACTTCTTTAACCTATGGATCTGGCTCAAGTTTGAAACCGTGCCCTCCACCACCGAGCAGCAGTATATCGACGAAGTCTTTGCCTCGTGGTTTTTTATCGGCAAACTGGGGGGCTTTAACGCCGAAAATCTCCAGGTGCAAGATACGGGCCTCGATATCAGCTACCTGCACTACGACGAAGAACAGTTGAGCAACAGCATGCTGTCGGTCATGCACAACATGGGCGAAGTGCAGTACGAGGGGCTATGGGCCCGCTGCTGGCTGGATCTGGGCACCAGCGATGCCCTTGCCGTAGATGTCTTGATCAACACCCTCGAGCAGTTTAGCCGCGAGTACGTGGTGATTGAGACCTGCTACATTGGCGGCGAAAACCCCGACTGGCCGGTTCCCGGCAGCGGTCGGCCTGAGTTTGTCGATGAGGACGCCTAAGCACGCCCAAAGGTTACAGCCTTGTAACCTTCGGGCGTAACGTTCAGTAGCCGCTGTAGGGTGGGCACTGCCCACCACCGGGGAAACTATTTCCCAGAAGTCGCCTCAGCGAGCTTTAGGGTGGGCAGTGCCCACCCCTGAGGAAACTATTTTTCGGAAATCGCCTGAGATGCACCATCCAGGCCTGTTTATCGAAACATGCTGCTGACCGAGCTTTCTTCGTGGATGCGCCAAATCGCTTCACCCAGCAGGTTCGCCATCGACAGCACCGTCAACTGTTGAAACTGACGCGTCGCCGTCATGGGAATCGTGTTGGTGACAATCACCTCTTCGAATAGCCCGGCCGATAGACGCTCCACCGCCGGGGGCGAAAAGACGGCGTGGGTCGCGCAGGCGTAAACTTGGCGGGCCCCCTCCCGAGTCAGCAGGCGGGCCCCTTCGCAAATGGTGCCCGCCGTGTCAATCATGTCGTCAACCAGCACCGCTGTCTTACCGCGCACGTCACCCACCACATTCATCACCTCCGCCACATTGTGGGCCTGGCGGCGCTTATCGATAATGGCGAGGGGGGCATCGTTGAGTTTCTTGGCGAAGGCGCGGGCGCGGGCCACGCCGCCCACATCGGGGGAAACAACCACCAGGTCTTCTAGTTTTTTACTGGCGATATAGTCAATCAGCACCGGGGTGCCGTAGACATGATCGCAGGGAATATCGAAGTAGCCCTGAATCTGGGCAGAGTGTAGGTCGATGGCGAGCACCCGATTGGCTCCAGCCTTCGTCATCAAGTTGGCCACCAGCTTGGCGGTAATCGACTCTCGGCCAGCGGTCTTGCGGTCGGCCCGAGCATAGCCGTAGTAGGGAATCACCGCTGTAATCTGCCGCGCCGAGGCCCGTTGACAGGCGTCGATCATGATCAGCAGTTCCATCAGGTGGTCGTTCACCGGATAGCAGGTGGGCTGAATTAAATATACGTCGCAGCCGCGAATCGACTCTTGGATCTGAATATAGACTTCGCCATCAGCAAAGCGCTTGCGCACCATAGGGCCCAGATCGAGACCCAGGTAGCGAGCCACTTCTCGCGCCAGGTCTACATTGGCTGAGCCCGAAAAAAGCTTGAGGCGATTGTTGTCTCCAAAGTGAGGCAGCGACGGGGTTTGCATTGGCAAAGTGGCAGAACGGATCACAGCAGGCCCTCTGAGCATGTTCACCTAGAAGATCCTAGCATTCAAGCCTAAAAAGCTTTTGAGAATTTATCCTTAAAAATGTATCCTTCACGTCAACAAACCACTTTGGCGCAGGTGCTGCCAGGCCTGCCATAGATTGAATCGCTGGAGCGCCGCGACGGCCTGGAGCGCCTGGAGTTCCGGCAGGGTGGGATCGAGTTTAGCCCCATGGGCTAGGGCCTGATCGGCCTGGCGGGGCTGCCACGCGTAGAGGTTCACAAACCCCAGGTAGAGCCAGTGATAGATGTTGTCGGGGGCGACGGCGGTGAGGCGGTTGAGGGTGGCGATCGCCCCCTGGTCATCCTGCTGCAACACCTGGGCCATCACCTGGGTATAGAGCCAGGGTAATTGGTCTGGGGCCTGGGTCAGCCGGTAGGCCATGGCCAGCTCGGCCTGAACCAAATAGTCTTGAATCGGGTCGTACTGATTAATGCGCCCCACCGTCGCAAAGATCGGATCGATCTCTCGGCGGGCCAGGCCCTGACTCAGACGGTGTAACACCCCCACCAGGTCAGGTTCTGGGGCCGTAACCGGGGCCGCCGCCGGATCGACCACCAGGGTTACCGCCGGTACAGCTAGAGGCTGGGCCGCCCCCGTGCGTCGGTCTAGGTACTCAGCGCGTAGACCATAGGTGCCTGGGGCCAGGGTCTCTGGCAACACCATCCCCAACTGCTCCACCACCCTAAAGGATTGGGTCTCTAGCTCGTCCTCTGGCTGAGCCAGGAGTTGCCCCAGGCCAATGCCATGGTCATGGATCCAGGCAATGGTGTTGCGATCGCCTCCGGTGGGCTGCCAGCTCAGCACCAAAATTCCCTGGCGGAGCGCCTCCCACGGCCCCAGCAGTTCGTAGGTTACGGGTATGGTTTGGCCTGGAGTCACAGTCGAGGGGACGGTAACCGCCGTCAGGGTCACGGATTCTACCGCTCCAGCCGGACTGGGGGTGACCTCCACCGGGGGCTGGATCTGGTGGTGCAGCGAGAGGGTCGATCCGTCAGGTAAGGGCCAGGTTTGCGCCACCCGAAACTCTGGCCCCTGGGTTATCAGATTGCCCAGGGCCAGCTTAGCCTCGGTGGTTGGGCCCTGGTCGTCGGTTTTGGTCAGCATCCAGACCATCGACCGGGCATCTAGGGGCACGAAGTCGGGGTTAAACCCCACCTCGCGGCTGTACACCTGAAAGTCACGGGACGCCCCATAAAAATCGAAGGTCAGCGGGTTGACCTGGGGCGTGTTGGGGATGACACCCAGGGTAGAGCGCAGGTAGGGTGCTTCGGTGGTGATGGTATTGATCACCGCTGGGTGGGGCCACGGGGGGCCTGCGTAGAGGGTGCGCATAAGACGACTGGCGGGCAACGGGCCACCGGGGAGCCAGGCCGCCACCATCAACACTGCCATCAGTCCGGCCAGTCCCCAGCGCAGCCAACGCCCCCCGCGTGCGGGCAGCAGGGTAAGCCCCCGGGTCAGCACCAGCACCAGCACCGGCACCGCCGGAGCTATGTGGCGCGGATCTTTGTTTTGCAGCAGGGTCAGCATGCCATAGCTGCCCAGTAAAAAGCTCCCTAGCCAGGGCCACGGCCACGGCCACCGCAGGCGGCCAGCCCGATCGCCTAGGGTTACCCGCCCAGCCCGGACCAGCAGGATTCCGATCGCCCCGGCGGCGGTTCCGGCGATCAATAGGGCATAGGTGACCAAACGAGGCAGCATGCGAGCGTAGTAGCTGAGGGTTGACCAGACGCTACCAGGCACCACATCCGGGGGCACCCAACTGGCATTGTTGCCCTGGCTATTGGTCAGAATGGTCAGCCAATTTGTTTGGATCCAGGGCCCGCAGACGGCCCAGGCGACTAGGGCGGCCAGCCCCCACTGCACCAGGTGCTGCCAACGGGAGCGGCTGAGCAGCGATTCGAGGGCGACCCACCCCAAGGGCACCACCAAGAACAAGATCGCCGTGGGCTTGGCCAAAATTGAGAGCCCGGCCCCCAGTCCGGCGGCGATCGCCCAACCCCATGTCGCCCCGCCCCCCTGGACAGAGGCCTTGGCCCCGCGCCACCCGGTCAGGCTGGCAAAGGTGGCCGTCACAGCGGTCACTAGGCCCAAATCCAGCAGATAATCCAGCCGCAGGGCGTAGAGCATCGGCACCACCAGGCTCAACCCCGCTGCCCACAGCCCCGTGGTGCGGTCAAACAGGCTGCGGCCCAGCCCATACAACAGCCCCATCAGCAGCCCGGTAAAGACCAGGTTGACCAGCACCGCCTGGTCAAAGCCACGCCCCAAGAGGTTGAAGATCGGCACCGTGGCCAGGTAGACCAGGGGGGCGCGATACCCCGGCGACTGACGCCACAGCGTCGTCCACCAGTCGGGGTTAGACCAATCGGGCTGCTGCTGCACCCGCCAAAAGTGAAGGGCACGGGTCAGGTGCTCGCCCTGGTCCCAGGCGGGTGGAGCGTGATCCTTGAGCAGCCAAATCCCGTCGGCGATCGCAATCGTCAGCCACAACCCCAGCAAAATGAGCCAGTCTTGCCGATACCAGAGGGGGTGGGGCTCAGGGTTAGCCCGTTGCTGGTCTAACTCCTGGAGGGAGGGATCGAATTGATCGGATTGAGAGGCTGGAGGGTTGCGATCCGCCATCGGCGTCCCTTGAACTAGAGTTAAGCACTATGCCTTGATTATCGTTGACAAGTACACCGACATTTTTTTGATCCGCTGGATGATCTGACGAGGCAGCGATGTGTCTTCTTTCAAGACCCCGACCAGTTACCCATCGAGCTCTACGAGGGCTCGCTCACGACTAGAGCCGCCTAAAACTCGTCGGCCAGCCACTCCAGGCCGCGTTCCCCCAGGGTTAGGGGAATGCTGACGGCTTTGCCCAGGCGGGGGCGATCGCGCGTTTGAGCAATCCACTGCTGCACGTAGTCCACCTGTCCCCACTCGTTCAGGTAGAGCATGACCTGATCGAGGTGGGCCAAATACTCATCTTCACTGAGGGGAAACGACACCTGCTCCAGGTAACGCCACATGACCTGAAGGAAAATTTTGCCCTGGGCGCGCCGAAACTGAATGTCGAAGGAATAGCCCCACTTGTCTATTAATAGTTCCTGTAAGTCTCTCCCTCTCATCGCCCTACCCTACCCTCAGCCGCACCAAGCTTGATACATTTCTTTACGATACGCCCTGGGGGCCAACATCGCCCTATCGGCACTATCGACTCCGCAAAACTGACCATTTAACCGGTCAGTTTTCCAAATATTGACCCAAGTCACTGATTTAGCGGATATATTTCTCGATTTAGCCTCTAGACAATCCGATACGCCCACTTCTCTATTGGCTCGGGAGAAAAAAATTGCGATCGCCCTGGCTTATTTATCTCTAGCAAAGATTTTCTGAGAACAGCAAGGTGCAATAATACGATTGATAAAGCTAAAAGCGTGGTCAGCCACATCGGGACTGCTCCAGTGGGTATCCCGTTAGAGGGTGTTTGAAAAGCCAGAGGGAGTCTGCCTTTATACTGCGAAAGCGGGCCAAGGTGACTCATCCCCCAGGGTATTCGCGATGGCCTTAGGGCTAATAGCACCAGGATATGCCCTTTTCAAACACTCTCTTAAGGGTTTGCCTAGGCAAGGTGAAGGCCCCAGGCCGCTCGCCTCTGGGCTGGGCTCAGCTACCGCCGTTGATAGCTGCTATTCGTTTGAAACAGGTATACCAGTCTGGATTATGACTCAAGCTTCTGGAACCTCCGATGTCCCTGATCTAGGGCGCCGCCAGTTTATGAACCTGCTGACCCTAGGTGCCGCAACCGGGGCCGTCGGGGGCATGCTCTATCCCGTGATCAAGTTTTTTATTCCTCCCTCTAGCGGCGGCGGTGGAGGCGGGGTAACCGCTAAAAACGAGCTGGGTAACGATGTCATCGCTAGCCAGTTTGTGGCCGCTCACAACCCCGGCGATCGCGTCCTAGTGCAAGGCCTTAAGGGCGATCCCACCTACCTGGTGATTCAAGAAAGTGGCTCCCTCGAGAACTACGGCATTAGCTCGATCTGCACCCACCTGGGCTGTGTAGTGCCCTGGAACGCTAGCGAAAACAAGTTCATGTGTCCCTGTCATGGCTCCCAGTACGACGCCACCGGCAAGGTTGTACGCGGCCCAGCGCCCCTGTCTCTGGCGCTGTCCCATGCCGACATCACCGACAGTGATACGGTTTCCCTGACCAATTGGACTGAAACCGACTTTCGCACTGGCGAATCTCCCTGGTGGGCCTAGATTCGACCGGCGTTTCGGCAACCTGCGACGCAATACCCTCGTTGACATCATCCCCGTTGACATAACTTTTGAACGCATGAATAGATTCACTTCGTTGATCAGCGGCCTGCGCCCCCTTGCCCTTACCTGTGCCGCCATTCTGATGGTGTGTGCAGGCTGGCTGGCGATGCCCCAGACCGCCGAGGCTTACCCCTTCTGGGCCCAGGAAAATTACGCCAACCCTCGGGAAGCCACCGGCCGGATCGTGTGTGCCAACTGCCACCTAGCGGCCAAGCCGACCAAGGTAGAAGTTCCCCAGGCTGTCCTCCCCGACTCTGTGTTTAAGCTCAAGGTCGAAATTCCCTACGATCTAAACACCCAGCAAGTTCTAGGCGACGGCAGTCGCGGCGGCTTGAATGTGGGCGCCGTGGTCGTTCTTCCCGAGGGCTTCAAGCTAGCCCCCCCCGAGCGCATATCTGAGGAACTGAAGGAAGAAGTTGGCAATACCTACTTCTTGCCCTACAGCGACACCCAGCCCAACATCCTCCTGGTTGGCCCCCTGCCCGGTGAGCAGTATCAGGAAATCGTCTTCCCTGTGCTGTCTCCCGACCCCGGCCAAGACAAATCGGTCTCCTTTGGGAAGTACCAGATCCACGTCGGTGGCAACCGGGGCCGCGGCCAGGTGTACCCCACTGGCTTGGCCAGCAACAACACCGTCTACAACGCTAGCGTCAGTGGCACCGTGACCGCCATTGAGCCCCAGGATGGCGGTGGCTACTCAGTTACTATTCAGTCAGAAGCCGGTGGCGAGGTCAATGAAGCCATCCCCGCTGGCCCCGAACTGCTGGTGGCCGAGGGTGATACGGTCGAGGCCGGCAAACCCCTGACGACCAACCCCAACATGGGTGGCTTTGGCCAGATGGATACCGAAATCGTGCTGCAAAGCCCCAACCGAGTTAAGGGTCTGGTTGCCTTCTTGGCGGCGGTCATGCTGACCCAGATTATGCTAGTGCTGAAGAAGAAGCAGGTCGAAAAGGTTCAGGCGGCGGGCCTCACCATGTAGGGTGGCTCAGCGGTTGACATCGTCAGATGATCTGCTGGGACGAATGCAACAACAAAAAATCAGAGGGTCGCAATCATGCGGCCCTCTGATTTTTTGTTTGTCAAGGGCAAAATGGGGAGTCAGTGACCCAGGCTAGGGTTAATAGTTGCCCAGGTCGCCCCAAGCAACCTCCACCAGCAGAGGCCGCAGAGCACCCCGGCCAGCACTCGCCTCAAAACCCAACGCACTTTTATCGACATTTCGCCAATTCGTCAATAATTTGAAATATTTATTTACATTATGTTACCTTTATTATAGAAGCAACGGAGAAACTCTATGACCTCTCGCGGATACACCACTGAAGACGGCGGTCGCCTCAACGTTTACGCCATCGAACCCAAGGTCTATGTTGACGACAGCCAACAGCTTGGCTTCAACACCTATGCCGAAAAGCTAAATGGGCGTCTAGCCATGATCGGCTTTGTCTCAGCGCTGGCCTTTGAAGCGCTGACCGGCCAGGGCATTGTCACCTGGCTGACCCATCTATAGGGCGATCGCACATTTGTTGCAATACCCCTACCCATCCAACACGTTTAAGGAGAAACAACCATGACTACCGATTTTGATTTTTCTAACAAAGACTTGTTTGGCCCGGTAGTCTTTCGCCCTGACTTCAACAGGGCTGAAGATATCAATGCCAACCAGGCTTGGTCTCTGTTTTTCACCGCCGGTAAAGAAGACAAAAAGCTGGGCTTTAATGCAGAGGCTGGGCGGCTGTTCACTAACCTGTTGGTGGCTGTCGTTGTAGCCGGTAGCATTGGCGCTGTTCTGTTCACCAGCGCTGGCTAGACAGCACATCGCCCATTCAATCACGCACCTTCAATGACACACCCACGTAAAAAGCTCTGGCCATGGCTGGAGCTTTTTGTGTATCCCCCTGCCCCCGATGAGGATGTTGCGCTTGATAATCTTTTGCTAAACTCCCGTGAACTAGAAATACTTGGGTTACCAATTTTTCAGTCACAACCTTTAGGGCATAAACGTCTCGGGAGCAACTGGCGGATGACGGCAGAGGAGTTTTTGCAGCATTACCAGGCGGGGGAGCGTTACTTTCGCGGGGTCAAGCTGAGCGGCATCGTTTTGCGGGATATGAGGTTAAGCGGCCTTAACCTCAGCTGCGCTGATCTGAGGGGCGCGTCGCTCATGGGGGTTGACCTGAGCCAGGCCAATCTCAGTCGCGCTGATCTTAGTAACGCCTTTTTAATTTTGACTCGCCTGAGTGACAGCAACCTAACCCAGGCCAATTTCTCCAGCGCTTTTTTGATCTTGGCTGATCTTCAGCGGTGCTGCCTGCACCAGGCTAACTTCACTCTGGCCAACTTGACCAAAGCTAACCTGCTGGGGGCAATTGAAGGGTCAACGGCGGTGTTAACTAACGCAAATTTAACGGGCGCTCGGTTCCCCCAGCCCGTGAAGCCAGGGCTATTGAAACCAATTGTCAATAGTATCGAAATATGTCTCTTGAGGCAGCCCAGAAGCAGATAGTTTGAGTAATTTCTGAACTCAGTTTCATGAGAGAAAATCTGTAATGCCAAAATTCCATTGCTGAAATGACAGTGCCATGGGCTGCACAGAGCCAGTGAATGCAGCGTCTAAGTTTTCTCTGGATAGAGTGATTAAAGAAGGATATAGTGGTTCTCGCGGTCATGAGGTACGTTGAGATGACTGTAGCGCTTATCCAGCAAGGCTTCTACTGTATTGCATGCGATCGGGAACTGTTATAGCAGGATTCATAGTTAAACCTCGTCTAGGTTGAAACCCGGAGTTTTTCTTCATTTGGATCCAGGTGAGATCTAACCCATAAGCGGTCTGCAATCGCGATGGGGTCGGCATTGATTCGGGCTTGAAAGCGGTCAAC
>Ga0169931_10007077_pt1 | contig 16748 bp, 16 predicted proteins | sample Kivu_15m_20L_FD_129675 | JGI IMG/M metagenome (GOLD analysis project Ga0169931, IMG submission 129675) | Freshwater microbial communities from Lake Kivu, Western Province, Rwanda to study Microbial Dark Matter (Phase II) - Kivu_15m_20L... | ecosystem: Environmental > Aquatic > Freshwater > Lake...
CGTTTCTCAAGCATGAATTCGTCTTTGAACGACTCGTGGAAATCTGAAACACTCGAAAACGATAGAATTCGCTCACGCGGGTGTAGCTCAATGGCTAGAGTTCCAGCCTTCCAAGCAAGTTATTTACCTGCCACATTTTGGCGTGAAGTAACGAAACCCGTGTAAACATTGGGCTTCTCGCATTTGTGTGCGTAGCGACAATCTCCAAAAAGGTGGGAGAAAACGTGGGAGAAGCACCCTTTTCGGGGTGATGTTGGGAGAAATGTTGGGAGCGAGGGAGAAAGACGTCGGGAGAAAATCGGTAGGTTATGAGGCACCCAACGCGGCCAAGGTGTTGTGGTGGCACTTCTGCCTTCCAAGCAGACGGCGCGGGTTCGATTCCCGCTGGCCGCTCCATTACAGACCGCTATCAGTACAACTCCGGATTGTGCTTGAGAGTAAGAAAGACTCATTGACAAGACACAACCTCTATCAATGACTTTTGCTCTCCTACTCGGGTGTTTGACTTTCCTCGTTGAGTATCTCAACCAAGCTCCCTGGGGGGGCTGACGGCATTCCTTGGAACTTTCCGTTGTCGTAGACCGCAAGCGCCCCGCCACCAAACTCTCCAGGTTTAGAGCTGAAGGTTGCCAACCAACCAGTGTTGAAGCGGTAGAGTTTCATGAGTTTAATAGACGACTTTCGTTCGTCCAAGAATTTCTGAACGACAATTCGTACCTCAGTCTCATTCATTGCAGTCTCCTTCGTTGCTGGTATTGGTCTTCATTTCTTCGAGAATTGTTTCCACTCAGGTTTCAAGACGATTGCCCACACAATCCCCGAGAATTTAAAGTACTCCGGCTCGACATCAGTTGCTTCGACACACCTCCCCATCTGCGGATCAACGAGCCTCACGACTCCTCGGTCATTCACAATATTCCAAGCATGCCCTCTGCTGTTCGCATCGTCTTCATGTAGGGCGCCGATGACTGCGGCGCCACCCGGGCCCATCTCGCGGACTTTCTCCACGACTGCCTGAACACCATTCCAACCCATACCCTCATAAACAAAGTTCTGGCGACAGTAATTTTCTGCCCTCTCGAATCCCAACTCTTCACCGCCCTCGCAATGAGGCTCATCAGTAGCGCCAACCCAATGTCCCTCGTTCCTCGGCGCACTAACAGTTGGGGCTCCGTACCAAGTTGCAATGAATGAAAGACTGCAATCCACACAGTTTTCGAACCGGCCATCCCTCTTGTAGCCGCCGTCATTCAACTTTCCCAGCCACGAAGTTCCATGCAATGTGGGGAATCGTCCAGCAACGCCGTCGCTCCTTATCGCTGCCTCAAGATCCACCTGGTGGTGTTCAAGTGGTTTACTCAGATAGCCCGGTATTCCATAAACCCGAGACCCATCCTCGTTTAGCCATTCATCGTTTCCTGGTGCGTGAGGTTTCCACATCTGCTCGGATGCCATTGCTCTCGCAGGCGACACGCCGGCAGCCATGGGCGATGCTGCTTGAAAACGTTCCGACACATAGACGTCAATAGTCGACTTCAACTTGGACAGCGCGAGTGCCAGTGCCCCACAAGATGCCGAAAGCCCACTAACTCCACTTCGGATTCCATCTGCAGATTTGTGACCTTCCATCTTTGCGCAAATCTGCTCAGCCTGCCGTTGCACCTCTATCTCGACGTCTCCGACTCGCACGGCAAGCGCCCCAGCGGTTCCCGCCAGCCTTACCAGGTGTTCCCTCGGGCTACTCAATGAAAGGACTCACTCGGTCACGCCTGCCGTTCTAAGCCCGAATTGTCGCTTGCCGGCAATCGCTACAAGTTCCGGATCGTAGAGTCAAGGTCGTCGATGGCTTCTTGGAGTTGCCTCATACCATCGTGCATCGCTTGTTGGGCCGCGGTGTAGCTCGACCGAATCTGTTCTCCGAGGTCCGTGTTTGTACCACGCGCAACAGTTTCAGCCTGCTGCATCAAGTTGTCCACACCTTCGAAATCGCGCAGTAACTCAGCACGGCGCTCTTGGAGGTACGCCAGCAGGATTGAGAGGTCGTCCATATAGTCGGCAATTGTCATGACACACTCCTATCCTGGGAATCGTTCGGTTCTATAGATCTCACAGGTCTCGCCAAGGCGAAGACAAGCGGCCACAACCGAATCCATGGACTCACCAGCACGACCGATGAGACTCCCAATGTCATCACTTTTGACATGATCCTGCAGAGCGGTCACGACCTTGGCTCGAAGGGCATACAACTCGTCTTGGCGATTTCTCCAGCGGTTCGCACATTCACCAGCCCCCTCGGTGATTGCCCTAAGACTCTCGTTGAGGCTCACGCGGGGAGTATACGGTACACGCGGACTGACGTCAAATTCCCCTGCTCCGATATTCCTTGAGGAGTCGCTATGGATTGGCCCATGCCTTTAGCGCGCGAAAAAAGAAATACGTGGAAACAAGTCCGATGACAAAAGACCCAACCAAGAATGCCGGCAAGAAGAAGATGAAAAACGATGTGTATTCGCTGTTGTTGACGAAGTTTACGAGCCAGCCTCCACCTGGGCATGGTACGTGAAACTCGGATGAACACCGCACGTCAACGTGTTCCAGGAAGAAGTACAGTCGGATTGATATAGGTAGGCCTAGTGTCGGCAAAGCACTCAAAACGACAAACCTTTGCGCTTCTCCCTTCTTTACGCGCTTATTGATTGCCGTAGTGGATGGAGCTTCGCGCAGTATCTGGGCAACAAGTCCCCGATACTGCTCCCATGACACTATCTCAATGTGCTCGATTGGGTTCTGATCAATACTCGTTGCTTTCTGACTGACATCAGCAGTGAAACGCGCGCAGATTTCCCTCTTATGGTAATCGAGTATACCAACTTGCTTGTCAATCTCGGAATTGACACGATCCAGCGACTGTTGGATATCAGACCGTCGACTACTAAAAAACTTTTTCCTCTCTGAGGCCTTTGCACGCAACTGATGTAGCGCTTCTTCCTGCGATACCAATCTGGCCTCAGCCAATTCCGTGTCGACTTCCTCATCACCACTCTGGTCGCGACCCGCGGGTTCACTGTCTTTTGAATCTTGATGTGATGGAATCGATTCGAGTGCCTTCTTCACGGTTCCCCGTATCAGCCCAATCTTGGCCGATCGTTGTTCAAATTCCTGCTGCACAGACTCGATAGCCAACTGCATCGATCGCATCGACTCGTCCCTACCCAATTCGAACCGGTTTCGCTCGTGATTAATCTCCGAAAGATGTTCGAACACTCCGTGAATCCTTGATAGATAACGGTAAACCAAGTCAGCCTGCATCGGGGTCATCCTAAGAGATGTTTGGTGTCTGAAGCCAGATGGATTTCATATCCGACCGGGACTGGAACTGTGTGCGGAAAGAGCCGGAAACATGGGCCTTGAACCTTCTCCGCAACTCGGGATTGAGCTTTAGGAACGACATGTTTGGCAGTGGATTCATCCCCGCCCACGCCGCCTCAGGCGGTTCCCGCCACCACCCAATCACGTGGATTCTCTTGGAGTGACCTTCTTGCAACCATTCTTTGAGCGTAGTCCGATACTTGTCCTGAAGCCGCGCGCCCGACGGGAAAACAACAAAAGTCGGACTCATGTCGGTGTCTTCAACCGCGACCTTCACATTCTCGTCTATCTCCGACACGATTCGGAGTCGGTGGTCTTGGAAAGACGTCGCAATCAATGCCTTCAACCCAGCGACTTGAATCTCTCTTTCCGAACCGACCATGAAGAAACGGGACTCGGCTGGTGAGGAGATGCTGAGCGACTTCAGTGTTGAATAAATCATTCCTCGCCCTTCGTCGTCTCCGTCACCAACAATGAGTAGGTGGCTTCCAGGCGAATCGTCAAACTCCACTACCTCCGGAGGGCGATTGGGGTCGAACGGTATACCGACGACCGCCCTCGGTGAACTGCTTTGCGATTTCAGCGCATCCCACTCCCTATGCAGGTCCGCGCCAACATCGCGACGAATCTGGCGGGCCTCAGACCAATTCGCTCCGGTGTCAGCCAGACCCTCTCGAATCCTTCGTGATCTCGCCCGTATCTCTGAACTGCTACCTGCGCTGGCAACTCGGACGTCAAGTATTGGATTCGCCCCGATAGAGCACATGTACTTTGCGTACCCGGTCTTTAACCCCACTGCATCGGTGGACCCTATGAAGCTCCTTGAAATCGCGGGGTCAACGCTCAGGCAGATTCGATGAGTCATTTGGCCAACGAGCGGCTCGATCTTGCCAAGTAGGCCTTCCAGCGTCTGGGTTGCCAACACGAGGTGAATTCCGAACGATCCACTTTGACGCGAAAGAACGTTCAACAGATCTCCGTTATTGGCGCCAACGGTACTGACAGCCCCATCGTCTCTTGGCAGAAGGCGATGGAACTCGTCGATCAGAAGTATCCAGCGAGGCAGCGGTTCAGTCGCCATCTTGCAGTACTCGGAATAGTTGACCACTCCCAATCTGACAAATTGACGTTGACGCCTCTCCATCTCGTTGTTCATTGACTCAAGCAATGCAGACCCCTGGTCCAGGTCCGAGCAGCCAACGAACCTGACATGCGGGAGCCTTCCCTCTCCGGCTGCAAAGTCAGAGAATTCGGTGCCTTTGAAGTCAAGGATGAAGAAGTTCAATTCGCTTGGTTCGAAACGATGACACAACCCGAGCACCATCGTCTTCAAAAGAACTGACTTACCTGAACCGGTCTTGCCGCCGACAAGTGCGTGGTAGGCGACTCCGTCGTCGGTGTTTCCGAGACGGAGGACGACGCGCTCGCTCGCGAATGTACCGATTGCTACATCCAGAGCGTCCGACACATCGCTTGGTGTGCTTTCCGAGTCGAGAAGCACTGAATCCAGTGCGAGCAAAGGCGGTTTTGCATTTTCACGAGATGATGGTGCCCTCAACTGGTCTGCGATCTTGTCGCTCCCGGTGAGCAACAATTCGACCGTGATTGGCCTCGGCTCCGACTCCTTTTTCGGAAGATGTACAACGACTCTCCGGGTATCGGCTTTGCTGCCGGTTCCGAGCACCTCGACATGAATCAGGCTTTCAGGAGAACTCGCAACATCTACTCGTTGCTTCGTCGGCAGGTTTCTCACCAAAATCGTAGAAACTCCAAATCGTGGGCCCTGCGCTATGAGATCATCTATTCGTTCGCTCAGTTTGTCCGATCCGGTATCGCGCTTAGCCAGAAGGTCTTCCGTGACTATTAGAAGATGATGACTGCGATTCCACTCTTCCGGTCTCTGACTGATAAATGATTCCAGATTGGGCCACCTGCCAGCAAGGAGGGTCACAGTGTCTTGAACACTGCGCCGAATGTTCTCAATCTCCTTGCTGGCCTCAGTAACGGAGGAAAAAGCACGGTAGTTTCTAATTCGGACGGCTCCAGCGTTCGCCAGAACAGCAAACTCTGGTTGTATCTCCAAAGACAAGACCACCACATCGACTCGCATGTTGACGTTGTCAATGAGCGAGCGCCAAGCGATCTCTGTCGCGACGGCTGCTGCCTCCACGCCGGAAATCTCGAGACTCGCGCTATTGAAGAACGGGACTCGAAGCGGCAAGGTTTTGCCACTTGGAAGTGTCCAATCACCGACTTCGACCGTCGACAACATTCCCCCAGAATCTGAACGAGACAGGCTCTCAGTGATCTCTGAAACTTCGTTCGCAAGCGCCATTCCATCCCGTCGGAATTGTTGTTCACGTTCCGCCTGCTTCCGCTTCAGATCATTAGCCAAGTTCTCTGTCTCTTGCTGCAACCTTTCTAGGGTGTCTACATTTCGCTGGCGTCCGGCCTTCTCTACTTGGTTGAGGGACTTCGTCGTCTGATCAGCGGCTTCTCTAACTTGGACCTGAATTTCTGCGTACTCTGCCTCCTCATTCGAAGTCAGGCTTTCTAGTGCCATGTTTGCATCGTCTGTCTGGGATTCTTTGAAGCGCCTCAGACCATCCTTGAGCGCGTCAACGCGAGCAAGATAATGGCGGAGCTCTCTCACCAGTTTCTTCTTGTAAAACTCCATCAAAACAAACCTATACCACCACTTCCTCATGTGTAAATTGAGCGTCGTCGGGCAGTGTCAAACCATTGGCGGTCGCATGTTTCGCCACGTCAAGAATTAACCCTCACGCCGATACCATATGCGTGAGGGCCGATGCAGGATGCTTTCAAGAATTTCGAGTCAACAATCTGAAACCTGGGGATACTGCTACCCGGATAGCGCCTTGTGCCTGTAACCGTAGGCCTGACCGAATGAGTCCTTTCAGTGAGTAGCCCGAGGGAACACCTGGTAAGGCTGGCGGGAACCGCTGGGGCGCTTGCCGTGCGAGCCGGAGACGTCGAGATAGAGGTGCAACGGCAGGCTGAGCAGATTTGCGCAAAGATGGAAGGTCACAAATCTACAGATGGAATCCGAAGTGGAGTTAGTGGGCTTTCGGCATCTTGTGGGGCACTGGCACTCGCGCTGTCTTTGTTCAAATCCGTTGTTGAGAACTACGTCTCCCTACGCTTTGAAGGCATCTCATCCTCAGAGACGCCACTCTTGGCGGCCGAGACAGAGCGATTCGAACACATAGCGAAACAGTTCAGTTCCGACAAGGCAGCAATTATTGTTCAGGTACCATCTTCGGGCATCGCACCAGCCTCCGATAAACAGATATTCATATCTGACTTCAATCGCGTTAGCGCAATCATCAAAGCCGAAATATCACAAGACATCGACGGGAAGACAGCAATTCTTGAGATGAAGGCTGCTGACGGACAGTGGAGGCAGATGGAGTGGATCGGATGGTTTTTCGAGCACATCGTTGAGAACAAGGTGCTTGAAGCAGTTGGCGGAACGGTGGGACCGACCTATGGGAACACGACAATTGACCTGATGCTTAGTAGTCCTTGGGATCTCAAAGCGCATCCACTCGACAAAGAGGCGGCGATTCTGAACGACATCGAGGCCATCAACGCCTGCATTGAACAATACGGGCGGTTCAACTTTTTTCTCCTTGAGGGGAACGCAACGTACGACGATGACAAGCAGTCGTTCAAACGGTGGCACGACGATCTGAAAGGTGAGCCATCTGCCTACGTCAAGTCAGGCAACGCAATCGGGCGAAGGTCGCGAGTACGAAAGACTTCATTCCAGCCCACACGAATGATTGGAATATGTCTCGATGCCAAGACCTTGCAACATGGAATCTCGTCTGGTGCGATCAAGCGTTTCCAGGATGGCATGAAGAACTCGAATGGCAATAAGCGTCGCGGAAAGTACCAGATTGTTCCGAACAAGATTGACGACAAGTTCCTCACCATCTCAATTGACCTTGCCCATGACGGTGAGGCCGGGTAATCGATATGGAATCACGCAACGCAAGTGCAAGTTTGCGGGCAACTCCGCCTGCGACAGTCTCCGACTGGAAGCCTGACTTTTGGTCAGTGATTGACGGTTGGAGAAGTGAATCTGAAGGGGTGGTTATCAGTGCCGATGTAGACGGTCTTCTTTCATGTGCATTGCTCGCCAGGGAAACCCCAGTCAATGTGATTGGCGTCTACACAACGACTCACTTACTACTACTTGACGGAGCAACCCGAGAAGACGCACGTCGTGCTCTGTGGCTCGACCACGATGTGAGCCAGCCTGGGATTCGATGCGTAGGTCAACATCTTGTCCACCACCATTCGAGCAACACACTCCCCCTGAGAGAAGTTTCATCGTTCAATCCGAACGTATGGCAGCGTCAGGCGTGGAAGGAAAGTTTTAGGGGTCGGTCCGGGAAGAAGCGGGACAAGTTCCCGTTTGGAACCTGCCACTTCATTGCAGTTGCCACTGGAGTCGATCTGGGAGATGAGTGTTCCGAGTTTGCTGGCCTTCTCGCTCACGCCGACGGAACTTGGCGGACCGTAGTTGACTACAGAAATAATGCAGATATCTGGTACGAGTTGATGTTCCCGGGTGATGCGTTTCTATTGCACCTCAGAGACCATTGGGAGAATTCCGACGAACACCTTCAGATACACAAGCAGGTAGTCGACAAACTTGTAGGGGCTGGCGTCGGAAAGAACCGATCGCGAGCAAAAATCGCGGAACTTCTGCCGGAAAACAAGAAAGAACTCACCGGACGACAGAGCATTCATTACAAACCACAGAACCCGAAGAAATACGTTGATGACATTTCCACAGTTCTCTCGTATATCCAGAACGTGGTGGGATCCAAGGTCCGGATTGGGTCCAGTATCTCGGAAGTTGTCTCAGGAAGAGTGGAAACTCCGTACCCTGACAAGATCGCGAACTTTGACCAATTCATGAGCGACAACAAGATTTTCAGTCATGCCTTCACCGCCCTTCGGATGCTTCGATTTACGACAGACATTGTCTTGTAGACGATTGATATGCAGTCGCCGGCACCGAGTCAACGAGGCAACCATCTCCTCAGAAAAGGTGCAACTGCCCGCTAACGCCTCTCTTCTGCTTCCCCGATTGCGGGAAAGGGAAGCCGTCAAGCGAATACTCAACTTTGTTCGCTACGGGAACATAGTCATCGGTTAGAACCATTGTGGTGTGCTTCTTGCGCCGTTTCGCTCCATCTCTGTAGACCAACGCCGTCTCGTCAGACCAGGTGGTAAGCGATTGAAGACGAGAAATAACACGGTCGAGCCCGCCTTGATCTCTCATGTGCCAAACGTTGTTCGCTACGTCGCGTGTGAACACCTTGTCGGAAACTGGAATGGTTGACGCCAACACCGTTTTTGCCGGAAGTTTGTCTCCCTTATTGCGTAGGTAGGCCTTCTCACCCCTGCAACGAAAACCGACCCACATCGCAGTCGTGGTTGGACGTTGGCCGTGCTTTGCATACAATCGGGCCGTTCCGCAACCGTAGAAGTCCCATTTGGACTCTTCTCGATCTGTCGGCTCTCCGAGAATCGCGGAAACAGAAATTGACTCCACGGGAACACTTGGCGCCCACGAATCTGACTGCTTCCAGATCACAAACAAAAGGCGGCCATCGGGCACACCAAGCGAGGCTGCCTTCACGGTGGCGCGAACCTCAGTTGCCTTCTCCTCGTCAATAACCACAAAGACCGAACCGATGGCCTGTGCCTTACTCATGCCTTGCTCCCCTGCGAGTTGCCAAACCTGCACCATGTCGGGTCTTCCCACGCGACTTACCTGGAACAAAGAGAGGCGCATGTACTGGTTCAACCAATAGCTGTGAGCGACGCACCGAAGATTCCTCAGACGCTCGTGATTTGCCGATTGCTACATACTTCTCTGAGATGTCGAACCCAATAGCCCGCCGACCAAGATCTATGGCTGCCTTCGTGGTCGCTCCAGCGCCATTGAATGGGTCCATCACCCACTCATCCGGTTGAGTGAGCATCCGAATGAACCGGTGCGGCAGATCTTCGGGGTAGGGAGCCGGATGGTCAACCTGACCAGGCGGTACTGGAGCGAGATCCCAAACGGACTCCCACCACTCAGCAGGCGTGTCTCTTCGATTCAGTTTTGACTTTCCGGGCTTCCTTAGAACCTGTATGTGTTCAGTCATGATGTTGTACGACCAGTAGTCGGGCAATGGGTGTTGAATTACGGAACCGGCGCGCTTCACCCCCGCCGTAACTTTGAACCAGACAACCGTCCGGATGAACTTCCAATTGCGACTACCGAGTGCCTGTTGAAGCAGGTCTTGCGGGAGTGGGTAATGACATCCTTCGTCCAGCACCGTGCCGGCATTGATGACAAGATGCCCGCCGGGCTTCAGCATCTCCCAGGCTTCATCCCAGATGCGGGTCATCAGGGGCAGGTAGTCGGTCGCGTAATTGATATTCGTTCGCTGCCGATAATTCTTAGAGGAATCAGCGGCATGCTGCTCGTAATCAATCGCGTTGTGATACGGCGGAGAGGTGATTACCAAGGAAACTCTTCCCTTTAGGTCTGGCGCTGCTTCGCTGGCCGATTCACTGCTGTGATGTAGAACCCTCAAGAGCGACGGGCTCGGACTGCCGGTCTGGGGCTCAGTCTGCCTATTCACGCATCTCACTGTGCCGGTGAGACTCAGCACGACACACGCCTGACGTGTTCGGACTGCTTTTTTGACCGTAAAGCCTGAGCTCACGGTCATCCGTCAATTGATTTGAATAGACACCATCCTCGGACCAGATGGGGTCAGTTCCAGGGGCGTGCAACATCACCTCAAAGTATGCCCCAGGCATGTTCGGGGTCTCTAAGCGTCAACGGGCTCCCAGGAATCTGGCGAGTTGACGCCGCCGCACAACAAGCGAATGCGGAGTTCGATAAAGGACGTTGGGTTGGGCGCCTGCTGACCGAATTCCTGTTCCCTTCGTAATCAAGAAGTTGGGGGCAAATGTTCTGGAGCCTATTCACCTTTGGAGGAGCGGCAGCCGATCACACCTTCAGGTTGAGCGCCCCTCAGGGTCGCGCTCGATAGGTTTGCGCCTGACAGGTTCGCGCCCGGCTCAAACTTGCAACCATTCACCTCCATACCCTGACGATAACCCCACAAGCCGCAACCGCTAACCGGCTTTTCGATTATTTGGCACGTTGACCCCGACGCCCATAGTTCACTGTCTCGCGCAAGTTGCGAGCGAGATACTGCGTGTAGCCGCTGGTTAGTCGTGGATTGTTCCGTCCGGCATGATCGCGCCCGACAGTTGCGCGCCCGACAGTTGCGCGCCCGACAGGTTCGCTTGCGACAGGTCCGCATTCGACAGGTTCGCGAACTCCAGCTTCGCGGGCCATCGCCCGTTCTCGCGAATCAGGTTCGCGCTCGTCAGGTTTGCGCGAATCAGGTTCGCGCCCGACAGGTCCGCGCCCGACAGGTCCGCTTTCCACAGGATCGCATTCCACAGGACCGCGGAAACCAGGTTCGTGACCGACAGGTCCGCGCCCGACAGGTCCGCGTTCGACAGGTTCGCGCCCCGCAGGTTCGCGAACTGCAGTTTCGCCTCCTTCAACTTCGCGATTGACAGGTCCGCGAATGCCACAAACGCCATCTCCAGGTTCGCGCCCGACAGGTTCGCGATTACCAGTCTCGTGAGAATCAGGTTCGCGCCCGTCAGGTTCGCGCCCGTCAGGTTCGCTTGCGCCAGGTTCGCGCCCGACAGGTTCGCGTTCAACAGGTCCGCGCCCGACAGGTCCGCGCCCACCAGGTCCGCGCCCGACAGGTTCGCGCCCACCAGGTCCGCGCCCGGCTCAATCGTGTAGCCGTTTACCTCCATACCCTGACGAAAATAGCACAAGCTCCAACGGCTTACCCTCTTGTGGATTATCTGGCGAGTTGACGCTGCCACACAACGAGTGAATGCGGAGTTCGATAAAGGACGTTGGGTTGGGCGTCTGCTGACCGAATTCCTGTTGCATTCGTAATCAAGAAGTTGGAGGCAAAGTACTCTGGAGCCTATTCACCATTGGAGGAGCGGCCCATAGATCTTCTTCGACCTTGTAGAGACCGTGGATGGCCCCAGAGACCTGGCAACTGCTCTGGCGACCGACGAGGAACCTTTGACCTAAATTTGAAGGGTGGCGTCGAGTTTTCGTGATCTGACTCTAAAGGTCGGCTATGCCGATAGCACTGAGAGTCTTCTCGACGACTTCTACATGCCACTTCTTGATCGAGCGGTTTCGTATGACCGAGCCGCGGGATACTTCTCTAGCTCGATTCTCGTTGCTATCGAGGCAGCACTGAATGGTTTCTTCGCTCGGGGTGGCCGAATTCGGATGGTCTGCAATCCCCATCTCTCACTGGAGGATGCCAAGGCAATCTCAGATGGCCTCCTCGATCTCACGGATGGAATCTCAAAGAGCATTGAACGCGATTTTGAAGACTGGAATAGGCAATCTGAGTCAAACGCTCCAAGCAGTCTCCTGCGTCGACTCATCTCCAGCGGGAAAGTCGATCTAAAACTTGCAGTAAAGAGCAGTGGCTACGGAATCTTTCACGCCAAATGCGGCATTCTCATCGACGCAGAGAATAACGAGGTTGCTTTCTCGGGCAGCGTAAATGAGACGCTCTCTGGCTGGGACTCCTACGGCAACCACGAGGACATGATGGTCTTTAGAAGTTGGGATTCGCGGACCGAGGAGGAGCGTGATCACATCAGAACGCTCTTGAATTCCTATTGGTTCGACACAGCGAGAGGATTGCGAATCTTGCCAGCGTCTCGGCTTAGCGACGTATTCACCCCACGCGAGGACGACTTGCCGGAAGCAGAGGCATTAGAACAACTTCGCCAGCGGCGATCTAAATCTCGTACTCATCTGCAAGGTGTGTCGCCGACAAGTCGATTCGCTCCCGCAACACTCTTTGAGCACCAGGTTGCAGTTTTGAATGCTTGGGAGAAGAACAATCATCGGGGGCTCGTGAGCTTCGTTACCGGCGGAGGCAAGACTAAGGTCGGACTCGCAGCATCTCGCAAATGGCTCGGTGAGGGATCGTCGGTATTGATTCTCGTCCCTGGTGAGATTCTCGTTGAACAGTGGCGTGAAGACATGCAAACTGAACTTGATTCGCAGAAGTATGACTTTGTTCAAGTCGGTGCTGGTGTTACGCCAGCAGTGTGGAGGCCTCTTGTTCATCGCGCATTTGAGGCACGGCCTGAGAACAAACCATCGTTGGTATTGGCAACTTACGACTCGGCGAGGACTGAGCCATTTCTCCGTCTCTTTGAACTCCTTCGACCTCGACTCTTGGTCGTTGCGGATGAAGTTCATGCGATTGCATCAGGTCAAACTCGTGCCATCATGAGTCGAATTGCCGCAGACGGGCGACTCGGCCTAAGTGCCACGCCAGAGCGTCATGGCGATCCTGAGGGCACACGCCTCATATTTGATTACTTCGGAGAGATCCTTGAGCCACGCTTCTCCATTTCGGACGCGATAAAGGCAGACAGGCTTGTTCCATACTCATATCAGATCTTTGAATGCCACCTCAGCGAGAAGGAAAATGCTGACTATGAGCGGCTGACGGCACTGATTCGAGTTCTTGCCTCGAAGGAAGAAGTAGATGTTGAGACTCTAAATGCAAAACGCCGAGAACGAGCAAACATCATCAAGAGCGCAGAGGGCAAAGCTGCTTTGGCAGCAGAAATCATTGCTCGGACTGGAGGAAGATACTCTCACTGGCTCGTTTACTGCAACTCGGTAAAGCACGCCGAGAAGGTCGGCAACGAGCTGAAGAGCATCGGAATAACACCCCTCACTTACAACAGTCTGATGGGCACCGCAGAGAGAAGAGCCACACTCAAACACTTTGAATCTGTGGGCGGATATCTGTTAGCAGTCCACTGCCTCGATCAGGGTGTCGATATCCCCTGTCTCAATGCGGCGCTGATCCTGGCTTCGTCTACGAATCCCCGAGAGTTCATTCAACGCCGAGGTCGCATATTGCGTAAGTCTCCGGGCAAGTTCAGCGCAGAGATTTTTGACGTAGTTTCGCTGACTTCTAACGGATCGGTGGCACTCCGGTCAGAGATTGAGCGTTCAACTGAAATAGCCGAGTCAGCAAGAAATCGAGATACCGTAATGGTCGCTATTGAGCGACTAATGCGTCTCACTGAAGGTACTGATGAGTCAGTTGAGGATGAGGAGTACATGTGAGTAAGAAGCGAACTACGGCTCAGCAAATCGCAGCGGACAAGGCAGTCGAATGTCTTCAACAATTTGGTGAGAGTGCTTTGTACACCGAACAAGAGATTCGGGATGTGATCAAAATGGCGTTTCTCTCTCCCAAGTTGGGATCCGCGGCAGACCGGAAACTGATTGAACAACGGATTGCCAACATCATTCAGTCGGCTGCAGAGCGATACTCAACACAGCCAGCCGGGCTGGGAGAGTAGTCGTCGAATGTCTTCACTTAGATTTGAACGAGTCTCACTAACCAATTGGGGTCCGTTTTACAAGAGTCATTCCCTTGATCTCTCCAGCAAAGCGGATAAGAACCTGGTCCTAATTTTCGGGAATAACGGCCAGGGCAAGACTTCTCTCGCGAACGCAATTCGTTGGTGTCTCTATGCCAATCAATCCTGGGCGGATGTTGATCCGCTGATGTACGCAAACTGGCGATCACGAGACACCAAGGAAGAGTTTGACGTGAGTGTTCAACTCGCCTTTAGGAAGACGTTCGAACCCAGTAGCAGCCATGACTCAGCCACGGAAGGTCTTTCGTCTGTTGCCGATGAATGGACACTCACACGAAGTCAGACAGTCGTCTTTGACGGTCGTCGTACGAGCTCGTACCTCATCAAGCCTGTGAGCGCGATAAAGAGTTCGCTTCTGAAGAACGGCAAGCCAGAGGTCGACGAACTCATCGATCGAATCGTTCTAACACTCTTTCCAAAAACCATGAACGAATTCCTCTTGTTTGACGGCGAAAATCTAAGGAGAACTCTCCAGAACCTCGGTGGCAGTGAACGCGTCTCGGTTCGAGGTTATGTAGAAGCAGTTCTTGGCTTGGAGGTAATCAAGAAGCAAGCGGATTTGGTAGATGCTGAATTGAGCACCGTTGATAAAAGTCTTCGGGCCAAACAGAAGAACCAAGAACTTCAGGACGAAGCCGACCGGCTTGCCGCTGAAGTTGACAGCCATAAGGCAGATCTTGCTGGCGCTGAACGACAACGTTCGCAACTCGAAGAGATTGTTGAAGAGGCGATGAGCAAATTGGAGAACTACGAATCGTTCAAAGAGCAAATCGCGAGACTAAGAGTGCTGGAGGCAAATCTAAAAGATCTGAAACCAAAACTCTCGACTTCTCAGTACAACCTTCGTAAGCAACTCGAACAATTGTGGTGGATACCACTCATTGATCGCATCTCAAAGAGGCAGGAACGTGAGAGGTCTCGAAAAGTCTTTGATCAGAGGGCAGACGAGATACAAGTCCTAACTGACCTCATAAGCCGCGGAGTCTGCCCTACCTGCGGTCACGAACACCACGACACTGCAGTATTCCGTGAACGTCTCGAGTCCCTACGCCAGACCTCGGAAGTTCAGGATGATGATGAGATTTCGTTCTCATATCTGCACGGCTTCGGGGATGCCGGGCGTGCCCACGAGAGTCTTATCGGGCTCTTCAGGGAAGAGAGGGATTTGCTACAGCAGAGAAACAGCCTTCAGCGAGAGATTACACAACTCAATTCTGATCTGATTGGCGTGGACCGTGAAGAGTTCCAGACTCTGGTCAACAACTACAGAATCAACTTCGAAGCACTTCACAAGTTGAAAGAGCGAATTCAGAAACTCTCAGAAGTGATATCTGAACTAACGGCCAAGTACAACGCCAAGCGAAAGGTGCTTGCCAGCGGCGCTGAGATTCCGCGAGATCTCGAAGCGCGTCAATCAGCGCTCCTGCAAATCGGAGAGATCTTGCGCAATTGCGCTGCAAACTTGACCGATGGTGTCCGCTTGGAGGTCGCCCACCGTGCTTCCGAGAACTATTCAACGATGATGCAGAATCCAGATTTACTGGGTCTCTCAATCAACGAGGACTTTGCGATCCGCGCAATCCATCGTGTGCATGGCGAGAAGCCCCTGTCGTCCTACGGCCAGTCTCTCATATATGTATATGCGTTCATCGGAGCGCTGATTGATGTGTCGGACCTACCGAATCCTTGGCTAATTGACACCGTCGGAAACCAACTTGATCTCAAAAACCAGAAAAGTATGTGGAAATGGTTGGCAACTCAGAACCGCCAAGTGGTTTCCATGCCTCATGACCGAGAACTCACTCCTGATCTCGCTCGTGAGTGGATCATTGATGACGTCGCTCGTATGTGGCAGATCGTTCCGAATGAACAAAGCGACTCAGATTCTCGCTTTGAAGAGGTGTCTCTGTGAGTATCGAACTTGATGACAATGGCTTCCAGATGCAAACAAGCGAGTTTGCAAAGGAACTAATGATGAGCGATCAGTTTGCGCGTCGCTTTGAAACGCAGCAAGCTATGATCAAATTTGCGGTCAGCATTGCACTCCTCAAGAATCTTGAGCCGGTCGCGCGAGACAGAACCTTCAAGAATGCACACGCCATTGCTTCCCTCGACCCGGACCTAAGACTGCGAGCTTTGGTCCGGACAAAGTATCGATCTGGCGAACTGGGCAAGACGATTGAGGGGCTTGCTGAGGCGGGCTTTAGATTCATCGATAACGAGATTAAACAGAAGCAGGCAGATATCTCGGAGTTCTTCGAGTTTGCAGGTGGGGTCGCCGCTAACTAGATCATCGGACTGCTCGGCCAGGAGTGTCGTGGCTTGGGGACACGGCAGAGTTAGTGGGTGAGCAAGAAGCCTCCGAAGTTGCCCGGCCGCTCTCGTGCCCCGCGAGCGACATCGGGTCGACAAGACGCCGAGCTGAGTGCCCAGGCGCACGTGAAGTCTCTTCTCGCAAACGGACGAATCGGAACTAAGGAGTTGGACCGAGTCTGCATGGCGGTGATTTCCAAGCTCGTCCGGCGCAAGTGCGAAGAGAACACCCAGCAGATGGAAGTGCTGCGAGACCCCCGACTGATTCGACTTGCCGTTGCGCGAGCGAAGTCGACCGGCGACATCCAGGGTTCGCTACTTGATGCAATGAAGGCTCTCGGGAAACTGCAGCGCGCCGAGCGTGCCCGTAAACGCAAGCGCTGAGACTTCAATCCTTTGATCCTTGAAGCACCTCGCGAGGGAATCGGACGTCATTATCATTCGGCTCAGGAACTAACGACCTGAATACAAAGCACTGAGGGATA
>Ga0169931_10007078_pt1 | contig 16743 bp, 4 predicted proteins | sample Kivu_15m_20L_FD_129675 | JGI IMG/M metagenome (GOLD analysis project Ga0169931, IMG submission 129675) | Freshwater microbial communities from Lake Kivu, Western Province, Rwanda to study Microbial Dark Matter (Phase II) - Kivu_15m_20L... | ecosystem: Environmental > Aquatic > Freshwater > Lake ...
GAACGCGTTCTCCCGCATCGCGACGATGGGCTTGGACAGGAACTGCAGGATGGTCTTCTTGCCGGTGATGATGTCCACCTGCGTCTGCATGCCCGGCTGGATGGGCAGTTGCGTATCCAGCGAGGCGATGGCCTTGGCGCCGGTCTCGATGCGCACCATGTAGAAGGCCTCGCCCTTCTCGTTGGGCACGGCGTCGGCGCTGATGTTCTTCACCGTGCCGTCCAGGGCGCCGAAGATGGCGTAGTCGTAGGCCGTCACCTTCACGCGTGCGGGCTGGCCGAGCTTGATGAAACCGATGTCCTTGGGCAGCACCATGGCTTCGACGACCAGGTCGTCATCCACGGGAACCACCTCGACGATGGGCTCGCCGGGCTTGATCACGCCGCCGGCGGTGTTGACGAACAGGCGGTTGACCACGCCGTTCATCGGCGAGCGGATCTCGGTGCGGGCCACGCGGTCCTGCAGTGCCGGCATGGACTGCTGGAGCGCGCTGAGCTCGGTGACGGTGCGGTTGAGCTCGTTGAGCGCCTCGGCACGGGCCTGGCGCTCGAGCGTGCTGCGCCGGGCCTGCATCTCCTCGATGGCGCCGCCCAGCCGGCGGATCGTCACAGCCGCCACCTGCGCGCGCCCGTCGACCTCGGCCAGCGAGCGGTCCAGCCGCACCAGCTCCAGGCGCGGCTCCAGGCCGCGCTCGACCAGCCGCGCCACGGTGGCGCGCTCCTCCCGGGCCAGCGCCAGCGTGCGGCGCGCGGCCTCCAGCGAGATCGCCGCCTCGTCGAGCTCGCGCGCCTTCTGCTGGATCTGCGCGTCCAGTACATCGAGCTGGGACTGCAGTTCCAGCTTCTGGGCCAGCAGCGCCGCGTTCTCGGCCGTGACCACGTCGCGTGCGACGGTGAGCACGGCCTCGGGGTAGCGCGGCTCCTTGCCCGAGGCCTGCGCCGTCAGCCGCGCCGCGCGTGCCTGCAGCCCCAGCAGCTGCTGCTCGCGGCTGCGGCGGTCGGCATCGTGCTGCACCGCGCTCAGCAGCACCAGCAACTCGCCAGCGGCCACGCGCTGGCCCTGGGCGACGCGGATCTCGGTGACGATGCCGCCCTCCAGGTTCTGCACCATCTGCAGCTTGGACGAGGGGATCACCCGCCCCTGCGCGCGCGTGACCGTGTCCACCTCTGCCACCGAGATCCACGCGAACAGCGCGACGAAGAAGACGGCGATCACCCACAACAGCAACGTCGAGGCGCGCTTGAGCGCCCCGCCACGCCTGGCGCTGGCAGCCACGGTGCGCGGCGCCTTCTCACGCGCGTCGCTGATGACCGGGTCGAGCGGGGGCGGTGCGCCCACCCCGGGCTTGTCCACGCCGGTGTTCATGCCGCGGTCCTCTTCACGGCGCCAGGCGCCGCAGGCGCCGGGGCCTGCGCCTGCGCCTGCTGCTGCCGCATGAACTGCTCCGGCGTGCCCTGCGCCGCCACCTTGCCCTGCTCGATCACGATGATCTTGCGCACCATCTGCAGCAGGCTGGCCTTGTGGGTGATGGTGACAAAGGTGCGTTCTCCGATGTGCTGCGCCAGGCGCTGCAGCACCGCCGCCTCCGACGCCGCGTCCATCGCGCTCGTGGCCTCGTCGAACACCAGGATGGCCGGCTTGCTGACCAGCGCGCGCGCGATCGCCACCGACTGCCGCTGCCCGCCCGACAGGCCCTCGCCGCGCTCGCCCAGCCGCATGCCGTAGCCCTGCGGGTGCTGGCGCACGAAGTCGTCCACCCCGGCCACCTGCGCGGCCTGCAGCACCTCGGCATCGGTGGGGAAGTCCGCGCCGAGGGCGATGTTCTGCCGCACCGTGCCGCCCATCAGCCACACGTCCTGCAGCACCACGCCCAGCGCCCGGCGCAGGTCGGCCGGGTCGAGCTGGCGCACGTCTACGCCGTCGATCAGCACCGCGCCCGACTCCGGCTCGTACAGCCCCAGGATCAGCTTGGCCACCGTCGTCTTGCCCGAGCCCACCTTGCCCAGGATGGCCACGCGCTCGCCCGCGGCGATCTGGAACGACACGTCCTGCAGCGCCGGCTTGGCCGCGCCGGGATAGGTGAAGGTGACGTTGCGGAACTCGATCGCGCCCTGGAAGGTGTCGCGTGCCATGTAGCTGCGGCCGTGCGCGTGCTCGCGCGCCTGGCTCATGAAGGTGTCGAGCAGCTTGTAGCTGTGCAGCGTCTGGTTGATGCGCGTGAGCAGCTGCGTCACCTGCGCCATCGGCGCCACCGCCCGGCCCGACAGGATGGTGCAGGCGATGATGGCGCCCATGCCGAGCTCGCCCTTGGCCATCAGCAGCGCGCCGGTGGTGACCACGCCCACCTGCACCGCCTGCTGCGACAGCGCCGCCACGTTGGTGGCCAGCTGTGCCAGGAAGCGCGACTTCAGCCCCACCTCCGACTGGTGCGCCACCGCCTCCTGCCAGCGCTTGCGCAGCATGGCCCCGGCGCCCAGCGCCTTGATCGTCTCCAGGCCGTTGAGCGTCTCCACCAGGATGGCGTGCTTGTGGTGGCCGTCCTCCTGCGACTCCTTGATCAGCTTGGACAGCCCCGGCTGCACCACCAGCCCGGCCAGCAGCATGATGGGGATGGCGATGATCACCACCCAGGCCATCGGCCCGCCGATCATCCAGATCACCACGATGAAGATCAGCGCGAACGGCACGTCGATGAAGGTCGTCAGCGTCGCAGAGGTCAGGAAGTCGCGGATCGACTCGAACTCCTTGAGCGTGCTGGCCAGCGCGCCGCTGCTGCTGCGCCGCGTCTTCATCTGTGCGTCCAGGATCTGCTCGAACAGCGCATCGGCAATCGTGCCGTCGGTGCGCGCGCTGGCCAGGTCCAGGAAATAGCCGCGCACGGTGCGGATGATGAAATCGCTGACGAAGATGATGCCCACGCCGATCAGCAGCGCCATCAGCGTGTCGGTGGCGTTGTTGGGGATGACGCGGTCGTAGACGATCATCGAGAAGATCGAGCTCGCCAGCGCGAAGACGTTGACCAGCAGCGCCGCCATCGCCACCTGTGCGTACACGCCCCGCGATCGCTTGATCGGCCCCCAGAACCAGTGCCCGTGGCGCCCCAGCGCCGCGCGCTCCAGCGGCGCGCCGGTGACCGCGTCGGCCACCGGGATGTCGCGCTGCGCCAGGCTGTAGGTGGTGCCGGCCAGGCGGTCGTAGACCTCCTCCAGCGCCAGCGGCGCCGGCTTCTCGCCCGCATCCGGGTCGACGACGAGCACCTGCCCTTCCTCGTGCAGGCTCAGCAGCGCCAGCGCCGTGCCCTGGCGCGTCAGCGCGATCGCCGGCAGCGGCGGCAAGGCCGGGCTGGCCGCATCGAAGGCCCCCTCCTCGACGTCGTAGCCCAGGCTGTCGGCCGCCTCCAGCAGCGTCTCGGTCGTCCACACCTCCCGCCCGCCGGCCACCCGCGCCCGCAGCGAGGCCGACGACATCGGCCGCTCCTGCCAGGCCAGCACGGCGCGCAGGCTGGTTTCGAGGGCGTCGTGGGCGGGGGTGACCGCGGGGTCAGGCATGGGGGAAGGCATCGAAAATCATTCTCTCACTCGGCCTATCGCACAGACATGGGCGGCAAAGGTCGCCACGGGCCAGCGGTTGTTATCATTGATAGCATCCATGCCCCGAAAGGACACATCATGGCCGACCTGCTGGTTCGCGGACTGGACGAGGAAGTCGTGAGGACGCTGAAAGCGCAAGCCGCGGCGCACGGCCGCAGTGCCGAGGCCGAGCACCGCGACATCCTCCAGCGGGTGCTCATGAAGCCGCGTCGGCGCTCGCTGGCCGATGTGCTCGCCTCCATGCCCGACGTCGGCACCGACGCCGATTTCGAGCGGGTGCAGCCCGCCGATGAGGCGCCGCGTGTATTTGATTGACACCAACGTCATCAGCGAGGCGCGCAAGGGCCTGCGGGCACACCCAGGGGTGCGCCAGTTCTTCTGGCGGGCCTCGGTCGACGACAGCCCGCTTTTTCTTTCTGCCGTGACCCTGGGCGAACTCCGGCGGGGTGTTGAACTCATCCGCCACCGAGGCGACGCAGCCCAGGCGGCCGTACTCGAAGCCTGGCTCGAACTCGTGCGGCTGGAATACGCTGACAGGATCCTGCCCCTGGATGGCGATGCGGCGCAGGTGTGGGGGCGGCTTCGCGTCCCGTCTCCTGACCATCCGATCGACAAGCAGATCGCCGCCACGGCTCTGATCCACGACCTCACGGTCGTCACGCGCAACACGGCCGACTTCCGACCGACGTCCGTGAGATGTCTCAACCCCTTCGACAACCCCACCGGCAATGACGTCCAACATCCGACGAGCACAGATGCAGGAGATCCGGGCAGGGCTGGCTGAAGCCGAGCGTGGCGAGTTCGCCAGTGAGGCCGAGGTGCGGGCGGTGTTCGACAAACACATCGGCCGGCTGGACCAGGCCCCACACATGACACCTCACCGGCCCCTCGGCAGCCAGCGGATCGGCGCCACCGCGGGCGCCGGGGCGTCCGCCGGCACGCCGAACAGCGGGGTCAGGTCGGCGGCCAGGTGCAGGAAGCGGTAGCGCGACAGCGTCTGGTCGGCCAGGGCGTCGATGAGGTCGCGCGTGGCCTGGTGCAGTTCTTCCTGCGCGCGCAGCAGGTCCAGCAGGCTGCCGCGGCGGAAGGCGAACTGCTCGCGCACGGCCTCCAGCGCCACCGCCGCCACCTGCGCGGCGTCCTTGCGCGCCAGCACCGCCGTGTTGCTGTTGCCGATGTCGGCATAGGCCTGCGACAGCGCGCGCTCGAGCTGGCGGCGCAGGTTGGTCTCGGCCAGGCGGGCCTCGCGCGCGCGCTGCTCGGCCTGCGAGGCCCGCGCCTGATCGGCCCCGCCGTTGAATACGTTCTGCCGCACCGCCAGGCCCGCGCTCCAGTCGGTGCCGGGCGTGCCGGCGCCACCCAGGTCGCGCCGGCGCAGGCTCAGGTCCAGCGCGATGCTGGGCAGCAGCGCCGCTTGCGCGGCGCGCGCCTCGGCCGCGGCCGCGTCGGCCTGGCGCTGCGCCTCGGCCACCAGCGGGCTGGCCTCGACGATGCGCGCCAACTCGGCCGCGCGCGCCATGTCCAGCCCCGGCAACTGGGGTAGCGCGATGCCAGCCGGCGGCGCCTGGTCGAAGAACTCCAGGTACACCGCCTCGGCCGAAGTGAGCTGGTTGCGCGCGGCCACGCCCGCGGCCTGCGCATCGGCCAGTCGGGCGCGGGCGCGCAGCACGTCGCTGGTGGCGCTGGCGCCGAGCTCGGTGCGCTCCTCGATGAAGCGCAGGATCTGCTGGCGCGACAGCACGTTCATCTGGCTGGCCGCCACGAGCTGCCGCGCGCGGAAGACCTCCATCCACGCCGCCAGCGCCCGCAGCGTCAACTCCGAGCGCTTGGCCTGCGCCCGCGCCTGCACCGAGAACTCCACCGCCCGGCGCCCGTCGATCTGGTGATTGACCGCCCCGAAATCCCACACCAACTGCCGCGCCGACAGCGTCACGGCCTTGGAGTCGTCGTCGTAGGCGGGCACGCTGGACACCCCGGGGACGAACACCGGCTCGTTGCTGCGCTTGCCCCCTTCCACCCCGAAGGACACCTGCGGCAGCCAGCCCGCCTGTGCCTCACGCGTGCCAAACGCCGCCCCCGCCCGCTGCTCGGCCGCGATCCGCGCCTCGGGATGGCGGTCCACCGCCTCCTGCACCGGCAGCGACAAGGCCGCCGACGGCGCCCGCGTGTCGGCATCGTCCACCCAGCGCACCACGTCGGCCAGGTAGCGGATCAACTGATCGGCCACCGTGTTGACGCGCAGTTGCTCGAAGGTCTGGGGGAGCGGGCCGGGAGGGACGGGGGGCGTGGCCTGGGCGTGGCCCGCAGCCGGCGCCAAAGCCGCCGCCGCCGTGAAGATCAGCGACAGGGCGATGGCGGTGGGCTGCGGTGACAGGCCGACGCGAAGGGAGCGCGCCCATGAGCGGGGGCGCGGGATAGCGAGGGTCAAGGGCAAGACGGTCAGCTGCTGAAGGTCAGGCTTGCGGGGACGAGGCTGGAGCTGACGTCGCCGGGGAAGGTGAGTTCGATGAGATCGCTGGGCTGCACCTGGTTGAGATCAGGGTCCTCATCGAACATGGCCTTCAAATGAGTCTTGTCACTGATTTCGTCATAGTCCACAAAGTACTTCAGCAGGTTGTCATCCGTAAGCCCTGCGATCTGCACCTGCGAGGACTCCATCACTTCCACCATCATCACGGGGGCCGTCCCGGACAGCCAGTCGATCGGAAACACGATCAAGTCCTCGACCGAGATCTGCGGCGGCTCGATCACCTCACCATCCAAAAGCACCCGCACCTGCCCGACGCGGCCAGACGCTTCGGCAAGGGGGTTTTGTTCGTAGATCTGCGGGTCGGTCTCAAACTCGGCGATGCCGTAGGGAGAAGCGTAGAGCCTGCCATGCGCCGCCAAGTCTGAGTAATTGAACTCCCAATACGGAACGGGTTCCCCGTCGAGGGACCAAGAGGAGGGCGAAAACGCGAACGCATCGAGCACCCCGTCGAGGTCTCCACCGAATTGCACGATCACACCGAGCGGATCTATGGCCTGGACATCGGGATCCGTCAGATCGAGGATCAGATCGAATATCAGAACCTTTGCCGGGGAATCCGTCGCAGGCGCATCCACCAACTGGATATTGCCCAGGGTGAGCACAGTTGGCTCGAAGAGCAGTGAGTCCAGCGTCGCGGCTGAGGTATACCCACTGTAAGAGAGATTCGCCACCACATCCGCCCAGGGCAAGGCGCCAGGCAGGCTGCTCAAGTCGATATCGAACCCGCCGGCAAACGTCGGCACCCGCAGGGTCTCGACATTCGTCAGCGCGGCGACCATGTCGAATTCGCCGGGCTGCGCGTCTTCCGTCGCGGTCTCGACAACGAATCCCGTGGCCGTACGCTGAATGGTGGCCACCTCACTGCCGCCGATCTGTACCGACCAAAGCTGGTCACCTGCACCGACGGTGGTGACAGCCCCTTGCCTGAAGACGTAGTGGAAGGGCAGTTCAAGCACGTCCGTGCCTGCCCCACCGTCGATCGTCGACGAGCCCGCGCCCCACATGAAGAGGAAGTCATTGCCTCCACCTGCGTCGATCTGATCATTGCCTCCACTGACATCGATCGAATCGCTGTTGCTCGAGCCGACGATGATCTCGTCAGCGAGATCGCTGCTCCAGATGATCTGGAAATTACCCTCTCCCGTCAGGGTGCTGGCGTTGATCTGCCCACCGAAGATGTCACCTTGGGTCAACTGCACCGGCCGGATCAGGTCGGTGTAAGTGGCTGTGACAAGCGGAATGCTCCATTGGTCGAGCGTCTCACCGCTGCCGTCAGCAAAGCGCAGGACCAGCAACTCGAAGCCCGACTCGGTCAGGTCTTTCAGGGGCTGAACGGTATTGCCGGCGCCAAGCTCGCTGAGTTTGGCGTGACCATCGCTGCCCTCGATGAGTTGGAAAATCCGCGAGCCCAAAGTCAAGGCAAAGCCGCCGGACAGCGGCGAGACATCGGCAGCGTCCAGATCGGCTTCCGTGAGCCCGGACAGCGTCAGCACCAGCGCGTCGCGCTCGCCTGCGCTACCTGCGTTCAAGGGCGCCAGCGCAGTGGCCATGCCCGAAGCACTGGACAGATCCGCCGTGGCTGCGGGTTCCACCCAGTCGTTGCCCGCCGTGCCCACCTGCACTGCGGGCCCGTACATCCAGTTCACCGGCTGCAGGTTGCCGATGGCCGTGATGCCTGCGTAGGCGTCGACCCCCGACGCATCACGGATGGATCCGCCGGCAGGCACATGCAGATTGCCCACCGAGAACTGCCCGACATCGCCAGGCTGCATCGTGTAGTCAAAGGCCAGCACGTTGGGCGAACTGTCGCCGGCATTGAACTGCGCGCCAACGGTGCGGAAGTTGCCAGCTGTGCCGATCACCACCTGCAGCATCGGCGAGCCGATCACGGACACCGGCTCGCTCATGAAGACCTGGAATTGCAGCGTCGTGCCAGCCGCAAATGTGTTTGTGTCGGGTGCCCCACGGACATCGGTCACATAGGGCCTGCCGTCCATCGGAGCGGGCGACATCGGCTGCCAGGAGGGGATGACGCCAGGGTCCTGCGCGTTAGACCGAATCGCGTTGCCGCTGCTGAACGGGCTCTGGATATCGCCCATCGTCACGCCCTGCAGCACGAAGGCTGTGGCACTGACGTCGGCACTGCCGTCGCCGTCGTACAAGACCAGCAGGTCTTCACCGACGCTGTAATCCATGCCGACCGTGAAAACACCGTTGTCGCCGAGGTCACCCTGCAGAACCTTGAATGTCTGGTCCTCGGGCAGACCGGTAGGGGCATTCCCGTTCATCCCGCTGGCGGACGAATAGGGCGAATACAGCCAGCGCGAGCCCGTCAGACCGTCAAGATAGGGATAGAGATACACGGCGTCGCCCGCGCCGAAGTCGGTGATGACCTCGGGTTTGCCACCGGCGAAGGTGTAGGTGGCACCGGTGAGCAAGTAGCTGTTGGCGGCGACACCGGTGAGGTTGACTGTCACCACCGGGGAATCGCCCTGCTCGAATTCGAACTCGTCGCCCCCGCCACCGCCCGTGAGCGTGTCCGCGCCCTTGCCAGCCAGGATCCAGTCAGAGGCCATCGTGCCGATGACGCGGTCGTCACCTGCGCCGGCCTCGACATCCAGGCCCCAGCCGGACACCGTGCGCGCGGAGAGGTCGATGACGTTGTCGCCACTGCTGCCGAGGACGAAGGTGTGCGTCGTCGGGCCGCTGTCGTCATCGTGGGCTGTCAGGAAATTGCCAGCCGTATCGCGGAAGGCGTTACCGGCATTCGTGCCACCGTAGGTGACCAGGGCCCAGTCAGACGGCGCCAGGTTGAGACCCGAGGACTGCACGGTCAGGACCGTGGTGCCCGCGCCGGTCAGACTGGTCGGCGTGTAGACCGTACCTGCGCCGTTCACCTGCAAGGACATCGCCAGCGCGGAGGCTCCTGAGGACGGCCCGTACACCGGCTCGACGAAGTTGAAGGTCACACCGGATGCCGTCAAGGCGATCGCCCAGGGCTCAGGGCTGAAGTCATCCTGGATCTGCAGCACATTGGCGCCAGGGGTATTGCCTAAGGTCACTGCGGCCAGTCGACCGGCCGCCGTCTCGTCAGGCAGATCGATACGCACCACGATGTCGGGCATCTCGGCATCGTCCGCCAGCGGCAGCGTGCCCATGTCCTGGTAGACGAAGAGCGATTCAGCAGTGTTGTCGTTGTCGTAATCGGCCTTGAAGGCCACGGTATGGCCGGGCGCCTGCAGGTTGACACGCAGGTAGTTCAGGGCGTTGCCCAGGCTAGTGTTGCCCTGCCGGATGGCGACGGCGTTGCCGTCGCCGTCAAGGAAGGTGACGATGCCGCCAAGTCCTGCCGCGCCACCCGCGCCCGAGGAAATGCTGTGGCTGACGATGTCACCCTGCTTCGCCGGTGACGACACAAAACTCGAGGCCCCGCCGATCAGCGCGGACTCGAGGTTCAGCACATCATGGTTGGCGGTATTCGATGAGAACCAGTCAAAGCCGCTGTTGGCGTTGGCCGGGTCACCGAAGATCACATCGGTGTTGCCGACACCGCGACGCGAGTCACCCAGACCGACAAAGATGGTGTCAGAGGCGTTGGCCAGTGGGTTGGACGACGTGCTGTCGTTCTCCACCAGGAAGAACGAGTCGCCGCCACCCAAGCCATCGAGCATGTCGGCACCGCCCCCGTCGATCAGGGTGTCGGCTTTGTAAGTACCCACCAGCGTGTCGGCACCGCCGTTGCCGCGCAGGATCTGGCGCGACATGGACCCGAAGTACTCGAGATCGATGGTGCTGGGGCCGTCGCCGCCAATGTAGAGATCCTGTGCCGCAAGACCGTTGCCGTCGGCATCGACGAAACTGGTGTTGCCCTGAATGCTGACCTTGACCACATCATCGGCCGTGAACCGGGTGTCGGTCTTCAGCGTCAGCGTCTTGCCGTCGGAGCTCAGCGAATAGCCGTTGACCTGGGGTGTAGTGCCGGTGTTCGAGCCGTAGGGAGCGCTCGGATCGGGGTTCAGGGTCAGGTAGAAGCCGTAGACCGAAGTGGACTCTGGATAGGCCAGTTGGATCTTCTCGCTGAAGCCGATGACCAGATCGCTGGTCCCGGTGTCCGGGGTGGTGAAGTAGGTCCGGCCGCTGTTGCCTGGCTGGATGGTGAAGGTAGGCACCGAGAGGCTTGCCGCCGCCGTGCTGGCGTTGCCCGCCACGTCGCTGAAGGCACCGGCAGCGACGCTGAAGGTGGATTGGCCGTCGAACCCAGCGTTCGGCTTGAAGCTGGCGAAGTAGTTGTTGCCGCTGCCGGAGAAGTACTCCAGCACGCCACCTCCGACCTGCACGTCGCTCAGGTCGAAACCGATCACCGGCTCACTGAACTGGAACTGGATACTGGCGTAGCCATCGGCAAGGATCTTGGAAGAGGACGACGAGATCGTCAGCACCGGAGGCGTTGAATCAGCGCCACCGCCGTCGTTGCGTCCGAGGATCTCTTCCCGATACTGCGCACCGGTCAACGAATCGGTCTTGCCCGCCACCACGAGCGCCAGGTCGTCGATGGCGAAGATGTCGCGGCGGTCGCCACCGTCGCCGGTGGCCCAGGGCTCGTAGAGCACGAAGCCCTCGATCGTCTTGCCGGCCGTGGGCGCGATGGTGAAGGCATAGAACTGCTCACCGCCCGTGCCGTTGGGGTTGGTGCCCGTCAACTCGCGGTAGATGCTGCCGTCGGAGAAGTGCACGTCGAGGTAGACGTCGCGCTTGTCCTCCTCGCGCCCCATCAGGTGGAAGCCGAAGCCGTAGACCGCGGTGCCGATCTCGTCGAAGCAGAACAGCACGCCACCCGAGCGGTCATCGGCCGGCAAGACCTCGAGGTAGAGGTTTCCGTCGTCGGTCTGGTTGTAGCCGCGGTCGGCGTCGTTGCCCAGATTGTTGGCAATGCCAGGGTCGTTGCCCGGGTTGGAGCCGCCGGTGCCGATGTTGCTGCCGATGTTGAACAGCTTGATCGCCATCCGGTCGTCGATGACCAGCGTGCCACTGCCGTCGCCACTGCTCACGCTGCCGGACTGGCCCATGACCGAGGTGCCCGCCGCCGCGGTGTAGCCCGTGCCCGTACCCGCAAAGTTGCCCGCGGCACGGGTCTCGAAGGTTTCGAGCACGAAGCCGAAGGTGGTGGAGGTGGACAGGCTGGCGACTGCGGAGATGAAGCCATCGACTGCTGCGGTGTAGTTCAGCCCGTAGCTCGCCACTTCGTTGATGAAGCCATCCCGCGGCACCGGGCTGCTGACATGGCTGGTCACGCCCGTGGGCACTGTCGGGCTGACCGTCTGGGCCGCGACGTAGGCGGCGTAGTCGGTGGCAGGGTTGAGGGTGCAGAAGTCGCCGGTGTCAGACATCAGACTCGTCAACTGATCTGATGTGATCGTCTTGAAAGACGTCGAATTGGCATTGGCGGTGAGGTCGAAGACAAGGGTTTCCACGGACCGCAGGGTGTCCGTGCCGAAACCGGTCGACGTGGTGTTGCCCAGATCCTGCACCAGCCATGTGTCGTCACTCGCCCGAGCGATGCTCACGCGGGCCAGTGCACCCTGCTTGACGAGAACGGCATTGGCCGTCGAGTCCCATTCAAAGGTGAGCGTCGTGGTGTCGCTGCCATTGGCCACGAGAAAACCTGCGGAGTCGCTGCCGTCACCACCGTCGATGGAGTCGTCGCCCTCGTTGCCGACGAACCAGTCGTTGCCACCCTGGCCCTGCATCACGTCGGCCCCACTGCCGCCGTACATCAGGTCGCGTGCAGTCCCGCCGTTCAGCGTGTCGTTGCCCGCGCCGCCCAACAGCACGTCGTTGCCCTTGTTGCTCGCGTTCAGCGTGTCGTTGCCGTCTCGTCCGTTGACGATGGACATGCCGCTGCCCAGCAGCGTGTTGCCAGCGCCGTCACCCAATACCAGCGGCAGGGTTTCTCGGACATCCGAGTTGTTGAAGCGGACCTCGATCGACTCGACATTGCTCGCGAGCATGGCGAGAGAGTTGTCGGAGAAATTGCGGATCTCCAGCGTCCCGCTGTCGTTGCTGAGCACGCGGTAGACGTTGGTGGTGCTGGTCACCGAGAAACCCGATGCGCCCCAGTCGCCGGTCAGGTTCTGCAGTGAGAAGCCGCTGATGCAGCTGCCGATGCCGAGCATCTGCCCGCTCAACTGGGCGACGACCTTGTCGCTGCCCTCGCCGCCATCGACGGTGTCTGCCCCGCTGCTCAGGAAGATGGTGTCGTTACCGCCGCCGGCATTGATGACGTCGCTGCCACCGTCGCCATTGATGACGTCTCGGCCCGACGATCCCGTGATGGTGTCCGCCCCAGGGCCGCCGCGCACGACCTGACGTCCACCTTCGACAGCCGGCAGGACGATCTGGTCCGGCCCGAGGGATCCGAAGACGAATTGATCGCGCGCATCCACCGGGTCCAGGTAGGTGCGAACCTGGTCTGCCAGGACGATCTCACTGACATCGGAGAACTCGATGCTACCGGTGCTGGTCTGGTAGACCATCACGTACACCAGACGCTCAACGCCGGACGGAAAAGTGGCCGGCACGGCAAGCTGGGCCGCCGGAGCGGTCGAGCCCGGCGCGAACGCATTGACCGTCTTGCCCGCGAAGTCGAAACTGAACCGATAACTGTCAGCCTGTTCCTGCGTCAGTGTGCCCGGCAGGAGCACTGGCACGAGAAGTGCGTCCCGGTCACCCGCACCACCGTCCACACCTTGGAAAAGGTTGTTGCTGGAAGGGGGCTCTGTCTGGGCGTCCAGGTAACCGGCGAGCAGGTCGTTGTCCGCCGTACCCTGCAGGGACATCTGGAGTCCAGGGTAGACAAACCCGCTGGCCGTGAAAGGACGGTTGCTGTCATCCAGCGTCAGGTTCGCGAGCTTGCCGTCCCGGGTACTGACGATGACGGCACCGCTGGCCTCCAGGGACTCCACATGGTAACGACCGGCTGCTAAGAGCGCCAGGTCAGCCGTGAAGCGCATCGAACTCTGCGTGTACGCGCCGGTCGCATCCGGGTTGCCATAGGACTGGAATTTGGCGAAGACCGTCTGTGAACTGCCGTCATCGGCCACAACCGTGAGCTTCAGCCGAGGCGCCCCACTGCTGACATCGATCGTCACCGGGTCGCTGAAATGCACCATGAACTCGAGGCTGCCCTCCTCGCCCGCCAGACTGATCAACCCGTTCTGGTCTGCGGCCCAGTCGATGCGGGTGGTGCTGGTTTCCTCGGGGTCGGTGCCGCCCTCGGTACCGATCAACTGCCCGTTGCGGTCGAAAATGTAGGTGCGGATACCGTCGAACTCGCGCCGACCGTTGAATTCGCCGTTGACATAGAGGTACTCGCTGGACCGGATCACGTCACCTGTGTCGTTGTCGGTGGTGACCGACTTCAGCGTCTGCCAGTTCAGGTCATAGCGAGTCACCGTCGTCGTGTCGTCGAACGTGTTGACGAAGCGCGAGCCGTTGGCCACCTTCTGCCCCGCCAGGTCGAAGAAGGAGATGTTCCCCCAGCGGTCCTCGAAGCGGTATTCGGTGATCGTGGTGCCGTCGGCGGCATACACCTTCTCCAGACGCTCGAGGTCGACGATCGACTGCTTCAGTTCGCCGCGCGCATCGTAGATGCGGCGGAAGAGCCCGTCGAAGGACTCCGAGCCCGTGGGCTGGCCCTGGTCGTCGTAGAAATAGCGCGTGTAGCTCAGGACCTTGCCCGTACCGTCCTGGGATTCATAGCCCAGGGACTTGCCGTCGGCGTCATAGCGGGACAGGTTGACGAAGGTTGCGCCCTGCCCGTCGGTATAGGAAGACCGGTACACCCAACCCGTCTTGACGCCCTGGAGGTCGTAGAAGGTGGTCGTGCCCTGTCCGTCACTTCGGCTGTAGCCTGTCAAGTCGTTGTTGGCGTCGAAGACCTTGTCGAGCTTGGTCGTGTCGGTGAAGCTGCGCAGGAACTTCTCGTTGGCGTCGTAGACCGATGTCGTCAGGCCGTCGAAGTACTGTCTTCCCAGGTACCTGCCGTCTTCGGCGTACTGGTAATCCGTGCGGTTGAGCACCGTGCCGCCGTCCCGCAACTCGCTCCACAGCATGCGGCCGTCCGCCGCGTTGCGGTAGACGCTCGTGATGTCGCGTTGGAGGTAGAAGTCGAAGTAGCTGCTCCGGCCCTCGGTTCCGGTCTTCTGGCCCAGCAGATCGTAGAAGGTGGTCTGGTTGCCGTCGGTGAAGCTGTAGCCGACGATCTCGTCCTGCGCGTTGCGCAGCGGGGTCAGGTCCGTGACGTCGGACGCATAGCTGCGCACCAGCTTCCAGTCCTGGTCGTACTCCCAGGTGAAGGTGCCGTCGGAGTAGGTGGCGCCGGTGATCTGCTCGTTGGCATCGAACTGGCTCGTCGACGTGAAGGTCTTGTCGCCGCTCGTGTAGCTCGAGACAGACTGCGAGCCCGTCTTTGCGCCGGAGAGGTCGTAGTAAGTGGTCCTTCCGTAGCCGTCGCCGCGGCTGTAGCCGATCAGTTTGTCCTGGGCGTCACGCACCTCGTCCAGGCGCGTCAGGTCGATCTGGCTGTCCGTCTCCTGCCCCAGGGCGTTGTAGGTGCGTGTGACGAACCCGTCGAAGTTGCGCTGGCCCGCATACTGACCCTGGTCGTCGTAGAGATTGGTCGTGGAGAACAGCAGCTTGCCCGCAGCGTCGCGCGTCTCGTCGCCCAGATTGCGACCTTCGGCGTCGTACCGGGTGACGAAGGTGCGGCGGTCATCGTTCTCGCCATAGCTCGACGTGTAGCTCGAACCCGTTCGGTCACCGTCTGCGTCGTAGTACGTCGTGCCGCCCTGCCCGTCGCTCTTGCTGAAACCGATCACCTTGTCGCCGGCATCTCGCAGCGTCGTCAGCGCCGGGTTGCTGATGTCCGCATAGCTGCGCACCAATTGGCCGTTGCCGTCGTACACCGAGATCATCAGACCGTCGAAGTACTGCGAGCCGTCGCTCGTGCCGTCGACCTTGTACTTGTAGACCGTGCTGTTCAGCACCGTCGCGCCGTCTCGCGTCTCGGCCGACATCAGCCGGCCTGCCACGTCGTAGCGGTTCGTCCAGGTCAGGTCGCGCTGCAGGTAGAAATCGAAGTAGCTGCCTACGTACTCCGAGCGCACCTTCTCGCCGTCCTCGTCATAGAAGGTCCGCTGGTTGCCCTCCCGGTGGACGTACAGCGTCTGCCCGCCTTCGCTCACCTCCTCCAGCTTCGTCACATCCGCGCGCCCGCGCACCAGACGCCAGCTCGCGTCGTACTCCCACGTGAACGTGCCGTCGAACTGCTCCGCCCCCGTGAACACCCCGTTGGCGTCGTAGCTGTTGGTCCACCGGATCGTGCGGGTGCCGTCGTCGTAGCTCGACACCGACTCCGACCTGGTCTTGTCGCCCTCCAGGTCGTAGAAGGTCGTGTTGCCGTTGGCGTCGGTGTGGCGGTAGCTGACGGCCTGGCCGGCGTCATCCAATATCGCGGTCAGGCGGGCCAGGTCCACCTCGGTGCCGACCAGATTGCCCTGCGCGTCGTAACTGCGCGTCGTTGTACCGTCGAAGTGGCGCTGCCCCGCGTACTGACCCTGCTCGTCGTACTGGTAGGTTGTCGAGAACAACACCTTGCCATCCGCATCGCGCGTCTCGCCACTCAGGTAGCGGCCATCCACCGCGTAGCGCGACTCGCTCGTGCGCTCCTCGTCGCCAGCCAGATACGTCGACGTGTAGCTCGACCCCGTCCTGTCGCCGTCTTCGTCGTAGTACGTCGTGCCGCCCTGCCCGTCGCTCTTGCTGTAAGCCGTCCCGGCCGGCAGACCGGTGGCGTCGGGGACCTCGGTCAACTGGCCCACATCGGCAAAACTGCGCACCAACTGCCAGTTGGCGTCATACACCGACGTCATCAGGCCGTCAAAGTACTCCGACCCGTCAGCACTGCCGTCCTGCGTGTACTTGTACGTGGTCCGGTTCAGCAGCGTCGCCCCATCCCGCGTCTCGCTGCTCAGGATGCGTCCGTCCACCGCATAGGTGTTCGTCCAGGAGATCTCACGTCCAAGATACCCGTCGAAGTAACTCCCGCGGTATTCAGAACCCGTCTTCTCACCCTGGAGGTCGTAGTACGTCGTCTCGTTGCCACTATCGTGGCGGTAGCCAACAGTCTGCCCGTCTTGTTCGATGGCGACGAGCTTGCTGACATCGGCAAGCCCACGCACCAGTTGCCAATTCGCGTCGTATTCCCACTTGAAGGCACCCTCGGCAAAATCAGCGCCGACAAAATCCCCATCTGCGCCATATCGGTACGTCCAGGTGTATACCCTGCCATCCGTATCGGAATAGGAATAGACACTACGAGATCCCGTCTGTTGCCCTTGAAGATCGTAGAAGACAGCAGTCCCGAAGTCGTCCTGTCGGCTGTAGCCGATGTGTTTCCCCTGCGCATCTACAACCCTCGTCAGGGACGAGAGATTCAGCTCAGTGCGCAAAAGGTTCCAAGATGGGCCGTAGATCCACGTCGTCTGCCCATCGGAAAAGGTATGCCCGGTAATGAAGCCTTGACCATCGTGGTAGGTCGCGGAGGTGGTGGTCCGGCCTCCCGAA
>Ga0169931_10007079_pt1 | contig 16740 bp, 14 predicted proteins | sample Kivu_15m_20L_FD_129675 | JGI IMG/M metagenome (GOLD analysis project Ga0169931, IMG submission 129675) | Freshwater microbial communities from Lake Kivu, Western Province, Rwanda to study Microbial Dark Matter (Phase II) - Kivu_15m_20L... | ecosystem: Environmental > Aquatic > Freshwater > Lake...
CAACCGCGCCGAGCGATGTGCGCGCTCCGCAGTACGTCAAGCACGCTTTCAAATTTCCCGACTCGAGACGTGCGCAATGGAACGGGCTGCTTTCCGCTTCGGGCGGCGCAAGAGAGGGGCGGAATGTTGCCAGCGCCCGGAAATAAGGGTCTTCGCACGAGGGCGCTTCCTCTCCGAAAAGGGCGCTCCGTAAAAGCTGTACCGAAACGGACGTTTCGTCTTCGCCGCTCTCGTGTTCAGGAGTCCAGAGCCAAGGAAAATCGAGAGGGATCGCATGGCCAAGTTCCGATGCGGCCTTTGTTTCCCCGGCAATCGCCCAAAGCAGCGCAAGCTGGCAGAGTTCGGGAACCGGCATCGGGACTACCCTAGGCGCGAGAGGAGGGGGGACAAAGCTCGAGTCCTTCAAGGCAAGAAAGGAAAGGACTTCGGCGAGAGGGTCGCATTTTCTGAGCGGATGCCGATAAACCGCCTCGCACGCTTCATAAGAGGGCTTTTTTCCATGGGCCGCATCGGCCCAGACCGATTTCAGCCCCCTTTTGAAGTCTTGAAAGAGAGTCATTCGATCAATTTTCTCATCTTTTTGCCCGGCGTGAACTTCACTGCTTTACGAGCCGGGATTACGATCGGCACCGCTGCGTTTTTCGGGTTGCGGCCGATTTTTTGTTTCCTCTCGACGACTTCGAAGACGCCAAAATCGCGGAATTCCAAACGGTCCCCTTGGGACAAGGAATCTGTCATTGCATCGAGAAAGGCTTGAATCACGTTGCGGACATCATTTGGATGCAGACCTTTGCTTTGCGAAATAGTCTGGATCAATTTCTTCTTCGTGACGGTTGCCATTTCCATACTCCTCCGCTCGCCATGCTTTTGATTTTCGGTTGAATTATCAGCCAAGCTGTTTTACTCCTTCATTGAGCCGCATCCCCGTTTTTCTCGTTTTGGATGTCGAACCGGGACTCAATATTTTTCGCCTCTGCAGCGCCGTAGGGGCTTACTGGTAAAGGGGTTCACAAGTTCAAAATAGCGAGTGGCGATTATTTTTCAAATCAATTTTTTGGAAACACAAGTTCGATTAGGATTTTTTTCTTCTTCCCGCTTCCGATGAGAAGATAAGTCCCGTCGATGAGATGAGCGCTCTCTAGCGGCATCTGCGGATCGTCGACCCGTTCGTTATTCAAGTAGGCGCCTCCATTTTTCACAAGGCGCGCCCCTTCCGATTTGCTGGGAACAAGTCCCGCCTTCACTGCGACGTCTACAAACTTTTGCCCCACGACCTCTCCTTGGGCAAGCCTCGCGCGGGGCATGTCGGCTGCGATTTCCCGCAGCACATCCGACGAGAGCTTCGCTTCGGCCCCGGGCTGAATCCCGGCAGTCACCCGGAGCGCTGCCGCAAGCCCTTCTTCCCCATGGACGAACCGGGTAACCTCTTCGGCAAGGCGTTTTTGCGCGCTATTCGGCTCGTACCCTTCCGCATGCATCGACTGCTCGATCCGGTTGATTTCGGCCAACTCCAAAAAAGTGAGCATCTTGAGGAGGCGGATCACATCCGCGTCCGGCACGCCGAACAAATATTGATAGAACCGATAGGGGGAAAGCTTTTCGGCCGAAAGCCAAACGGCCCCCTCTTCGCTCTTGCCGAACTTTTTCCCGTCGCTTCGGGTCAAAAGAGGCCACGTGAGTCCGAAGAGCTGATCCCCTTTTAATTTCCGATTGAATTCGATCCCTGCCGTAATATTGCCCCACTGGTCACTCCCCCCCATCTGAAGGGTCACGCCGGAGGTTCGGCTCAGGTGATGGAAATCATATCCTTGGAGAAGCTGATAGCTGAACTCGGTGAAACTCATCCCGTCTTCCGACTGGAGCCGCGCCCGGACGCTTTCCTTGGCAAGCATCGGGCCTACGCGAAAATGCTTTGCAACGTCGCGCAAAAACTCAATCAAGGTGAACTTCCCAAGCCATTCGTCATTGTTGACGACGGCCGGCTTCGGCCCTTGGGGAAAATGGAGGATCGTTTGAAGGAAGCCCGTGAGCGCCGAGACATTGCGCGCCAAATCGGCCTCTTCCAAAAGGGGCCTCTCGGTACTCTTGCCGGACGGGTCGCCGATCCTTCCGGTGGCGCCGCCGATCACGGCGTAGGGAGTATGGCCGAATTTCTGAAACCAGGCCAAAGCGACGATCCCGATCAGGTTCCCTAAGTGAAGGCTGTCGGCTGTCGGGTCGAAACCCACGTAGAGCTTGATCGGACGGGAGGCGTGGTCCCTGAGGTCGGGGCTGGTCATCTGATCGATGAATCCCCTCTCCGTCAGCGCATCGATTACATTTTTCATGGCAACCGATGAGGATAGCCCTTTCCCCGATTTCGATCAACCCGAGTAGGCGAAGCCGGAGTAGGCTAAATAGGCTCCTATGACGAGGAGGACGAGGAAGAGCGGCCACCAGGTCTCTTTTTGGATGTGGGAAAAAATTCTTTGCACCTGGAGCGGAAAGGCAAGCCGCAGCACGCCCCGGACAATGAAGAAGCACCCGAGCAGCGTCAGAAGCCCCCGCCAATTCCATTCCCAGACAGGGTGGTCAAGGAGGATGACGAGGCCGAAGATGAGGCTGAACTCTCCCGAGATGGCCAAGAGGCCCTTCGATTTGACGATCTCTTTGATCGCATCGCTAATCTGGCGCGAGCGGAAAAGCCAGAGGATAGCGATGAGGATGAAATAGATCCCGATCAATTTCGCGAGAAATGACGACACGTCCATATAAAACTCCCTACCCCGGACATACTAGGCAGGGGTGATTTCGTCAACGTCCGGAAGCAGGGGTGAATTCCTCGTAGAGTTTTTTGGCGAATAGCTGAACCTTTTGGCTGAGCGCCGCGGCGTTTTGATTCTGGTCGAAGAGGCGGATGTCCTTTTCTTTCAAGCGGACGCGGTTGACCGCGTTGGCTGCGATCCATTTGTGGATCTTATCGACCGTCTCGGCGAGCGCCGATTCGGTGATGAGCTGGTCCTGCTCTTCCCATTGCTTGCGCAGCTTTTCCCTCGCCCGCTTTGTTTTGATGCTTTCCGGGGCGATCCTTTTCCGTTTATCCAACTTGCTTTGCATACGCACCTCCACGTAGATCGTACAAAGAATTCCTTTAAAGATCCACTAGAAATTTCCTCTCTTTTCGGCTAACATAGTTTTATGACTCTTGACACTGCAAAACAACTTGCTGCCTGGAAAGCCGCCGAATTCATCGAAAGCGGCCAAATCGTGGGGCTCGGAACCGGATCGACGGCGGTTTTTTTCATCGATGCTCTGATCGAGCGGTGCCAAAAGGGCCTCCGGGTGCGCGCCGTCCCTAGCTCCCGCCATTCCTCAGACAGGGCTGCGGCAGGCGGCATCGAGATCCTCGATATCAATTCGGCGCCGCGCATCGACATTACGGTGGACGGCGCGGACGAGATCGACCCGAAAAAGCGGATGATCAAAGGGCGCGGCGGCGCGCATGTGCGCGAAAAGATTCTCGCAGTTTCAAGCGGCGAGATGGTCGTCGTCATCGACGAAACGAAACTCGTCGACCGCCTAGGGAAAGCCCGCCTTCCGGTCGAGATCCTCTTCTACGGCTCTCCCGCTACCCGTCAAAAAGTCGAAGACCTCGGATTCGAAGGGAAATGGCGGATGAACGAAGACGGGACGCTTTTCATCACAGAAAACGGAAACCTCCTCTTCGACATCGCCTTCGAGTCCCCTCCCGTCGATCCCGAAAGCGTCCATGCTCAGCTCATCGCGATTCCCGGCGTCGTCGACACCGGCTTTTTCTTCGGGATCGCCGGCCGCATCGTCATCGGCTACAGCGACGGCTCGGTCAAAGTCAGAGACTGATGCCCCGCGTTTTTGAAATACGGCTAAGAGGGTGTCTACAAAATAATCCCGAAAATCGACAGAACCTCACTTTGTAGACACCCTCTAAGAACCTGTGCTTAGGTTGGCCTTAGGGACAAGGACAATCGATTTTTTCGTCTTAAGGAACTCCCGTATTTTTTTGATACCCTCCATCATGCTCTCAGGGCATTGCGGCAGGAGAGGGTCACGGTCATACAGGTGAAGTCTTCCTGCAATCACAAAGACGCGTGGATGTTCTTGAAGCGCCTCATCAATGGAGCGCATCATGCTTTCATTTCTTTCGACATTAGAATGGAGCGCCGTCATAAACCATGGCAAACCAGACACATGCTGCAAAGGACAGTCCCACCCTTTAACAGGAATCGGCGACTGGATGTGTTTTGTGACCGGCAGGGGGACGGAGATCTTTTGGTCTGAAAGCTCTTCGACAAGGAGAAGATCGCCCTTACGATATAAGGCATCGATTGTATGAGCGTTTTGCAAGCGAATATCGTCTCGGTTGTGACTCTCCGCAAGACATATCACCTCGGCTTCCTCAATTGTCCGAGCCGTGTTGAGCGACACGATGTAGCGGCTCTTGAGGATCTGATCGAACCCCTTATCCTTACTAACCGGAGAATCAAAGATTTTTTCGACAAAAGGGGCAAGCCGTTCCTTAATCCATCCCACAAATCTCTGAGAGTTGGATTGAAAAAAGGGAAGAAAACGAATCGGCATTACTGGATACATTTCAAAAACCAATTAAAAATCCGGCGAATGATACCACAACCGAATAATTAAAACAAGACAAACCACAAAACTAAAAACCGCATAGAAATTCTTCAATTCCCGAAGAAGCGGATCGAGGGGAGCACGAGCTGAATCGGGCCGCTTGGGCCGAAGAGGTTTTGGATGTATTGCTCGATCCCGCTGCTTTGGAAGATCAGCCGGATGAGCCGGTCCGTCGGGAACCCTTCCAGGCTGTCGATATTGTCGAATTCGAGCCTATCGAAATGGGTCTGTTTGGTTTTGACGAAGAGGTTGAACCCGTAGACTTCCACGTTGAAATCGGTCAGGACGAGTTTACGGATGATGACATGCGACTGTTTTTTCTGTTTCGGCATCATTTGCCCGAGCGCGGTCCAATTGTTTTGCGTGCCGACCGAATTTGCGAAGTCGATCCTAAGGACCGAATGCTTGACCTCGATCTCATCGATGACGGTCGGATCGCCGAATAGGCCTTTTAGACGATAGTTCACCGCGATCTCGTCTGCCGCAAACGCCCGCCCCTTGAAACCCGGCGGATTTTTCACCGCGAACGTATGGATGTTCGTATGGCTCGGCCAAATCCCGATCCAGCGCAGCGCCTTATTTTTTAGGCTTAACCGAACGAGGGTCCAAATTCCAACGCCCTTTTTCATCCATCTGCCAAATAGAGCCATCCTTGCCGACAAAACTGATTCCCTTGCATACTCGAGCCGGATCTTCTTTCTTAGGCTGAGGTTCGCGAGGAAGAGAAAGAGGAGGCACTGAATTATCGGCAAGCCTTTTGACAGCTTCTTCATAGGTTTCTCTGTAAATAACTGCGAATCTATCTGTCTTAGGATCATTTATTTTATATTCCAATACGCCGTCTCTAACCTTCACAATCGATAAATTCCCATCAGCCACATCCCTACCGTCTGGGCGTGCTAAGAAAATTGCAATTTCAATATTCGTTGGCCGCAAAGGTACTGTACAAAGAAAGCGATAGATCTGCTTTTCTTGATTGATTTCGCCGAGTAATGTTTCTAGAGAAAAAAGCAAAAGTTTTCTAGCTTCAGGAATATCAAGTGGTTTGAAATATTGAAAATGCAATCCCAGGATTTCGATATTATACATCATTTGTCCCATCGTTCCGATGGGTCGAAGATCGTATTTCTGTTTTAATTCAAATCCAACCTTATGCAAGATGCGATCAGCTAAAATTTCTTTCTCAGACGGCGTCCAATCAGTTTTAGATTTAGATTGACAGCCCCCTATGACCATCCACACAAATAAACAATAACACAATGATATTCTTCTCATTCGGAATGACCTTTTTTATGTGAATATTCACCTTGTCGATTCTCATATTCAGCAAGCACATCTTGAAGAATTTGCCGATAAGTTGGACTCTTGAAGGAATGATCGATCCCTTCTGCATCTGGATGAGGTTTTAATATAATGATTTCATTTCGATGGTCGATTATTTCTTCAAACGTTGGAATCATAACTCCATCTTCGATTATTAACGAAATTATACGACGAGAAGGAGCCGGCTCAAGTTTATAGACAAAGTCATTTTCACTTGCGTAGTTGAGAGCATTAAAACACAATTCGTTTGTAATAACCGCCGCTGGCGCGATTGCCAAGACAATCACGCGATCGCGAATTTCAGGGGACGACGCAACCAGAGCATTTCTCACATGAATCGCTCCCTGGCTATGACAAATCTGCAATAGCCTTGCGTTCGGCCGATCCCTATTCGCTTCATGAAAAGACATCCACTCATTTTGTATCAATTCCGTTGTGTTCGGAGAATATCCAGGGTAGTTCAATACTCCCGCTTCTAGAATATCAACAAGAGATCCATGAGTGCAATTATATATCCCGGCAACAGCGTGCCCTCCTGCCAGCTCCCGGATATATCTTGCGCTCGCCTTGGATTCCTCAAAAGAATTATTGATCCCGTTGATCCAGCTAATTCGACCTCTGGATTCGACTATCCCATCCACATTAAAGGATTTAGACCGGCTTGGCTGCGAATCGCTCATGTGGAGGATGTCAGATAATAAAATGCGATCCTCTTCATACTTGGTCCGGACTCGCCGCTGTTCATTTGCGACATCGGGCAGTATCGGCCGGCCCAAAAATCTTTCCAGGGGAGGAGGGTTAGCCGTCTCATCTGATCCGGCAAGAGTCGTTGGGTCGAATTTGGGTTTTGTCCCATTGATTAACGCGAATTGCTCCAATTCTTCTCTAAAATGGGACTGTTGAATCAGGTCGCGGTTCGAGTAAAATTCGCCGTTTGCCCAAATACCATCGGAAGCAACGAAAAACTCGTTTGGTGTTGAAGGCAAGTCCAGCTTTGGCAATGAGTTGATTGGAGAAACCGCAGCGATCTCGATCTCTTGTTTTGAGGCTGGAGGCGGGATGCGGGTGGGATATTTTTTAGGTTCCTCTTGGCCAGCAAAGATCGATCCCGCGCCGGCGACCACGACTCCTCCCACTGCTACGCTGCATGCATATCCAGCTGCGGCAGCGATTCCGATACCGGTTGCGCATAACGCAGCCCCAACGAGTATTTCTTTCTTATGCTCGGCAATAAAGCGGCAGATCTTGAGGCTTGCTCTGAATAGGTTCTTTCCAAAGCCGCAAGGAACAAGTGTACTCCCATCGAGGTAATTGAGAGCTATGACCTCCTTCTGCAACAGCGCCCGCTCAGCCGGATTGGACCCCATCCAAGCTAGCGTTTGAACCGCCCTGGAAAACTGACTTTCTTCAAGATCGCCTCTAAATAAGTACTGGATGATCTTTTCTTCGATGCCTCTTTGGAAGCTGCCTACAGAGTCGCTTTGAAGCCAAGCTCCAAGGTTCAATCTGTTTTCAAATTCTAGATCAAGATCGCTGATCGACATCAATCCCCTATCCTAAAAAAATGCCATCGAATCGGGATGACGAATTTAGAGCCAACGAGGATTTTACAAAATCAAATTCTTATGGAGCACACAAAGCTTCTCAATTCCCAAAGAAGCGGATCGAGGGGAGCACCTGCTGGATCGGGCCGCTTGGGCCGAAGAGGTTTTGGATGTATTGCTCGATCCCGCTGCTTTGGAAGATCAGACGGATGAGCCGGTCCGTCGGGAACCCTTCCAGGCTGTCGATATTGTCGAATTCGAGCCTATCGAAATGAGTCTGTTTGGTTTTGACGAAGAGGTTGAACCCGTAGACCTCGACGTTGAAATCAGTCAGGACGAGTTTACGGATGATGACATGCGACTGTTTTTTCTGTTTCGGCATCATTTGCCCGAGCGCGGTCCAATTGTTTTGGGTGCCGACCGAATTTGCGAAGTCGATCCTAAGGACTGAATGCTTGACCTCGATCTCATCGATGACGGTCGGATCGCCGAAGAGGCCTTTTAGGCGATAGTCTACCGCGATCTCGTCTGCCGCGAACGCCCGCCCCTTGAAGCCCGGCGGATTTTTCACCGCGAACGTATGGATGTTCGTATGGCTCGGCCAAATCCCGATCCAGCGGAGCGTTACGGGAACGCCCATTTTTTTGGTCAGGTAGGAACTCAAAATCGGCGCCCGGATCAGCCAGATGAAAACGAGAGATGCCAAAACCAGAAGGACTCCTAATTTCCACCCGTATTTCCGCATACGACGCCTATTTATGTTCCAATTGCAACATGAAGGATTGTCTGTTTTTTTTGAATCGGTTATTACTGATGCATGCGGAAATTCTCGCTCTTCTCGGCCCTTGCGCTCCTCTGCCTCGGCATCGGGATCGCGCTTACCTGGACAAACCGCGAAAACATCCTCGCCCATTTCATGTCCCGCCAGCTCCGCGTTCCTGTATCGATCCGCTCCCTTGATATCGGCACTTCGTCCGCCGAGATCAGCCGGATGTGGATCGGCAATTTCCCGAATTCCCAAACCTCCACCTCGTTTGCCGCCGAAACCCTCCTCCTCTTGGCCAAGCTCGACCAGTTCTTTGCCAATCCGGTGACTTTCGAGGAAATTTCGATCGACAACATCTTCGTCGGGATCGAGTTTTACGACGCCAAAGGGGAAGACTCCAATTGGAGCCGCATCCTAGAGAAAAACAAACAAAAGAAAAGCGCCCCGCGCGATTACTTGATCCGCACCCTCCTCCTCAGAAACCTTACGGTCGAGGTAACTCAGGCGGACGGGAAAGTGAAACGCTATCCAACCATCAAGCAAATGGAATTCCACAACATCAGCAGCGAAACCGGCTTTCCCGTTGACGAAATCGAAAAAGCGATCTTCGATCTCATGATGAAAGACCTCTTCAAAAAACTGCAGCTCGACCGGATCTTCGACACCATCCGCCCTCTCCCCCTCCCGATGTACCACCCCTAATTTGCCGCATGGGAACTTTGTCCCCATACCCCAACCAAAGTTGCGTCCTTTGAAATCCTATATATACTCGTTCCACTTCAAAGACCCTGATATTCCAAGGAGGCGCCCGAGATTTGAGTCAGGCGCAGCCGTCCCCGAAGCAGCTCAACTTAAAAAGTTTAGCGATGCAGGGGGACTCAAAGATTGTGGCTATCCGACGCCGGAAGATCAGGGTCTTTGAAGTGGAACGAGTATATGGGTTTGCAAAGGGCTTTCGCCCTTTGCCGGGTCATAGGGCAGAGCCCTATTATTCCTTCGGGGTTGGGATGACGCCTGCCGGGATGCCGATGAGGCGCTTGAGGAAGGGCAAGAGGGCAAGGCTTGCTCCTGCAAGGGCTAGCGAGATGCAGCCGTAGGCGAGGAAGGCTCCGGAATAGATCTGCATCGCCGCATCGGGGGTTGTCCCTTGGGGCACATCGGAAATGATTGCGAGGGTTCCACCGATCGCAAAAGCTGCGGACTGGGTTAAAAACCAGACGCCCATCATCATGCCGACGAGATGGCGCGGCGAGAGGCGCGTTACCATAGCCAGCCCGATCGGGGAGAGGAGCAGCTCTCCGATGGTTTGGAGAAAATAGCTCCCGATGAGCCACCAAGGGGACGCTTCGGGCCCGTGGGAGATGAAGCGGAGACCCGCCCAGAGAAATAAAAACCCGAACGCCATAAAGAGCACCCCCAAGGTGAACTTGGAGGGAGTGGACGGATTTTTTTTCTTCTTGTCTAGCCAAATCCAAATCCAGCTCAGGATCGGACTCAATACGATGATGAAAAACGGGTTGAAAAACTGGGTGAACTCCGCGTCGATCGTCATCCCGAGCCACTCTTTCGACATGTTCCGGTCGGCAAAGAGCATGAGCGATGTGAAGGTCTGGTTATAGATCGCCCAAAAGCCGACGGAGATCAAAATCAGGATCAAACAGGCGATCAGCTTATTCCTCTGCTCGGGCCGCTCTTTGAAAAGGAAAAAAAGGACGCATCCGACAATCGCGAGCGATGACGCGATCAAGACGGCATTCGCCTCTTTGGGGAAATGAAAAAGGATCTGCATGAGGCCGACTGCCGCAACGATTCCGAGCAAAAGAAGAAGGCAGAAAATCCCCCGCCGCTTGTGGAGCAAGGGAGAGGCATGCGGGATGGCGCCGCAAACGCCCAGCCTTTTTCTTCCGGCCAAAAATGTGATGAGCGAAATGACCATTCCGGCAGAGGCCGCCATGAACCCGGACCCCCAAGTATATGCCGCGACAAGCGCTCCGGCAAAAAGCGGAGGAAGGAGAGCGCCGATGTTGATCCCCATGTAGAAGATCGTAAATCCCCCGTCTCGCCGCGGGTCTTCTGCCGTGTAAAGGTCGCCGACGATGCTTGAAACATTCGGCTTGAAAAAGCCGTTCCCGACGATCACGATGCTCAGGCCCAAAAATAGCGCCTGGGATTCCTGCAGCGACATGACGGCATACCCAAAAGCAAGCAGCATCGCGCCGAGCTGGATCGAAAGGCGGAAGCCTAGGTAGCGGTCGGCGATATACCCGCCAATCACCGGGGTCAAAAAGAGCATCGAGCTGAACGCGCCATACAAAAGATAGGAATGGGAGTCGCTATACGCCAACCCCTTGCTCATATAAAGGATCAAAATCGTCTGGACCATGTAGAAGCCGAAGCGCTCCCACAGCTCGGTGAAAAAGAGGAGGTAAAGGCCCTTGGGCTGTCCGGACCGAGTCATAAAGATCTCCTTTGAGCCTATCCCAGTAATGAGCTTCTGTCGATTTTGGGTGCCTTTTGAGCTGATTTTCGATTTTCTTTTGGGGGGTCATATCAACCTCCGTATATGGACCCCCAAAAGAAAATCGAAAATCGGCCAAAAATCACCCCAAAAGCGACGAAGCCTCATTACTGGGATAGGCTCTTCCCTCCAATTACATGTAAAAATTCCCTTTGTCAACTGTGCAATACAATTATTTCCAAGCACTTCCCCTCTATGTCTTTTTAAAACTCAATGCTGTATGATTCGGCTTATGAATGAAAAGCGTCCCTCGAAGCTCTATAGCTGGGCGATCCAGAAAGCTACTTCCCCAAGAGCCCCTCTTTGGATCGGACTCCTCTTTTCATTGGAACTTTTTTTATTCATCCCGCTCGACGCCATCCTCATGTTCTTCTGCCTCCAAAACCGCTCGAAAATTTTTCAATATGTGGCGATCGCTTCCATAGCCTCCCTCGTCAGCGGCCTCGCAGGCTATCTCGCCGGCCACTTCCTCTGGGATCTGATCGGCTCATATGTCGTACCCCACTTCATCTCGACTGCCTCCTTCGACAAAGTCTCCTTCCAATTCCAAACCTATGAGAAGTGGGCCGTCTTTTTCGGCGGGTTCATCCCCTTCCCTCTCAAGGCTCTCAGCCTTGTCGCGGGGGTCTTCAAACTCGGCATCATGCCGTTTGCCCTCTGCCTCATCGCCGCTCGCTCCCTCCGCTTCCTGCTCATCGGCGGCACGATGGCGATCTGGGGCGAAAAGGTCAAATTCTTCGTAGAAAAGCACTTCCACCGGATCATCGTCGTCCTCGGGGCGAAAATGGCCATGGCTTTCCTCGCCTTCTGGGCTCTTGCAAGATAAGAAGTAGATGGGGACTCTGTCCCCACAACCCCTGCCAAAGGACTTTCGTCCTTTGGAAACCTATATATACCCGTTCCACTTCAAAGACCCGGATCTTCCGGCGTCGGACAGCCACAAGCTTTGAGTCCCCCTGCATCGCTAAACTATTTGAGTTTAGCTGTTTCGGGGACGGCTGCGCCTGACTCAAATCTCGGGCGCCTCCTTGGAATATCAGGGTCTTTGAAGTGGAACGGGTATATATGGGTTTGCAAAGGGCATTCAGCCCTTTGCCGGGTCGCAGGGCAGAGCCCTGCTGTCAAACCAATCCCTTGCAATTATTTAACTAAATTTTTACATTCGATTCCATGATCGAGGCTGCCCGGTTCGAGCCGGTTCCACTTCCTCCTCTCACCCGGCGCTGCTGCAATACGGCGTACGGGCCGATCGATTACGCGATGTTTTTTTTCGAAACGATCGCCGCCGTGGGGGCGGCCGTCGCCGCCGTAAAAGACGATTTTGCGACCGCCGGGGTTTGCGCCGGGGCATTCGGGTGCTTAGGGGTTGGGCATTGCCTGGTGAGAAGGTATGGGAATGTGGCGGCGATCGTGACCCGCTTCAATAGCGCGCAGCAGCAGTTCAGGGAGACGGCCGGGCGCCAGCAAGAAGCGATCGAAGGGCTTACCGGCACCGTCGGCGAGCTGACCCAAACGGCGCATCGGCTGGAGGATGAGAGGAATCGCCTTGGGGAGGCGAACGAGAAATTTTCGATCGAGATCCATGGTCTGAGAACTGCCCTTTCCGAGCTTCAGGAAGGAAATGAAAAACTCGCGGCGGCCAATATGCAGCTGACCGTTAAAGTGGCTGATCTGGAAAAGGTCAATCATTCCTTCAAGGAGAGGATCGCCGACTTTGCGAAACAAAATGGAGAATTTCTCGACGAGATCAGACAGGTGGCCGATGCGATTCCGGCGCTGAAAAAAGCGGCGGCGGCGCTCCGAGGCGGCCAAGTAGGGCTTGAGACGGATTTGATCGAATTGGAAGCGGGGGTGAAAGAGACGAGGGCGCTCATTCGCGAGATTGTCGCGACACTTACGAAAAACCAAGAGGCCCTGGCCGGCCAGCTCAACGCTTTGGAAAGCGAGCGAGGCAAGCTGTCCGATGAGGTGTTCCAGCTTCGGGAGGAGCGGGAAAAATTCCAAGATGCGGCCCGAGTGGCGGAGGCGACGATCGAGCGACTCAAGCAAACGGAAGAGGGGCTGCGGCGCCAAGTCCTCGCCCTTTCCCAAAGCAGCCACGCGCTCGAAAACGAGGCTGCCGCCTTATCCGATGTTTTGAGAGACGTCCGTTCGACCCATCCTGAAATCCATTCGGCATCAGACCTTCTCCGGGACGCCCAAAGACGTTTGAACGGCGGCCTCGACGACGACGACACCGATACCAAATAGACCTCTTGCGTAACCTAGGGTTCGTCGAATTTTGGGATTATTTTGGCCGATTTTCGATTTTAATTACGGGGGCAATATCGACAATAGTATATTGCCCCCGCAATTAAAATCGAAAATCGGCTCAAAAGAACCCGAAATTCGACAGAACCTAGGTTACGCAAGAGGTCTAATGACTGTCCAACCCTCCCCTATTAGAAAAATAGAGCCGGCCCCCTCCTCCCCTTTTCTCATCAGGACGGTTGCCTTGAGCACGCTTGCTATCGCAATTACGGGTGTTGCTTCCGCAATCTTTTCCAACCAAATGTTCGCCGCGATCGGCTATGCGGTCTTGGGATTGTCGTCGGCCCTCCTTTGGTTTTGGGGCTCGAGGAATATCGAGATCTTTAAAAAAATCCAAGCCGCGATGGCCGAAGACGTCTCGATCATGGAGCTATTGAATCAAAAAGCGGACGAAGCGACAGCAAAAATTTCCAACGAAAACCGCAACCTTGAACAAACCGAAGCGGGCTTGAAAAAAGAACTCCAGCTTCTCAAGACCCAAAACGGTCAACTTAAACAAGAACTCGGCGCGCTTGAATCCCAGGTCAAAAAGCTGGAAAAAGAAGCGGAAAGGCTCCGCGCTCTAAAAGATGCTTTAGAAACTCAAGTGAAGGAGCTGGAAACGGCATACGCGGCAATCCGCACCCAAGTGCAGCAATTTCTGTCCCTGAATCTCGAAATGGGGCAAACCGTAGGAGCTTTTAAAGAGGCCGGTTCAGAGGCTGCGAAAACGGCCCTCGATTTGGAAAGCGCGGCAAAAGGGATCGTCCAAACCGGCGGCGCAGTGCGCGACCTCTCGGGACAAGTCGCGCTCGCGGGCAAATCGGCAAAAGAAATCCTTTCGTATCTTGAAGGCCAAAGAAAAAAACAAGCCCAAGAAATCGGGCGGCTCGAAATAACAATCTCCGAACTCTCGTCCGCAAACCGCGGCCTTGCCGAGCAAAACCACAGCCTCTCATCCCAAGTCGACACATGGAAAGCCCACGCCGAAAAAGCAAGCGATGACAGCAAGAGCCTCGCCGCATCGGAAGAGCGGCTCGCAAAAACCCAAGCCGCAATCCAAAAAGCGATCCAAGAACTCGCCGCGAAACGGGAAGCGCTCGCGGAAGAAAACCGGCTCCTTCGGCAAAACGAAGAGCGGGTGATCCAAAGCCTGAAAGATTTCGACAGCCGCATCGCGGCGAAGCAAAAACTCCTCGCCGACCTCAACGCACAAATCCAAGCGAAAAAAAATTAGAACAGGGCCCTGCCCTGTACCCGGCAAGAGCCTATCTTAGTAGCGAGCTTCTGTCGATTTTGGGTGCCTTTTGAGCCGATTTTCGATTTTCTTTTTGGGGGCCATATCAACTGCGTATATGGTCCCCAAAAAGAAAATCGAAAATCGGCCAAAAATCATCCCAAAAGCGACGAAGCCTCGCTACTAAGACAGGCTCAAAGGCTGACCGCCCTTTGCAAACCCATATACACGGATTCCAAAGGGCGAAAGCCCTTTGGTTGGGGTCTGGGGACAAAGTCCCCATCCTCCCCTACTCCACCCGGTTCTCAGGCAGGAACGAAGTGAAGCGCGCCTGCAGCCCCTCTTTTTGCTCTTCGACCAGTTGAGACAGCTGTTCGAAGCTGATGAGGCCGTTGTAGACGAGGAGCGCGACCTGCTCGATCGTAAACTGGTTCGCTTCGATGAGCGCCTGCACTTGCGCCGGCAGGATCGTGCCGCTCAAGATCAGCGCCGTGACCTGATCCGTGTAGAGTCCGAGGACCGTCATCCCGTTGATCAGCCCATTGCCAAAGGTCGTCCCGGTCAAGAGGAACGGATAGTATGCATTGTAGGGCAAGAGAGGGAAGTAGACAGAGAGAAGCTCCGTCAAGTTCTGCATCGTTGCGGTCGACAGGTCGATTTCGATTTGCGCTTCGGATGACGATACGGGCGTCGGCGCCGCAGGCGGGCATGGCGGACATGGGGGCGGGCACGGTGGGCATGGAGATGGAGCCGGGCCCGAATTGTTGTCGTAATTGAGGACTGTTCCGCCGAAGTTGACAAGCGCCGTGCTCGTCAGCGCAGCTTCGTTTACCACGTTCGCGTTCGGGGTGAACTGTCCCATGACCGTTACGGTCGGCGCTAGGACGTGCGTTTCGCTCGAGGTCGAGGTCGTTCCCGAATTGTTCAAGATGAGCACTGAACCGCGCGTTTTGATGAAGTTCGACGGCAGGAAGCTGCCGACGGGCGAATTGATCGTGATCGTCGCGGTCGGCCCTGCGGCGATAAGGTCTGAGAGCGCGGCGTAGGCGGTTGAAGCGATGCTCAAATTGCCGCTGACGACCGTCAAGCACTCGAGCGTTCCCATCGTCACTGTGGAGCCCGTGATCGTGAGATCCCCGCCGCTCTTGATCATGGTAGCAATCCCTGGTGTCGCCATCGTCGGAGTCGGCCTGCCTGTTGGAGACAGGGCGATGTAGCCGCCTTGGGCGATATTCGAGCCGCTATTCGTCCCGGTTGCAATGAGGGTCGTGCCGGTGAAGGTAATGAGGCCGGAGGCAAGGCCGCCCGATACCGCGTTCACGTTCGGCTGCAGCGCGATGCCGCCGCCGCGCCCTGCGGAGAGGCTGCCGGCCGATGCGTTCAGGTTGCCGACCGAAATCGCGCCGGTATCTCCGTTCGCAGTAATCTCGATCGTGCCGCCGGAGCCGGCTCCAGCTGCCTGGCCCGTGCCGCCGCCTGTCGGCGTTCCGCCGCCGTTTGCCCAGATGTCTCCGACCGAAATCGATCCGGCGCTTCCGGTTCCAAGCGTTGTCAAGAGGACATCGCCGCCGTTGCCGCCGCCTGTGCCGCCATAGGTGCGGATCGCAGGGAGGCTAAGCGAGCCGGCCCCGTTCGAAGAGATGTAGACGCTTCCGCCCATCCCGCCGCCGCTCGTTGCATGGGCGTCGATCAAAGTGCCCACTGTAACGGCGCCGGAAGAGGTGAAGAGGATGACGTCGCCGCCGTAGAAAGTTGCTGTCGCCGCGCTTGTATCGATTGTGCCGGTCACAGAGATCGGCCCTGCGGCTTCGATCCGGACTGCCGCGCCGTGCGTGCTGGCAAGGGCGCTCGTGATGCTGCCCGTGACGGTTGCTCCCGCTCCGCTATTTCGGATCGTGAACGGGAACGAGTAGTTCGTGCCGGCGATCGTTTGCGACGCGGTGACGCTGCCCGTAATCGTCGTCGCGGTCGCGCTGCCGCTTGTCAAGACGACCCCTGAGTTGAGCTGCACCGGCCCGGTTAAGCTGATGCCGGAGCCTGTCGCATTGACCGTCGCATTGCCGCCGAGGTTGATCGCAGATGCAGGCCCGCCGACGGTTAGACCGAGGAGCGGCGTGGAGGAGCCAACGCTTGAGAGCGTGACCGCCCCGGTCGTCGTGATCGCTAAAGACTCCCCTGCCATCGTGGAGCTGTTGACGGTGTTGTTGAAGGAGACCGCGCCAGAGCCGCCCGTCACTGTGGTGTTGGCAGCAAGGCTGACCGGGCTGTTGAAGGATGCGGAAGAGACCGTCATGTTCCGGAGGTTCACCGTCCCGCCGCCCGACTCGCTGAACGCCCCGGCGCTAACCGTGCCGTTGATCGTGAGGGCGCCCGAGTGGATGAAAGTCGATCCGGTCGTCGCCGTAAAGCCGCC
>Ga0169931_10007080_pt1 | contig 16738 bp, 15 predicted proteins | sample Kivu_15m_20L_FD_129675 | JGI IMG/M metagenome (GOLD analysis project Ga0169931, IMG submission 129675) | Freshwater microbial communities from Lake Kivu, Western Province, Rwanda to study Microbial Dark Matter (Phase II) - Kivu_15m_20L... | ecosystem: Environmental > Aquatic > Freshwater > Lake...
CCTCGTCGTTCGGCGGTGACGGCAGCGTGGCTCCGAACATTCAGAGGAGCTGACTCACCCGACCCCAACCGCCCAACCCCATGGGTGCGAAAACCCGGCAAATTTGCCGGTCTGGTTCCCCATGAACCCGGGTCACATTCCGTATGGGCGAGATAACCGGCAAATTTGCCGGGTTTTCGCACCCATTCAAGGCAAGGCGGTTAGAGGAACGTGAGTGCGTCGCCGACGCCGATGCGTCCGGGCTTCGCGATTCGCGCGTACACACCCACGTTCTGATCGAGATCGCGCACGATGTGGCGCAACACCGCGCGATCCTCCGGAACGTCCTTCCCCACTGCGCGGATGACCATCACACAACGAGGGCACGGCCCCAAGAACTCGACCTCGGCCTCGCCCAACGTGGCCCGGCGTCCACTCCACGAGAACTCGGGATGTCCGGGCTCTTCTCCGGTGTCGATCACGAGACTGGGCCGGAAGCGCGTGACATCGACGACCGAGTCGGGCAACGCATCGCCCAACGCGCGCAGTGCCGACGTGCTCATGATCATCAACGGCCAGCAGTCGTAGTAGGTGCCAGGCGGCGACTCGAACTCCATCACCTCGGGCGGGAACTGCGTGAGATCGGGCAAGGGCTCGTCGTCGGTACGACCGAACACGCCGCGCAACTCGGCGAGGATGTCGTCGGAGTCGGGTGCACCGCGTCGATAGTGATCGAGATCGGAAGCCGGAGCCAACGATTCGAGGCGCACCTGATGTCCGATGGCTTCACTCACCAACTCGTGCACCGACGCATCGTCACTGCGGACGGTGCGACCATCGGGCAAAGCGATCTCGACCACGTCGTCGAGCCCGCGAGCCGCGCCATCGACACGACGAGCGGCCAGACGCATCAAACCACCGATCTTCTTTGCGCCTCGGATCCCGCCACGATCGAGATCGCGCACCGCCCAGATGCGATCGCCCACGAGACCGAGTTGATCGAGCTCGGCTCGATCGACCGTGCCCCCGACCATCGACTTGACCGGGTAGATCCAGATCTGGTGCAGACGCATCAGCGTTGCGTGCCGACCTTCAGGTCCTTGAAGGGCATGTCCTTGTCGACCATTGGTTCACGCGGAAGTCCGAGAACGCGATCGCCGATGATGTTTTTCTGGATCTCGTCGGTTCCGCCCGCGATACCGGACTGGAAACTGTTGAGCAGACGACGCGCCCACGCTTCACCACGCGAACCTTCGGCTTCCCACGCATCGGTGTCGGGGCCGACCAGACGGCTGATGAGCGGTCGGCTCATCCACGAGATGCGCGAGCCGTGCAACTTGCCGAGCGATCCACCAGGACCCGGCACACGCCCGGCCTTCATCTCGGCGCGCGTACGCATGGCGACCAACGACTTGGCGGTCTCTTCGCTGTAGATGCGCATGAGTTCCTGACGCACCACCGGATCGGAAATCTTGCCGTTCTTCTTGGCCACTTCGATCAGGCCGTCGGCCAGGGTGTGCGTGACACCACTGGACGAGCCGGTGCCGATGGCCACGCGCTCGAACATGAGCATCGCGGTGGCCTGATTCCAGCCATTGTTCAACTCGCCCAACAACCACGACTTGGGAATACGCACATCGGTGAGGAAGATCTCGTTGAAGTGCTTGCCGCCGTCGATCTGGTGGATGGGACGAATCTCGACGCCCTTGGCCCTCATGTCGAGGATGAACATCGAGATGCCGGCGTGCTTGGGAGCATCGGGATTGGTGCGGGCGATGACCACGCCGTAATCACTTACGTGCGCGAGGGTGGTCCAGACCTTCTGGCCGTTGATGACCCACTCGTCGCCGTCGATTTCGGCCTTGGTCTGCAGACTCGCGACGTCGGAGCCAGCACCGGGCTCGGAGAACATCTGACACCAGATGGTACGGCCCGAAATGTTGTCGGGCATGAACGTGCGCTTCTGCTCTTCGGTGCCGAACTGGTTGAGCACCGGCAGGCACATGCCGTGACTGATCACGTACTCGAACGTCATGTCGGGGAACTTGCCGTACTCCTCGCGGTAGATCCGCTCGTGAGCGCGGCTGAGGCCGGCACCGCCGTATTCCTTGGCGTAGGTGAGTCCGGCCAGACCGGCCTCGGCCAACTTCAGCTGGAACTCGCGACCCACACCCACCGAGTTGCCATCACGCATGTTGCCGCCGGCGTTCTTGGAGAGGAAGTCGCGGACCTTGGCGCGGAACGCCTCGGCTTCCTGCGGGGAGAGGGTGTCTTCGGTCGCGGTGCTCATGAGGTCATTGTGCCATCGGCTCACCGACCCGGTCCCATCCGAGCCGGTACGGTGCGCCCATGTCCGACCGACGTCACGCCGTCTTCCGCACCATCGCCGACTGCCCCACCGAGTCGTGGTCGTCGCCGACTCGCGGCGCGGTCACCTGGTCGGAGCTGATCGGCGGCGACACGACCCCCACCCACGACATCACGGCTGGCGTGGCCGAGATTCCGGTCGGATCGGTGTCGCCCCCGCGGGGTCACCACCACGATGCCGCCGAGCTGTACTTCATCATCGGCGGCCAGGGTGAAGTCGTGGTCGACGGCCACCCCACTGCGGTCGCGGTGGGATCAGCCGTGTGGATACCGGCCGACGTGGAGCACTTCGCACGCAACACCGGCGCCGAACCACTGCGACTGCTGTACGTGTTCGGTCGCGACAAGTTCAGTGACGTTCACTACACGTTCCCGGGCGAAGCCGACTGATCGAGTAGCCGAGCAGCGCAGTTCAGGAGATCAGTTCAGTAGCGCAATTCAGTAGCGCACCGGCATCGCGTGGATGCCAGCGATGAAGCTCGAGTGCATACGTTCCACCGGGCCGCCCGGCTCCATGTGCGGCATGCGCATGAGCACTTCACGGAACATCACGGCCAGTTCGACTCGGGCCACGTGCATTCCGAGGCACAGGTGCGGGCCACCCGCGCCGAACGCCACGTGCGGATTCGGATCACGACCGACGTCGAACACGTCGGGGTCGGCGAACACGTCCTCGTCGCGATTGGCCGCACCGTAGAACATCACGACGCGATCACCCTTCTTGATCTTCTGACCGCGAATCTCCACGTCTTCCATCACCGTGCGCTTGAAGTGCGACACCGGACTGGTGAAGCGCAGCATCTCCTCGATTGCAGTACCCAACAGACCATCGACGTCGTTCATGAGACGTCGACGCTGATCGGGATGTTCGAACAGCAACTGCATGCCGGCGGCCAGCAGGTTGCGCGTGGTGTCGCCACCCGCGTTCACGAGCAACAAGAAGAACCACTGGAACTCGGAGTCGGTGAGGCGGTCGCCGTCGACCTCGGCATTGACGAGGACCGTCGCGAGATCGTCACCCGGGTTGCCACGCTTGTGGTCGGCCACCGACTGCGCGTATCCGAGCATCTCGCCGATCGCCGCCATCTTCACTTCGGGCGGCGCAATCGTGTCGTCGTTGGTGTGCATGATCTCGGTGAGGTCGTAGAGACGCTCACCGTCGGCGCGCGGCATACCCATCAACTCGGCGATGAGACCCGAGGGAAGTCGTCCGGCGATTTCGCTCACGAAGTCGCAACCGCCTTTGGCGATCACCGAGTCGACGATCTCGCGGGCGAGTTCTTCGATACGCGGCCGTAGAAGAGGTGCGTTCTTGGGGGTGAAGCCACGACTCACGAGCAACTTGAATCGGTCATGCTGCGGCGGATCCATGTTGAGCATCATCTGGCGACCGGCGTACAAGTTGGCTTCGTCGGGATCGGGCAGCATCACGCCCTTCTCCCACGAACTGAACAACTTGGGCGTACGACTGATGAACTTCACGTCCTCGTGCTTGGTGATGGCCCAGAAACCCGGACCGCTGGCCGGATCTTCGCGATGCCAGAACACCGGCGCGTTGGCCCGCAACCACGCGTACTGCTCCCACGGATGTCCGCGCGTCGCGAACGTTTCGGGCGACACGAGATCGATGTCGTCAGCGGTGATCATGACTCTCCCCCAGACACTCGAGTCACTTGTGACCCGACGGCCCCACACTACGAGCCGTGCGGTGGAGCGTGAAAGGGTTGTCGACCCACGACGCGCCATCCACCAGATCGGCCACCCGGTGCGCGAGCACGGGCAAGAACTTGAAACCATGACCGCCCAGGCCCACGCCCACCACGACGTTGCCGACGCGATCGATGACGAAATCTTCGTCGGGATACGACGCGTAGAGACACGTGGTGACCGAGAGTGGTTCGGGGTCGACACCCGGAACGTTCTCGCGCATCCACTCGCTCACGGCCGCCCGAGCGTCGGCGTCGGGTTCGGGGCGGATGTCGGGGTCGATCGGACGACCCGTGTAGTGACCACCGGCCTTGAGCCGACCGTCAGGAGTGGGGAGCCCGTAGTACTCGGGAACGTCACGACGAATGAACGTCGGCCACGCGGTGTCGATGACCGGGCGGAAGAAGAACACTTGCTCGTCGGTGACGGTGAGTTCGGGAACCGCTTCTGCGAACGCCCGTCCGCCATCGATGCGTTGCACGAGCGAGTCGAGCAGGCGATCGGCCCACGCCCCCATCGTGAACACCGCGCGGCGCGCCTGCACGGTTCGAACCGCTGTATGCACGGTGACGAGATCCCCGGTGTTCGATACCGCGCGCACCGGTTCGGAGAAGTGAAGATCGGCCCCGGCGGCCAACGCACGATCCTGGAACAGACGTAACGCTGCATCGGCATTCACGGTTCCGCAAACCGGCTGCCACAGCACCGGGGTCGTGAAGCGGAATCCGGGGAACCGTTTCTGAGCGTCGGCCGCGTCCAACATCTCGACGGGCATGCCTGCGGCCCGACAACTCCGTTCGATCGCGTCGAGTTCGTCGGCGATGCCGAAGTCGATACCGCCACCCAGTCGTAGAAGGCCGCCGCCCGTGGACGAGTCGAGGCCCTTCCATTGTTCGATCGATTCGGCTCCGAGGCGCGCGTACATCTCGTCGGTGTACGCGGTGCGCACGATGCGCTCGGTTCCGTGCGAACTCCCGCGATCGTGCGCTCGCGCGAAGTGATCGAACCCGACGACGCGCAATCCACGAGCCGTCAGCGTGTGCGCGACCGCCGAACCGAGGCCACCGCAACCGATGATGACGACGTCGTACGCCTCAGGGGCCGACGACATCTCTGAACTGCACGCGCAGATCCTTCTTCAACGCCTTACCCGAGGGGTTGCGCGGCACGACGTCGACGAAACGAACCGCCACGGGCTGCTTGAACCGCGCGAGTTTGCCCTCGCAGTGCGCGAGGATGTCGGCCTCGGTCACGTTCGGATCCTTCTTCACGACGATCGCCAACGGCGACTCGCCCCACTTCTGCGACGGAATACCGATGACGGCCGTCTCGGTGACGCCGGGGTGACCCATGATCACGTTCTCGATCTCGGCCGGGTACACGTTCTCACCACCGGAGATGATCATGTCCTTGATGCGGTCCTGGATGTAGACGTAGCCCTCTTCGTCCATGATCGCGCCGTCACCGGTGTGCAACCAGCCGTCCTTCAACGAATCGGCGGTGGCGTCGGGGCGGTTCCAGTAGCCGAGCATGATGTGGCCGCCGCGCACGAGGACCTCACCCGATTCGTCGGGTGCGCACTCGGTGCCGTCGGGACGCACCACCTTCACGTCGGTGAGGAAGAAGCTCTTGCCGGTGGAGCCAGCCTTCGACAGAGCATCGGCCGGCGCCGTGACGCAGGCGGGGCCGCAGGTTTCGGTGAGGCCGTACACCTGGCTGATCTCGATTCCGAGTTTGTAATAGGCCTCGATGAGCGGAACCGGAACGGGAGCCGCACCGGTGAGGAGCCAACGCACGTGCTCGTGCTTGTGCTTGGCCGGATCGTGCACGAGCAACATGAACTGGAGCATCGCCGGCACGAGGAGACCGTTGTTGATGCGCTCGGAGTCGATGAGTTCCCACACCTTGTTCGGGTCGAACGCGCGCATGAGCACATGAGTGCAACCCACGAAGATGGTGCCGAGCGCCGGAGTGAGCGCACCGACGTGGAACATCGGCATCGGATTGATGTAACGATCACCCTGGGCCAGATCGGCCGTGGTGCACATCGTGGACAACGCCCAGTACTGCGTGTTGTGAGAGTGCATGACGCCCTTCGGGAGACCAGTGGTTCCCGAGGTGTACATGATGTAGAGAAGGTCGTCACCCGAGGCCGTGACCGGCGGCTCGATCGGCTTCTCCTTGGCAGTTTCGGTTCCGTAGTCGAGCGCGAAGTCGGGCTTGTTCGCCGAGTCGCCGACGTAGAGCCACGACTTCACGTCGGTCTTCGAACCGCGCGACTGCAGGTCGCTCACCGTGGCGGCGAACTCTCCACCGAACACGAGCACCGTGGTGCCCGAGTCCTTCAGGATGAACTCGAGTTCGTCGGCGACCAGTCGCCAGTTGAGCGGCACGATCACGGCACCCAACTTGGCCGTGGCGAAAAAAGCCGTGAGGTACTCGGCCGAGTTCATCAGCAACAGGCCGACACGATCGCCTTTCTTCACCCCGGCGCGGACGAGGAGTTGAGCCGCCTTGTTGGTTTCGGCGTTGAGTTCGGCGTAGGTGTAGCGGCGATTGGCCGCCACGTCGAAGAGCGCCTCCATGTCGGAGTTGACATGGGCGCGGCGGGCCAGGAGATTTCCGATGTTGGTGCTCATGGACGGAAATCGTGGCACAGCCTCGCGCCCCGTGGCTACGGGGACCTTCCGGTTCAGGCGTCTGCTCTCAGCAACTACTCTGCCGACATGGCATCAGCACGGATCAACGGCACCACCATCCATTACAAAGACACCGGCGGGTCGGGCCCGGCCGTGATCTTGAGCCACGGCTTCTTGATGGATCACTCGATGTTCGATCCGCAAGTTGCCGCGTTGAAGAGCACGCACCGCGTGATCACGTGGGACGAGCGTGGCTTCGGCGGCACCCGCGCCCCTGGTCAATTCACTTACTGGGATTCGGCTCGTGACGTTCTCGGACTGCTCGATCATCTCGGAATCGACAAAGCGGTGGTGGGCGGAATGTCGCAGGGCGGCTTCCTGTCGCTACGTGTCGCGCTCACGGCACCCGACCGCGTGCGCGGTTTGATCCTCATCGATACTCAGGCCGGTACCGAGGACGCCGACAAAGTCGAGGGCTACGGACAACTTCACGATGCGTGGATGGCGTACGGATCGGCCGCCGTTCAAGACGTGATCTCGGGCATCATCCTCGGCGCCGGTTCGTGGGATTCGTGGTACGCGAAGTGGGCGGCCATGGACAAGGAGCAGTTCTCGTTGGCATTCGACTGCTTGATGCACCGCGACGACGTGACCCCGCGCCTCGGCGAGATCACCGCTCCGTCGCTCATCATCCACGGCGACAACGACGCGGCCATTCCGGTCTCGAAGGCCGAGACGTTGCGCGATGGTTTGGGAGGCCCGGCCGAACTCGTGGTGGTGGCCGGCGGAACGCACGCCGCCAATCTCACGCATCCCGAACCGACGAACGCCGCGATCAAACGTTTCTTGGCGTCGCTCGCCTGAGCGACTCTCGATTCGCCCGCGTCGGCGCGGTCAGGCCGCGAGTGTGTTGCCGAAGATCTGCCACGCCAGAGCCGACTTGGCCGACAGGCTCAGGATCAAATACACGCGCTCGCCGAAGATGTAATCGCGCCACTTCCCCACCTGCTTGTATTGCAACCACTGGTTGAGCGCGAACAGGTTGAAGAAGATGAAGATGCTCACGAACACGCCGTACACGAAGTTGGGCATGTCGGGGCCGGGTCCGAACAGGTAGATGATCAGAGCGATCCAGGGCACGATGCCCGCGATACACCCGAACCAGAACGGCGTGAACCACACCGGCTTGCCCGGTTCGTTGATCACTTCCATGATCCAACCGAACAGGATCATCGACACATTCGCGCCCGCGATGCCGATGAGCGCGGTGATCTCGGTGATGCCGAACACCATCGCGATCATGAGGATCATGAGCGTGGACGACAGCGAGTACTCGACCCACCGGAACCGATTGCGACCCGCCGACAACTCGGCGAGATAAGCGGTGCGGCCTTTTCCGATGGAGGCAATCGCGTGGAAGAGGCTCGAGAGCGCGAGGAAACCGAAGATTCCCCATGCGATGCGCACATCGAACTGCTGAGTGAGTCGCGTGGGGTCGAGACCCTTGCCCGGCGCATCGTTGAGGAAGAACGTGGTGACCGGCAGCTTGAAGTCGTTGGCCGCAACGATCACGACGATCGCCTGCACACCGTGCAGGATCGCCGCCCCCACGTTGAGGCGCTGGAGATTGCTGCGGACTTCGTTCGAGATCGGGACGGATGTCATGACACTCCCTTCGCCTGCAAACCTATGCCGTCACCGTGGCGGAGACCCGGATGCACACCGGGGCGATCGTGTTACTTTGCTCGACGATCGTCCAGACCGCGATCGGAGGGAACCATGACCGACAGCACCTTGCGCCCCGATACCCCCAAGGACGCCACCGAACACACCCGGATCGCCAATCGTTCGGTGACGTTCGATCTCGACCCGGCCGATTTCGATCGCGCTCGTCGTGGTTGGATCGCGTCGTTGGACGACGTGGTCGTCAAGGATTCACAGGGACGGCGCGCGTCGGACGTGAGCCGATACGGATTCCTCGACGGCGAGTCGCCCGACAGCGTTCATCCGAGTCTGTGGCGCCACGCGCAACTCAACGCACATCACGGGTTGTTCGAAGTGGCCGAAGGCGTGTGGCAGGTGCGCGGATACGACATCTCCAACATCACGTTCGTCAAGGGAACGACTGGCTGGATCGTGATCGATCCGCTCACAGTCGAGGCCACCGCCCGGGCGTCGTACGACCTCGTCACCAAACATCTCGGTCATCGACCGGTCACGGCCGTGATCTACACCCATTCGCACGCCGACCACTTCGGCGGAGTTCTCGGTGTGACGTCGCAGGAAGACGTCGACGCCGGACGCTGTCGGGTGATCGCACCGGAAGGGTTCCTCGCCGAGACCGTGGGCGAGAACGTGATCGCCGGGCCGGCCATGAGCCGACGCGCGCTGTATCAATTCGGCCCGCTGCTACCGCCCGGTCCGCGTGGACACGTGAATTGCGGTCTCGGCTTGTCGATCCCGATGGGCCCGCCCGGCCTCATCGCACCCACCGAGGAGATCACGCGCACCGGCGAGGAGAAAGTGGTCGACGGTGTGCGCATCATCTTCCAACTCACTCCCGAGACCGAGGCTCCGGCCGAGATGAACTTCTTCTTCCCGGACGGTGGCTGGTTGTGCATGGCCGAGAACTGCTCGCACACCATGCACAACCTCGTCCCCATTCGCGGTGCTCTGGTTCGCAACTCGCTGCAATGGTCGAAGTACATCAACCAAGCCATCGAACTGTTCGGTAGTCGGACGAAGCTGGTGTTCACTTCGCACAACTGGCCCCAGTGGGGACACGCCGATGCGATTCAGTTCCTGCAGTTGCAGCGTGATCTCTATCGGTGGATGCACGACCAGACGATGCGTCACGCGAACCACGGGCTCACACCGTTGGAGATCGCCGATCACCTCGAGCTGCCGGAGGAGTTCTTGGCCGCGACGCACACGCGCGGCTACTACGGCGACCTCGTGCACAACTCGAAAGCCGTGTACCAGCGGTATCTGAGTTGGTACGACGGCAACCCGGCCAATCTCCACAAGTTGCCTCCCAGCGAAGTGGGTGCCCGCTATGTGTGCCTCGCCGGTGGACCCGACGCCTTACTGCAGGAGGCTCGACGTTGTTTCGCCGAGGGCGACTACCGGTGGGTCGCGGAATTGGCGAATCATCTGGTGTTCGCCGATCCGTCGAACGTGGAGGCGCGTCAATTGCAGGCCGACGCACTCGAGCAACTCGGATACCAGAGCGAGTCGACCACGTTCCGCAACGCGTATCTGATGGGAGCACAAGAACTTCGTCAGGGTCCACCGCAACTCGGCAGTTCGGAAGTTCGTGGGCGCGGACTACTGAAGGCGATGACGATCGAGCAGGTGTTCGACACACTCGCGGTGCGACTGAAGAGTGAAGCCGTTGCGGGCGTGAGGTTGTTCGTGAACTGGACGTTCCCCGACATGGCCGGAACTCCCGACGAGAAGTGGGTGCTCGCACTCTCCAATCAGACGCTCTATTCGGTGCAGGGACGACATCAGGACGGGGCCGATGCCTCGATTCGCCTCGATCGATCGCTGTTGCTGCGGATCATCGTGCAAGAAACGTCGTTCGCCGACGAGATCGGGGCCGGCACCATCGCGCTCGATGGTGATGCGGCGGCGCTCCTGACGGTGTTCGGCAACCTCGACGTGTTCATGGGCAGCTTCCCCATCGTCGAACCCTGACCCCAAACAGTCTGAGGGTTGTGGTTCTGGGTGAAGAATTCGCTGGATTCCAGCGAATTCTTCACCCAGAACCACGGAGAAATCTAGGATTGGGGGGTGGACACGTTGTCGAACGTCTTGGCGATCATCCTCGCGATCGTCTGTGTCGTCACGGCCGTCGCCGACTTCAAGACCATCCCCCAGGTCATCCAGGCCATGGAACGCCTCAAGCTTCCGTTGCGGATCATCCCCGTGCTCGGTGTGGCCAAACTCGCCGGGGCATTCGGTCTCGTCATCGGCCTGTCCATCGATGCGCTGCTCGTGTATTCGGCGATCTGTCTCACCGTGTACTTCGTGCTCGCCACGTGGTTCCACCTCCGTGTGAAGGACGACTTGGTGGAAACTGCCCCCGCCGCCACCCTCTCACTCGTGAGCCTGGCCACTCTGCTCACCGCCATCTAAGCGATGGATTCAGTGCGGGTAACGCGCCAACGCTGACGTGATCTCGGCCTCGGCGGCCGCTCGACCTTCCCAACCGTGAACGTTCGTCTCTTTGTTGGGTTCGAGCAACTTGGACACCTGGAAGAAGTTCCCGATTTCGCCCAAGAGGTGCTCGGGGAGATCTTCGATGTCTTCGTAGTCGGCGAAACGCGGATCGCGAGCCGGCACACACAACACCTTGGCGTCTCCACCGGCTTCGTCTTCCATCCAGAACACCGCTACCGGTCGAACCATCATGTGACAGCCCGGAAACGTGGGCTGGCTCAACCATACGGGCTCATTTCGCGATCCGTCGACCCCGATGATCGCCGGAGTGCTCTCATTCGCATCACACCGGCTGGACGCCGGATCGCCGACCGTGGCATCGAGATCATCGCCGATGCTCACAACCAGATGATCAGCGGTCTGAGCGCAACCGAACAGCGGACGCTCAGCCGGCTCGTGACTACGCTCGTCGAAGACGTCAGTGCAGACATCGAGGTGGGGACGTGACTGCGAAACTCGAATGGAAAGCGCCCGGCCCGGGTCGGTGGGCGCTCGATCGCTCGCACATCAACCAGCCAGCCACGCTGATCAACCAAAGAATCCAAGCGACGGGGGTCATCGACGGAACTCGTGAAATGTTCGAGTTCATTGGCGCGCCACTCGATGCTCTCGAGTTCCGTTTCGTGAACGGTCTCGTGTACTCGCGTATTCGACCGCTCATCGCCCCCGACAAACCAGCGGCCAAACTGCCGCCCCTCCCCCTGTTGAAAGTCGCGATTCGTCTGCACCCGCAAATGCGCAAGCGACGCAAGACGGCCGAGCGGATGCTGGTGGAGCGGCCGTGGCGCGCGGTGGTGGACGACTGGCGGCGCCCTGGAGGTCGACGCGATCAGATCATCGCCCGGAACGTCGAATTGCAGGACGTCGACCGAGCTTCTCTCAGCGACGAGCAAGCAATCACCCACGCCCTCCACGCGATCGCCTGGGCCCACGAGATGATGCGCCTGCACTTCTGGCTGCACGGCTTCGATCTCGGCCCGATCGGGTTCCTTCTCTTTTCCGCTGATTCCTGGGGAATCGAGCGCAGCGAACTCGTCCCCCTTCTCGAAGGTGCATCGCCCTCCACATCCGAGGCCGAGCGCATCTTGCTCCGTATCAAGAAGATGGTCGATGCATCAGGCCGTCAACCTCATGATCTCGACGAGATGCGGGCGATCTCCGACGACATCCGATCCGAGATCGACGCCTTCCTCCGGGTTCGAGGCGCCTTGATCTTCTCCCGCTACGACATCGACGGGTTGTGTCTCAACGAAGCACCCGATCTCCTCTTCACGTCGATCATGGCCGCGCGCGACGAAAGCGAGCGGACCAACGAAGTGATCGAACGAACTCGGCGTCTCACAGAGCGCGTTCGTGCGCGCATCCCGGCCCACTTCCGTAACGACTTCGACGACAAGTTGACCGAAGCTCGCGCCGCGATGGATCTTCGCGACGACAACGGACCCAACACTCTCGAGTGGCCGAACGGTCTGATCAGACTCGCTCTCCTCGAAGTCGGCCGACGTCTGGCCGCGCGGGGTCTGGTGCACGAAGCACACCACGCTCTCGAACTCGACGAGTCCGAGGTCGGTGTCGAACTCTTCAGCGGTCGTGGTCCATCGGCCGACACGCTCGCTCAGCGCGCGCAATGGCGAACCACCGATGTCTCCGATGCGCCGCGCGTGCTCGGAAGTCCCGAACCTCCCCCGCCGCTCGACGCGCTGCCTCCGGCCATGGCCCACATCGCCGGTGGCATGCAGACGATCCTGGCCGAGGCGGGTCTCGACGGAGAGGTTCGCACCACCGGACTCACCGGTGTCGGCGTCGGCGAAGGCGTGCACCGTGGTCGCGTGTGTCGCGCCGATTCGCCCGAAGACGCAATCGCCAACCTGCAAGACGGCGATGTTCTCGTCGTTCCGTGTACGACGCCGGCCTACAACATGGTGCTCGCCATGGCGGGTGCAGTCGTCACCGCCGAGGGCGGTGTGTTGAGTCACGCCGCGGTGCTGGCCCGTGAACTCGGGATTCCGGCGGTGATCGGTGCGCCCGAAGCGATGAACACGTTGCGCGACGGCATGATCGTCGACGTCGACGCCGTCGCCGGCGAGATCCGCATCGTGGCCAACACCTGACGATGCGCATCGTCATCGTCGGAGCCGGAATCGGCGGACTGGCAGCAGCCGCCCTCCTCAGCCGTGAAGGTCATGAGGTCACGGTCGTGGAGACCGCCCGTGAACTCGGCGACGTGGGAGCGGGCATACAGATGAGTCCCAACGGAGTGGGAGTTCTCGATCGCCTCGACCTCGGCGATGCGGCCCGGGAGATCGGCTGTACACCCGATCGCATCGTGATTCGCCGTTGGCAGGACGACAACGAGTTGATGACGATGCCAATGGGATCGCTCGCCGAGCAGCGCTGGGGTCAGCCCTATTACTCGATGTATCGGCCCGACGTGATCGAGATCCTGGCTTCACGATGCGAGCAGGTCGATCTTCGTCTCGGATCACGAGTGATCGCCATCGATCATGACGATCCGAGCATCACGCTTCAGTCCGGTGAGACTCTCGATGCCGACATCGTTGTTGGCGCCGATGGCATCCATTCGATCGTGCGCACGAGTGCCTTCGGTCCACAGCCGACTCGTTTCAGCGGTTTCGTCGCCTACCGCGCACTCGTTCCGCGGGACGACGTGAACGATCTCCCGGTGGAAGTCACTAACCGCCTGGGGCCCGACGGTCACATCGTCAGCTACTTCGTGGGCCGCGAACGACGCTTCCTCAATCTGGTGTGCATCTACGAAGACACTTCGTGGGACGTCGAATCGTGGAACGAACCTGGTGATCCCGAGACGCTGCGCGCTCGCTTCGCCGACTGGTCGCCGTCGGTGCGTCGTGTTCTCGATCGGGTACGCGAGCCGGTGTTCCGGTGGGCACTGCACGACCGTGAACCGTTGCCTCGCTGGTCATGGAGCAACACCACCTTGCTCGGCGATGCCTGCCATCCGATGGTGCCCTTCATGGCACAAGGTGCGTGCCAAGCCCTGGAGGACGCGGCCGCTCTCACCGACGGGTTGTCACAGCACACCGACGTCGCAGCGGCTCTCGACGAATACGAGCAGCGCCGTCGACCCCGAACGGCCGACATTCAAGGTCGGTCGTTCGCCAACGCAACCACATATCACCTACCTGATGGCGAACAGCAAGTACAGCGCGACGCCGTGTACGCCGCTGCGTCAAGACGTGGGGCCGATGGCCTGGCCGCCTTCGACTGGCTCTACGGCAACGGCACGACTGAAGAGACATAGAGTCGAGCTCCCATCACAACGACGAGGGACATCGTGTACGAATCGAAACTCATCACACGTTCGGGCGCGGCGCGAGATTCGGGCCTCGACGTCGCACGCGTGATCGCACTTCTCGGAATCATCGTGGTCAACTACCACGGCTATCTGAACGGCGCTGAGGCTCTTGGCTACAACCAGAGCAACCCGGTCCTCCGACTCCTCGATCCGTGGAACGGAATCCTCGTCTTCAGCCCCGTGGTTTTCGTTGTCGCTTCCGGCATTGGTTGCGCACTTCTCACCAACGCCGCTCGGGAGTCAGAGGACACTGGTGCTGTCTCGACGATGCGTTGGGTCTTGGTTCGTCGAGGGGTGACTCTTCTTCTTGGTGGTCTCATCTTCGAGTGGATTTGGGCGGGAACGATTCTGCCGTACTTCGGCATTTACTTCCTTCTCGCTGCATTCATCTACACCTGGAAAGCGCGCGCCATAGTCACGCTTTCACTCACTGCAACTTTGGGTGCAGCGGCTCTCTCGTGGTGGAGATTCGAGCGCGCAGTCGACGGGTATTCCACGGCTTGGCTGTCACCTCGATGGATCGTCACTCCGAGAGATCTCGTCTTCCGCTTGTTCGTCGACTACACCCACCCAGTGTTGCCCTGGTTCGCGTACTTCTGCGCCGGACTTCTTGTCGGCCGCGCGTGGAAAGCTTTCGCCGATCGACGGCGGCTGATCATGGCCGCGTGCGCAGCGGTCGCCGCTGTTTCGTTCACGATCAGTGCCCTCGCTCTTCATCTGTCAGATGGACTCACTCAACACCTGTTGAGCACCGACCCCTTCCGGCGAGGCCTCCTCGCAACCGTGGCGTACACCGCCATTGGCGTCGGATTCATTGCTCTCGTGCTCACCTTCGTTGATCGCCTCCGATCAAACCGCTGGGTCGGTGTTGCTCAGCGTGTCGGAGCGAGCACATTGACCATGTACGTCCTCCACGCATTCGTCTACAATGCGGTCGTCAACTGGTGGAGTTGGATCGACCCCACCGGTTTCGATGTCGCCGCGCTCTTTGGCCTCATCACGTGGACCTGCCTGGTGATCATTGCCATCATCTGGACCAACCGATTCGGACGTGCCCCGCTCGAGTACGTGCTCCGTCGCATCGGCGGCTAGCCGGCGAGCAGGTCACCGCAGAAGGCAACCGTGGCCGACACCAACGCGTGCGGTGATTCCCACGGCACGAAGTGTCCGCAGTCGCGCAACAGGAACGGCCCCACGTGATCATCGAACACCTGAGCGGCCATCAGGTCGAATGCCGGATAGATCACATGGTCGCTCGGCCCGAACATGATGAGCGTTCGCGTGCGAATGTTGCGTCCGAGCGCCGGCGGCTCCGATCGCTTGGCTGCATCGAACACCGACTCGTAACCGCCGAATGAGGCGCGCAACGACTCGGCCCGCGCGAATGGTTCGGTGTGGAAGTCGATCTCGGCGGCGTCGAACGACCCCGGATGAGCCCAAAAGCGACTCGAGTAGAACGTGGCGATGTAGCGACGACGTTCGGCTTCGGTGGACAGCTCCGCCGCCAGGGCATCGGCATCGGTTCCCTGGCGAATGAAATAGTCGGCGGCCTCGCGAGGCGGTCGGGTGCCCGCGATTCCGTCCATGCGCTCCTTGTCGTACGGGAGCGGCGAGTTGAAGAGCACCATCCGCGACACGAAGTCGGGCCACCGCAACGCCATCTCCTGAATGACCGGTCCACCCAGATCACCGCCGAGCAACACCGCGCTTTCGTAACCGAGATGTTCGTGCACGAGGGCGTGAAGGTCGCGAGCGTGTGACGGAGTATCGTAGAAGCCATCGGCGGCGAGCCCGCTGTCGCCGAACCCGCGCAGGTCGGGCACGATCACGTCGAAGCCAGCAGCGGCCAGCGGCTCGATCACTTTCCAGAAAATCCGCTTCGACTCGGGCCAACCGTGCACACACACCAACGCCGGACCCGGTGTGCCCCGACGAGAACGTTCGAGTACGAACGCCTGGTCGAATCCGCGCACGTTCGAGCGATGCACCGTGAAGCGCGTCGGGTCGAGGTGCTCGTCCATGCGGGCAAGGTAGCCCTGCATCACTAGCGTGACGAACATGGACGCCGAAGAATTCCGGGCCCAGGGTCGAGCCGTGGTCGACATGATCGCCGACTACCTCGAAACGTTGGACGCGCGTCCCGTGACCTCCGACGTGCAACCCGGTGACGTTCGACGCCGTCTTCCCGAGCATCCCCCGAGTTCTCCCGAACCGTTCGACGCGATCCTCTCCGACGTGCGTGACATCGTGATGCCCGGCCTCACCCACTGGCAGCACCCGAAGTTCTTCGCGTACTTCCCCGGCAATTCGTCGTACCCGTCGATCCTGGCCGATCTCTTGACGGCTGGTCTCGGTGTGCAGGGCATGAGTTGGGTCACGTCCCCGGCGTGCACCGAAGTCGAAACCTTGATGCTCGACTGGATGCACGAGTTGCTCGACCTGCCGGCGCAGTTTCGATCGACATCCGACAACGGCGGCGGAGTGA
>Ga0169931_10007081_pt1 | contig 16738 bp, 19 predicted proteins | sample Kivu_15m_20L_FD_129675 | JGI IMG/M metagenome (GOLD analysis project Ga0169931, IMG submission 129675) | Freshwater microbial communities from Lake Kivu, Western Province, Rwanda to study Microbial Dark Matter (Phase II) - Kivu_15m_20L... | ecosystem: Environmental > Aquatic > Freshwater > Lake...
CGGTCCCTGGGAGCGTCGGTCGTTCTGGGTCGTGGCCCTCGAAGCGGCGCGACGTGAGAAATCATGGGTTCGGGTGAATCGCTTCTACACCGCGGCCACCGCGGCCCAGATCGCCAGCGACATTCGCTCGGCCCACAATCGCGACACCGACACACTGCGGGTTCGAGGAATCCTTCCCGGCGAGCGGTGGGAGGCTCGCTGGGGAGTCAGCCCCGAATGCCCGCCCGGCAACTTCGTGATCTGGGTGCGCTTTCTCGGACCGACCTGACGGCGGTGTCCCGAGGCCGCGCGTCGTTCAGTAGCGCGTCGTTCAGGAGCGCGTCGTTCGGTAGCGCGCCGTTCAGCCGGCGGTCGCGAACTGCTCGTTGAGGGCCCGCAGGTCGATGGTGGTCACCAGGCGAATCGACACCCGACAGTCGCCGTCGGCGCCGCCCTCGACGGGCTCCCAGCGCGACTCCCAGCATTCGCCGGGAAGGATTCCCCGGGTTCGACGGTTCTGATCGTTGCGCTTGTGCGAACACCGAACATCGGACGCCACCTGGCGCGCCATCTTGCCGGTGTACGAGCGCGGCACCTCGAACCAGTCGCCGGCGCAGCGGGCCGCCTCGAATGTGCGACGCCAGAACGAACTGCGCAACTCGGACCGACCCGCGACGACCGGGTGATCGAGGCCCGCCACCTGTTCGGCACCCTGATCGGTACCGGGCTGGACATCGGGTTGCTGATCGGGCTGCGGATCGAGCTGGGAATCGTGGTGGGCGGAGTGGTCGGGGGTGTTGTCGTGAATGCTCATGCACACTGAACGAGCGCGACCCCGTTCGGTGTGACGTCAGAAGCGAAAAAATCGCCAATCGGTGGGTCGCCCGTCGCGGTACGGCATGACGCCGTGGAAGACCCGAGGGTCGCCGTCGAACACGAGGGGCAGGAAATGGCGGTCGCCCTCCCACATGGGCAGGTCGGCCGTGGCCCGAATGGCGGCATCGTCCGAGCAGGCCATCCGCAGTCGATCGAGAGGGATCCAGACCAGGTCGCCTTCGGCGTTGCTCGGCGGTGCTTGGCCCTCGAACTCGTGAACGAGGAAGATCGGGCCGAACCAATCCTCGCCCTGGGCCCCGAAACCCGGCCACGAAATGGTTCCCCGCAGTTCCATGCGGATAACCACGAGTCCGGTCTCCTCGGCGACCTCGCGCACGAATCCGGACGCCAGATCCTCGTCGGCCTCCAACTTTCCGCCGATTCCGTTCCACTTCCCGAAGTGTTCGTCGTGGGCTCGTTTGTTGCGATGCACCAGCAACACCCGGTCGCCCGTCATCACGTAGCCGAGGGTTCCGATGATCGGCGAGTAGGGCACGACGTTGTGCTATCACGGCCGCATGGTTGCGGGTGTGTCGCCGGTCCTCGTGGACGAATACGACGAGCACGGCGTGGTCGTGCTGCGGGGAATCCTGTCGACCGGAGCCGTGGAGCTTCTGCGCCGCGGAATCGATGCGGTGGTGGCGTCTCCCTCCTCGCGGGCCAAGGTGGCCAGCCGGGACGATGACCCGGGGTTCTTCCTGGAGGACTTCTGCAGGTGGCGCGAACACGCGGAGTTCCGCGAGTTCCTGGACCGCGGAGAGTTGGTCGAAGCGGCACGACTGCTCATGCGGTCGACCACGGTGCGGATGTACCACGACCATGTCCTGGTGAAGGAAGCCGGCACCCGACAGCGAACACCGTGGCACCAGGACCAGCCCTATTACGACGTCGAGGGACGACGGAACGTGAGTTTCTGGATTCCCGTCGATCCGGTGCCCGCGGAGTATTCGCTCGAGGTGTGGCGTGGCTCGCATCGCGGGCCGTGGTTCACCCCCCGATCCTTCCGCGACGAGCAGGCGCGTTGGTTCCCGGAGGGTCACCTCGCCGAACTGCCCGACATCGAGTCCGATCGTGATTCGTTCGACATCGCGGCGTTCGCGGTCGAACCGGGCGATGCGGTGGCGTTCCACATGGGCGCGGTGCACGGTGCGCCCGGATTCCCCGGACCGGGTCGACGACGAGTGTTCAGCCTGCGACTACTCGGCGACGACATGGTGCACGCACCCCGCCCCTGGGTCTGCTCGCCCGACCTCGCGTCGATTCTCGTCGCGGAATGCGGTGCGGACGATCGAATCGCCGGTGCTCCCTTGACGGGGGACTGGTTTCCTCTACTCGGCTGACGGTGCCACGGTGGTGGTGTCACCCGGCCGATCGCCGAGGTCGATGAAGAGTTGCGTGCGATCCTCGATCACCGGGAACTCGCCGTTGGATGGGGCGGCGAGATCGGTGACGTCGATGGTGCGTCCGTCGCAGTCGACGAACGACGACGAACCCGGCACCTGCTCGACGGCGCACGAAGCGTCGCGATCGGCGGGAAAGGCGTAGTAGACCACCCAACCCTTCTCGGGGTTCGTGCCCTCGTGATCCAGAACCAGTGTTCGTTCGCCGGTGGTGGTGCCGAGACCGGGGAAGAGCACTGGTCCCTCGGCGTCGATCGACTCGGCCCATCGTCGAACGTCGCCGACCGGAAGTCGATCGGGTGTGAAGGTGCTGGTCTGCGACTGTTCGCCCGACAGGAGGGCGGCGAAGGCCCACAGCACGAGACCGAGCACCGCGAAGAATCCGAGTCCTCCGAACACCGGTACGACGGCGCGGGCGAGGGGAGATCTCAGGCGACGGGCACGCATCGTCGACAGTCTTGCCCGACCTGATCAGGACTTTCTCGCCGATCGGAAGATTTTCCGAATTTCTGCGAGTTCGTCCCCCGGTGCGCCTCTTGTCATCCGTCGGAGCGCGAGGCCCCGATCCGGGTCACGGGAGACACCACCATGAAGATCCGCAAGCGCTTCCTTCTGGCCAGCCTGGCCGCCACCACCATCACGTTGACCGCCGGTGTCGCCGGCGTGTCGGCGTCCGACGGTGGAAACACGGGCCGCGAGAAGTCGTCGGAGCAGAGCCACGACGTGCACGGCTCGCAGTCGAACCCCTTCGGCGACGAGTGCGACGACGATGATCACGACGACGATCGACATGGTCACGATGACGATGGTGACGAGCGGGGTCGAGGACATCACAGCCACGGCAACGGCAACGGTTGGGGCCACCACAAGGGATGCGACGACGATCACGGCGATCACGACGACGACGGGACCGGTGACGATCACGATGACGACCAGACCGGTGGCGACCACGATGACGACCAGGCTGGAACGACTGTTCCTGGTGACCCGTCGAACTCGGCGGTGAACGTTCCGGACACGACACCGAATTCGACACCGAACACGACGACAGTGGCGCGCACCGATCCGGAGTCGAACGACGAGGTCGCGGGCGAGTCCGACTCCGAAGTCCCGAACATCAGCCCCGTGGCCGATGCTCCCGTGGCCGACCCACTCGTGGCATCGACACCGGCCCGGTCCGATCTCGCCTTGTCCGATCTCGACCGGTCCGATCTGGCCGGCCCGGTCGGCTCGACGAACGACTCCTCGAATGTCGGGTTGCCGGGTCAGGCGACATCGATCGATGCGACGCTCGACGCACCGGCCCGGGGTTCGGACTCGCTGCCGGCCACTGGAGTCGCCCTCGTCGCTCTGGTTGCCCTCGTCGTGCTGCTGCTGATCCTCGGACTCACCATCGGGTCGGCCAACGGCACGGCCCGCCGACGGGCCGATCGACGCGCCGCCGCTCTCGAGGGTCGGTAGTCAGCCGGTCGGTCGTCAGCCGGTCGTTCGAGTAGGACCTCCGCAGTCGTAGGTCGTAGGGTTCTTCCCTTGTGAAGAGGACCTACCGCGTCGTGGTCGCCAAGCCCGGTCTGGACGGACACGACCGCGGCGCCAAGACCATCACTCGCGCGTTGCGCGACCACGGATTCGAGGTCATCTACACCGGTCTCCACCAGACCCCCGAACAAATCGCCGAGACGGCTCTGCAAGAGGACGTCGACGCCGTGGGACTGTCGCTTCTGTCGGGTGCCCACCTCACGTTGTTTCCCCGGGTGATGGAGGAACTCACCCGTCGGGATCTCGGCGACGTGCTCGTCTTCGGCGGTGGAGTCATTCCCGACGCCGATGCTCGCGCCCTTCGCGAACAGGGTGTCGCCGAGATCTTCGGGCCGGGATCGTCTCTCAAGGGGATCGCCCAGTGGCTGGAAATCGCGCTCGACGGCCGCGAGGAATCCGTTCCCGTTCAGTAGTCCGTCACTTCCGCCAGACCCCCATTTTCACGAAAGGCCGACCGCATGGATCTGTTCGAGTATCAGGGCAAGCAGTACTTCGCCCGCTTCGATATCCCGGTGAGTCCGGGTGGAGTCGCCGTCACCGTCGACGAGGCGGTGAAGGTGGCCGAGTCGGCCGGGTATCCGGTGGTGGTGAAGGCTCAGGTTCAGGTGGGTGGTCGCGGCAAGGCCGGTGGCATCAAGCTCGCCAACGACGCCGACGAGACGCGACTTCACGCGGGGAACATCCTCGGTATGGACATCAAGGGTCACGTGGTGAAGCGAGTGTGGGTGGAGCACGCGAGCGACATCGCCGAGGAGTACTACGCATCGTACACCCTCGATCGGGCGGCGAAGAAGCACCTGCTCATGTTGTCGGCGCAGGGCGGAGTCGACATCGAGGAAGTCGCGGCCAAGGATCCGGACGCCATCGTGAAGCTGCACATCGATCCGGTCGACGGGATCAGCGAGGCCGTGGCCCGTCGGGCGGCGGTCGACGCCCGGATCCCCGACAAGGCCCTCGACGGCGTGGCGAAGATCCTCGTGCAGCTCTACCGCTGTTTCGTCGAGGGTGACTGCGATCTGGCCGAGATCAATCCGCTCATCCTCAAGCCCACCGGCGAAGTGCACGCCCTCGACGCCAAGGTGAGCCTCGACAACAACGCATCGTTCCGGCATCCCGAGTGGGACGAGTACCGCGCCACCGAGGAACTCGACGCTCGCGAGCAACTGGCCCGCACCCACGACCTGCAGTACATCGGTCTCGAGGGTTCGGTCGGAATCATCGCCAACGGTGCCGGTCTCGCGATGAGCACTCTCGACGTGGTGAACCAGGTCGGTGGGTCGGCGGCGAACTTCCTCGACATCGGTGGCGGTGCGAACGCCGACGTCATGGCGGCCGCGCTCGAGGTCATCAACTTCGATCAGAACGTGAAGTCGATCTTCATCAACATCTTCGGTGGAATCACGCGTGGTGAGGAAGTGGCCAAGGGAATCGTCGAAGCGCTGTCGCGCGTCGATCTGCGCGCGCCGATCGTGATTCGACTCGACGGCACCAACGCCGAGCAGGGTCGCGAGATTCTCGCCAACGCCGGAATTCCGGAATCGAAACTGAAGTCGAAGCCCACCATGCTCGAAGCGGCCGAGGCCGCGGTGGCGATCGCGAAGGGAAAGTGACGTCATGGCAATCTTCGTGAACCAGAACACCAAGGTGATCGTGCAGGGCCTGACCGGTGGTCAGGGCAAGTACCACGGGCTGCGCAACAAGGCCTACGGAACGCAGGTCGTGGGCGGTGTCACGCCGGGCAAGGGTGGCAGCGACGTCGAGGGCATTCCGGTGTTCGACACGGTGGCGACCGCGGTGGCGGCCACCGGCGCCGACGCCTCGTTCATCGCCGTTCCGCCGAAGGCCGCGTCGGCGGCGATTCTCGAGGCGGCCGCCGCGGGCATCCGCTTCATCGTGTGCATCACCGAGGGCATTCCCGCCCAGGACGAGGCCCGGGTGTACAACACCCTCGTTCGCGACTTCCCGAACACCCGACTTCTCGGTCCGAATTGTCCCGGCATCATCAGCCCGGGGAAGTGCAACATCGGAATCACCGCCGGCGAGATCGCCGAACTGCCGAGCCCGAACAAGAAGAACGTCGGCATCGTGAGTCGCTCGGGCACCCTCACCTACCAGGCGCTGTACGAACTCAAGCAGCGCGGCATCGGCGTGAGCACCTGCGTCGGTATCGGTGGCGATCCGGTGCCGGGCACCAACTTCATCGACTGCTTGCGCGAGTTCCAGGCCGATCCGGAGACGGACGCGATCATCATGATCGGCGAGATCGGTGGCTCGGCCGAGGAGGAAGCGGCCGACTTCATCAAGGCCAACGTCACCAAGCCGATGAGCGCCTACATCGCCGGCGTCACCGCGCCGCCCGGGAAGAAGATGGGCCACGCCGGCGCCATCGTCTCGGGAGGGAAGGGCACCGCCCAGGGCAAGATGGACGCGTTGCGCGCCGCCGGAGTGAAGGTGGGGCAGAACCCCACCGAGGCCGGCACTCTCATGGCCGAGATCGTCGCCGCTCTGGGCTGATCACGCGTCGGTCCGACCCGAACACGGCGAATCAACGAGAGAGCCCCGGGGAACTACCCCGGGGCTCTTCGCGTTCTCGATGTCGACGACGTGGTCAGGCGCCCGGGGGCGGCGGCGGGGGCGTGGAGCCGCCGCCGAAGGAATCCTTCAACTTGTTGACGTCGGTGAGGTCCTTGAGGTTGCCGCCTCCACCGGTGAAGGCCATGACCGATCCGGCCAGAACCACCACCGCCGCGATGAGCGACAGCCAGAGACCGATGGCGGGCTTCAGGTCCAAGCCGTCATCGTCGGGTCCGAGAATCACCAGCAGGACCATGAACAACGTGGCGATCGCCGAGGCGGCCACGTGGATCATCGGCCACTGCACCTTGCCGACGGTCTTGCCTTGCACGGCGAGGAACGTCGTCACGCCGACGACCAGCAACAGGATGAGCGAGACCGTGCCGCGCAGCGGGTAGCTGAACGCGTTGTTGCCGGTCACCGTGAAGCCGAACTCGGAAATCTTGGCCCAGTCGAAGAAGATGCCGAAGATGAGGAAGCCCAGCGCTCCTCCGACCTTCAACCAGTCGGGTGTCTTGAATTTGGACAGGTCCATGTGTCGTTTCCCTCCTCGTCGTCCGGGCCCGGTGGTCCGGCGACACCGGCAAGGTACAACGCCGAAGGGGTCGGTGTGGACGATCGTCGTCGGTGACCCATCGGCGGATCCGCACGCCGGTCGTCGTTGCCGGTCGTCGGGGTCGTTCGGCGTGCCAGTAGCGTCGTCACGTGCCCACTGCGTTGTTGAGCGTCCACGACAAGCGTGGAGTGGTCGACTTGGCCCGTGTGCTGGTCGAAGCCGGTTGGGGTCTGCTGTCGTCGGGTGGCACCGCCGAGCACTTGCGTCGGTCCGGATTGCCCGTCACCGACGTCGCCGAACTGACCGGTTCCGGAGCGATCCTCGGACATCGGGTGGTGACCCTCCATCCCGCGGTGCACGCCGGGATCCTCGCCGACCTCGACGACCCGACCCACCGGGCCGATCTCGATCGTCTCGGCATCGGAGCCATCTCGTTGGTGGTGGTGAACCTGTATCCGTTCGCCTCCGATCCGAGCGTCGAGCTCGTCGACGTCGGCGGTCCGGCCATGGTTCGCGGGGCGGCCAAGAACCACGCACACGTCGGAGTCGTCGTCGACGCCGACGATTACGCGGTGGTGGCCGACGAGATCCGTACGACCGGATCCCTCGCGTTCGCCACGCGCAAACGCCTGGCCGCCAAGGCCTTCGCCACCACCGCGGCCTACGACGCGGCGATCGCCCGGTGGCTCGTCGCGGACGAGACCCTTCCAGAGTCGTTGATCCTCGAGGCGCGTCGTCGAGACGTGCTGCGGTACGGCGAGAATCCCCACCAATCGGGTGCGCGGTACGCCCTGGTCGGTCGCACCAGTTGGTGGGATTCGGCGATCCTGCACTCGGGCAAGGAACTCAGCTATCTCAACGTGTTCGACACCGATGCCGCGTGGCGCTCGGTGAACCAATTCACCGAGCCGGCTTGCGTCATCGTGAAGCACGCCAATCCGTGCGGGGTGGCGGTGGTCGACGAGTCCGACGGCATCGCCGAGGCGCATCGTCGCGCGCACGGGTGCGATCCGGTGAGCGCCTTCGGTGGCATCGTCGCCGTCAATCGACCCGTCACCATCGAACTCGCGTCGTCACTCGCCGAGATCTTCACCGAAGTCGTGGTGGCACCCTCGTTCGAGCCCGAGGCGCTCGTGACGCTCGGCGCGAAGAAGAATCTGCGCCTCCTGTCGGGACCGGCGCCGACCGACGCCGGACTCGACGTCCGATCCATCGACGGGGGCCTCCTCGTGCAGACTCCCGATCGGGTCGGAACCGATCGCGGAACGTGGACGGTGGTCTCGAGGATCCAACCGACCGAGGAGCAGTGGATCGACCTCGAATTCGCCTGGCGGATCTGCGCCACCGTGGGTTCCAACGCCATCGTGGCCGCCAAGGATCGGCGCGCCTTCGGGATCGGCGCCGGGCAGCAGAATCGGCTCGACTCCGCACGCATCGCCGTGTCGCGGTCCGGCGATCGACTCGTGGGTGGCGTGGCGGCGAGCGACGCGTTCTTCCCCTTCCGTGACGGTCTCGACGTTCTGGCCGGAGCGGGGGTCGCGGCGGTGATCGAGCCGGGTGGAAGCGTGCGCGACGACGAGGTCGTCGCCGCGGCCGACGAGCACGGCATCGCCCTGGTCTTCACCGGCGAGCGCCACTTCCGTCACTGAAAACGGGTCGATGCGACGCCCATGGTTCGGCTCGTCCGGCCGAACTCACGGGCCGAACTCACGGGCCGAACTCACGGGCCGAACTCACGGGCCGAACTCACGGGCCGAACGCACCGGCCGAAGTGACCAGTCCCGTGGACCATCCCTCGTAGAATCCTCGAATGGCCCGCATCTCCGACTTGTTGTCCGCGGGTCGAACGTTCTCGTTCGAGTTCTTTCCGCCCAGGACCGAGGCCGCCAAGTTGTCCCTGGGGCGCACCATCGCCGAACTCGAACCACTGGGACCGAGTTTCGTGAGCGTCACCTACGGCGCCGGAGGCGGCACCCGCCAACTCACTCGCGACGTGGTGTCGTGGGTCCGACGCGAGACCGACATCAGCCCGATGGCCCATCTCACCTGTCAGGGTCACGTCCGGTCCGAGATCCGCGACATCCTCGACAACTATCGGACCGAAGGCGTCGAGAACATCCTCGCTCTCGGTGGCGATGCTCCGGTCGACGGATCCGAGGCCCCCACCGATTACCGGTACGCCAGCGAGTTGCTCGACGACGTGAACGCCTCCGGAGACTTCTCGGTGGGTGTGGCCGCTCATCCCGAGATCCATCCGCGTTCGCCGAATCGCGAGAGCGATCGACGATTCCTCGCCGAGAAGTTGTCGCGCGCCGACTTCGCCATCACCCAGTTCTTCTTCGAGGCCGACGTCTACCTGCGCATGGTCGACGAGCTCGTGTCGCTCGGCGTCGACAAGCCGGTGTTGCCGGGAATCATGCCGGTCACCAACAAGAGCCAGATTCGACGCATGGCCGAGTTGTCCGGCGCGGCCTTCCCGGATTGGCTCGCCGCACGTCTCGAACCCTTCGAGGATCTCGACGACGTGCGCCGCGTCGGGGTCGAGGCGGCTTCCGAGTTGTGTCGCGAGCTTCTGGAGGCCGGAGCACCGGGGCTGCACTTCTACACGTTGAATCGCAGCACCGCCACGAGGGAGATCCACACCAATCTGGGTCTGCCGGTCGCTCGCTGACCACCGACCGCGCCCTCGTCCCGGCAGACTGACCCCGATGCCGCAGTCCCGGTCGGAGCAGATCAGTCGAGTGCCGTATCTTCCCGGACTCGACGGGTTGCGAGCACTCGCCGTGATCGCCGTGGTGATCTACCACGCCAACTCCGACTGGTTGCCCGGTGGCTTCCTCGGTGTCGAGGTGTTCTTCGTGGTGAGCGGTTATCTGATCACCCTCCTCCTGGTCGCCGAACACGAGCGCACCGACGCGGTGAACCTGCGCGACTTCTGGGTGCGGCGGGCCCGGCGTCTTCTGCCGGCGCTCGTCACGATGCTCGGTTTGCTGATCGTCTGGACCGCCTTCTTCGAACGCGACGCGCTGGGGGCGCTTCGGGGCGACGTGATCGCGGGTATGGCCTACGGATCGAATTGGTTCCAGGTCTGGATCGGCGCCGGGTACACGGCCGTCAACGACTTCGTGCCGTTGCGTCACCTCTGGTCGCTCGGCGTCGAGGAGCAGTTCTACGTCGTGTGGCCCCTCGTCATGGCGGCGGTTCTCGTGCGGGGTCGGGAGCGGCTTCCGAAGATGGCGCTGTGGTTCGTCGGGATCGCGATGTCGATCGCTCTCGTCGTGGCGGTGCTGGTGCCGACCGGTGAGGTCGGACTGTTCGAGAGCACTCCGGGCGCCTATTGGACGATCGGCGATCGGGCGATCTCGAAGGTCGATTTCCTGTATCTGTCGACACCGACGCGGGCCATCGGCCTGCTGTTGGGGGCGGCGTTGGCTCTGGTGTGGCGGCCCTACGCGTTGCTGCGCGGACCGATGAAGCGCAAGGGTCCGTTGCTCGATCCGGTGGCACTCGCGGGATTCGCCGTTCTCGCGCTGTTGGTCTGGAACACGCACATCCTCGAGATCGTCGGTGAGAAGCTTCGCGCCGACCTTCTGTTGTTCCGTGGGGGACTGGTGGCGTCCGGTCTCGCCACCGTCATGATCATCGCCGCCGTCGCCCATCGCGGGGCCTTCACCGGTCGGGTGCTCGGTCACCGGGTCTTCACCTACGTCGGTGAGCGTTCGTACGGTCTCTACCTCTACCACTGGCCGGTTTTCCAGGCCCTGCGTCACGAGACCGGAATCGCCCTGCGGTTCCACGAGTTCGTGGGAGCGATGGTCGTCACGTGGGCCATCACCGAATTCTCGTATCGGGTCATCGAGTTGCCGATCCGCGAACGGCGACTTCGCGAGGCTCTCGGTGCGCTGGTTCGCAGCGGCCCGGGTGCGCTGCGCCGACGCAGCACCTTCGGCGTGTTGATGTCGGTCTCGGTGGCGGTGCCGGTCTTCGCGGGTCTGAGTTTGGCCACCGCGCAACTGAAGCCGAACGACGTTCAGGCCACGCTCGACGCCGCCGAGGGCGACGTGACCGATGTTCTCGGCGAACTGTCGACCTCCACGGTCCCGGTGGCCGTCACCTCCACGATGCCCGGCGAGTTGGCGCCGGTGACGAGCGCGCCCGTCACCACCCTTCCACCTCGCTACGACGTGTTCGCGCTCGGCGACTCGGTGATGAAGGGAGCCGCTCCCGCCTTGGTCGAACTCGGGGTCGTCGTCGACGCGGTCGAGGATCGACAGGGCAGATTGGGCGCCGAGATCTTCGTCCAGTTGCGCGACCTGGGTGTCATGATGAACGCCGCGGTGGTGCATCTCGGCACCAACGGCCCCATGAGCGACGAGACGATGGCGACCCTGATGGATGCCCTGTCCGAGGTTCCCCGCGTGGTCGTGCTCACCTTGAAGGGCAACCGCGACTGGATCGCCCCGAACAACGCGAGGATACGAGCCCTGTCCGACGCCCATCCGAACGTCGTGGTGCTCGACTGGCAGTTGGTGTCCGAACTGTGCGAGGGCGAATGTTTCGCGAGCGACGGCATCCATCTCGATCGTGACGGAATGGACTTCTACGCCGCACGCATCTGGGAGTCGTTGGGCCGCGGCGAGATCGCTCCGGCAACGGGGGAGTCGACCCCGACGTCGATCTCGACGTCGATCACAATGACCAGCTCGACGACAACGCCGATCGCACCACCTTCCGACACCTCGGTCCCCTGAACGGTTCGATTCGGGTTCGACCCGACGCCGTCGCTTTCTCGTGCGACGGGTCGGGTGCGTAACCTGCCGGACATGACCACGACCCCCGTTCGCGTGGCCGTCACCGGTGCTGCCGGTCAGATCGGCTACAGCCTCCTGTTCCGTATCGCTTCGGGCGCCATGCTCGGCCCCGACACTCCGGTGATCCTGCAGATGCTCGAGATCACGCCGGCCCTGAAGGCCCTCGAGGGTGTGAGGATGGAACTCGACGATTGCGCGTTCCCCTTGCTCGCCGATGTGGTCGGCACCGACGACGCCGACCGTGCGTTCGGTGACGCCGACGTGGCACTGCTCGTCGGAGCCAAGCCACGCAAGGCCGGCATGGAGCGCGCCGACCTGCTGAGCGCCAACGGCGGAATCTTCAAACCGCAGGGCGAAGCGATCGCCCGGAGCGCCAAGCGCGACGTGAAGGTGCTCGTGGTCGGCAATCCGGCCAACACCAACGCCCTCATCGCCCAGCAGAACGCCAAGGGACTCGATCCGAACTGCTTCACCGCGATGACGCGACTCGATCACAATCGCGCGGTCTCGCAGATCGCGCGGAAGCTCGGCCAGCCGGTGTCGGCGGTCCGGAAGATGACCATCTGGGGCAACCACTCGACCACCCAGTACCCGGACCTGTTCCACTGCGAGGTGGCCGGCCAGAACGCCTACGCCACGGTGAACGACCACGCATGGGTCGACGGCACGTTCATTCCCACCGTGGCCAAGCGTGGCGCGGCGATCATCGAGGCGCGTGGTGCGTCGTCGGCGGCTTCGGCGGCGAACGCCGCGATCGACCACGTGCGCAATTGGGTGCTCGGAACCGCCCCCGGTGACTGGGTGTCGATGGCGATCCCGTCCGACGGCAGTTACGGCGTCCCCGAGGGGCTCATCTCGTCGTTCCCGTGCACCTGCTCGGGTGGCAAGTACTCGATCGTCCAGGGTCTCGACATCGACGACTACAGCCGAGGCAAGATCGACGCGTCGGCGGCCGAGTTGGCCGACGAGCGCCAAGCGGTTCGCGATCTCGGTCTGATCTAGCGGAACCGTCGATGCGGGCCGTTGGCCCGCATCGTCAGGCCACGGCGACGCGACAGGCGATTTCCATCATCTGGTCGACGCCGCGCTTCAGGTCGTCGTCGGAGATCCGCACCGGCTCGCTGTCGGGGGCGATCACGTCGCTCACGGTCATCATCGCGAGAGCCTCGACGCCCTTGATCGCGGCGATGGTGTAGAGCATGGCCGCTTCCATCTCGACGCCGAGGTGGCCGAGCCGCCGCCAACGTCCGAAGGTCTCCGGATCCGGGTCGTAGAAGAGTCCACTGGTCACGATGGAGCCGACGAACACCCGGTCGGACACCTCGCGACTCAGGCGAGCGGCGTTCTCGAGCAGCGAGTACGACGCCGACGGCGCGAAGCCGTCCATACCGGCGTAGCGCAACGGCGTGCGATCGTCGGACGAGGCGCTCACGGCGATCACCGTGTCGGCCATCCGGAGGTTCGGCTGCAGGCCACCGCACGTGCCCACCCGAACCATCCGTCGCGCTCCGAGCATCACGAGTTCCTCGAAGACGATGCCGGCACTCGGGGTTCCCATGCCGGTGGACTGGACGCTGATCGGCCGACCCTCGAAGGTTCCGGTGTACCCGAGCATCCCTCGCTCCTCGTTGACGCAACGGGCTCCCGGATCGAAGAAGGTCTCGGCGATGTATTGGGCCCGTCGGGGGTCGCCCGGACACAGGACGGCCGGGGCGTAGTCGCCGGGTTCGGCGCGCAGATGGATCGGCATGTCCCGAGAGTAGGTGAGAAGTCGTCCGCGCGCTCGGTACTCTCGCGACGTGGGCACGACCGCGATGGCACCCGTCGAGATGATCGACCGAGATCGTTACGACCTCACCGACCCGTCGTTGATCGATTCCTGCGCGCGTCGCCTGCGCGACGAGGGAGTCTGCGTGTTGCCCGGATTCGTCGACGAACGCGCGCTCGCATCGATGGTGGCCGAAGCCGATCGCTTGGCGCCACGAGCCCACCGGTCGGTGTCGGCCACGACCTGCTATCTCGGGAACCCCGATCCATCGTTGCCGGAGTCGCATCCCGGGAACCGACTCGTGCACGGTTCGGTGGAGGTCGTGGCCTACGACCTCTTCCCGTCCGACAGCGCGTTGCGGGCGTTGTACGAATGGGATCCGTTGCTCGACTTCGTCCGACGTTGCCTGGGCGTCGCCGAACTGCATCGCTACGCCGATCCGTTCGGTGCCCTCAACGTGGCGGTGATGCGCGACGGCGATCGTCTCGGTTGGCATTTCGACATGTCGGACTTCGTCGTGTCGTTGGCGTTGCAGGCCTCCGAGTCGGGCGGGGATTTCGAGAACGCACCCCACCTCCGCTCGCCCGGCGACGAGAACGTGGATGCGGTGCGCGCGGTGCTCGACGGTGATCGCGCGCGGGTTCGCGTGGAGCCGATGACTCCGGGCACGCTGATGTTGTTCGCCGGTCGCAACAGCCTCCACCGGGTGTCGCCGATCGCGGGTCCCCGTCCTCGCTACGTCGCTCTGCTCGCCTACGCCGAGCGCCCGGGAGTCGATTCCACCGATGTCCTCAAGCTCTCGCGCTACGGGAGACTGCCGTGAGCGCGCGAATCGGAGTCGAGATCGGTGAAGCCTTCGTCGGTGAGGGTCCCGATGCCGCCCACATCAACACCGTTTTCGGTCCCCGGGAGGGTCCGGTCGGAACGGCGTTCGCCACCGCTCTCGCGACACCGTCGACGGGACACGTCCCCTTCCTCACCGTGTGGTCTCCGGGGGTGCCGGTGGAGCCACCGACGCTTTTCGTGAACAAGGCGTCGATCGCGTCCGAGGTGCACGGCCGGCTCACGTGGGGGGCGGCCCAGGCGGGGGTCGCCGAGGGCGTCACGATGTACATGGCCAATCGCTTCGACGACCCGAAAATGGTGGATGAACTGGCCCGATGCGTTCTGATCGTGGCGGTGTGGGTGGACCCGCAGGCCTCGTCTCCCATGTCGGTTCGGTACAACAACCTGAAGGCCGCCCACGAGGCCCTGGCCGGGGGTCATCGGGCGGTCGTCGATCCCGGCGAGCCCGGAGCGTTCGCCCGTTGGCGCACGGGCGGGTCGCCGTTCAACCCCTATCTCGACTGAGTCCGATCGACGGGCGACGGGTGTCGGAGTGGCGGGTTGGCGACGGGGGATGGGCTACTGGCAGGACTTTTGTCGTTTTCGGGCTTGCGTCACCCCGACCCGGTGGACCATAATCACACGGGTGTAGTTACGGGAGTGCAACACGCACTGCCCAATGGATGCACCCGACAACGAGTGTGCGTCCAGCCCGAAGGCTGACGAGGGGCCCGACTCCGATGGAGTGCGGGATCACAGAACGACGAGGCAGCAATGAGCGAGAACGAACAGAACTGGCAGGACGAGGCGAACTGCCTCGGAGTCGACCCCGACCTGTTCTTCCCCGAGCGCGGTGCGTCCACCCGTGAAGCCAAGGAAGTGTGTCGCGGTTGCGTGGTGCGTCTGCAGTGCCTGGAGTACGCGCTCGACAACGGTGAGAAGTTCGGGATCTGGGGTGGCCTGTCCGAACGCGAGCGTCGCCGGTTGCGTCGTCAACGCGCGCAGGCGAACCGCCGCACCGCGACCGCCTGACCGGGTCGGAGCCTCCCGAGCCCTCTCTCGACAGTTTTCTCGACAACTGTCACGACAACTGTCACGACGGGTCGCCGAGAGCCCGCCACCTGGCCTCGACGGTTCGGTCCAGCCCGAGATCCAACGGTGCCCAACGTTCGGGAGACACGCGTGCCAACGTCGACTCGGGAACCAGACCGACCAGTTCGGCGCGCCACACTGTCGCCCCGACCTGGGCCGCCCGACGAGCCACCCGATCGAAGGCCTCCGACGGCCCCACCCGCGCGGGATCGACGAGGTTCATGCTCACCTGAACCGCCTCACCGACCGGAATGCCGAGGGCACGGATTCCGTCGCCGCGAACCTCGTCGGCGATCCGTCGCGCCACCGCCACGGGGGTTCCGGGTTGCAACCACACGTTGTAGGCCACCAGTGGTTCCCGGGCACCCACGCACGTGGCGCCCGCGGTGACGTGCGGCTCCGCGGGTCCGAGATCGGGGCGAAGTTCGTGCCAGGCGCGGCGCCTGATTTCGGGCAACGTGCGGCGGTCGGGTCCGTACAGGAACACCGGCACGCCGTGCGTGTCGACGATCCATGCCGCGAACTCGTCGCGGGCCCGTAGCGCGTCGTCCATGTCGGACGAACGTCCGTCGATCGCGATCGGAACGAACGGGACGACGTCCACGGCACCCAGTCGAGGGTGGGCGCCTCGGTGTCGTCGGAGGTCCACGAGGGTCAAGGCGACGTCGGTCAGGAGTCGGGCGGGCTCTGACCCGGCGAGTGAGAAGACGCTGCGGTGGTGGTCGGGGTCGACGTGAACGTCGAGGAGGTGACCCCGACAGACCTCGGCCAGGCGGTCGATCACGGACGGATCGCGACCTTCGCTGACGTTGACGACGCTCTCGATGGGCACCCGATCACTGTGGCACGGGAGCCAGTGGTAGCGTGTGGCACATGTTCGCAGGCCTGTTCGACGGACCCGAGGTGATCGTCGTCCTCGTGGTGATTCTGGTTCTCTTCGGTGGATCGCAGATCCCCAAGCTCGCGCGCAATCTCGGTCAGGCCCAGAAGGAGTTCAAGAAGGGTCTGAACGAGGGAGCCGCGGCCGATTCGAGCACCGATTCCAGCGGGGAATCCTCCGACAAGAAGTGACCGCGACCCGCCGGGCCGACAGCGATGGTCGAACCGACCGTCGGGCCGACCGTCTGGGCCACCGTCGACTGTTCAGGCCGATCTGACCTCGAGTCGACGCCGTTTGGCGATGCGGCGGCGTTCGCGCTCCGAGCAGCCACCCCAGACCCCGTGGTCGATGTGGTGCTCGAGGGCGTACTCCAAGCAACGGGACACCACGGGACACGTGGCGCAGATCTTCCGGGCCCGGTCGACGCCGACGCCGTCA
>Ga0169931_10007083_pt1 | contig 16730 bp, 10 predicted proteins | sample Kivu_15m_20L_FD_129675 | JGI IMG/M metagenome (GOLD analysis project Ga0169931, IMG submission 129675) | Freshwater microbial communities from Lake Kivu, Western Province, Rwanda to study Microbial Dark Matter (Phase II) - Kivu_15m_20L... | ecosystem: Environmental > Aquatic > Freshwater > Lake...
CTTGGCCCGTGCGCTCAACAGCTCGCTCTCCATCGCAGAGAAGGGGTCGCGGGCGTCATCGACGCGGCGGCGAATGTTGTCGAGAATCGCCTCGGCGGCGGCGGCATCTCTGCGGGCGAGCTCGGCGCGGGCGATGACGACGGCGGCTTGGTGCTCCATGCGATCGAGGCCGAGGCTCTTGGACAGCGCGCGCGCCCGTTGGGCCTCATCGCAGGCGGCCTCGATGTCGCCGGCCATGAGCAAGACGTCGGCGCGGTTCTTCAAGCTTTGTGCGAAGCCGGCGTCGTCGCCGATCGCCTCGCGCACGCTGAGCGCGCGCACGAGCAGCGACAGCGCCGTCCAGAGGTGGCCCGTCCGCACGTAGACGTCGGCGATGGCGTCGAGGCAGGCGGCCTCACCGGCGAGGTCGGCCGTCGCGCGCTTGTGCGCAAAGGCGACGAGCAGGTGCTGAAGGGCCCCGAGGGGGTTGTTGCTCTCGAGGTGAAAGAGGCCCGTCTGGTGCTCCATGCCGCCCAAGATGCGGCGCTCGTCGTCGGGCGTGAGCCGGCGCGCTTCGTCGAGGGCGCGGCGCGCACCGTCGAGGTCGCGCGCGGCAAAGCGAATGAGCGCCAAGAGCCGCAGCACGTCGCGGACAGCGCGCGGTCGCGCTGGGTTCGTGCCCGCCGCCTCTGGGGCCTGAGCATCTCTCGCCTTCGCGAGCGCGCGCAGTGCGGCCTCCTCGGCTTTGTCGACGTCGCCGAGGAACAAGTTGAAGCGCGCCACGCGCGAGAGGGCGAGGGCTTGGCGGGCCGCGTCGCCCGTCTTGTCGGCGGCGCGCACGAGCTGCTTGAGCGCGTCCTTGAGCGCGCGTTGCGCCTTGTCGCCCGACGACGCCGACAGCTCGAGCACCGCGCACAGCTCGAGGTGCAACGAGAACGCGGTGTCCTTTTCGTCGGCGGCGACGAGCTCCAAGGCCTCTTGGGCCATCGTGACCGCGCCCTGCCGGTCGTCGAGGCGGCGCGCACGTCGCACGGCGGTGACGAGGTGCTGCACGGCCTGTCGTCGTCGCTCGGCGAGCTTGTGGTGGCGGGCCGTGCGCGAGGCGACGGCGCGGGTGTCCATCAGCGCTTCGAGCGCGTCGGCGACGACGCCGTGCACGGCCTTCGCCTCGTCGTTGGACAGTGCCTGTTCGGCGGCGGCGCGCAGCAGCGGATGCTCAAAGACCAACAGCGCGTCGTCTTTGACGTCGTCGTCGACAAAGATCGGCGCGCCCGGCCGCCGCTGGCTACGCGCGAGAAAGCCCGTCTCCGACAACAAGCGCACGGCCTGTTGGACCTCTTGGAGCGTGAGGCCGAGGCGCGTGCCGACGAACTCCACGGCGGCGGGGAGAAAGGCGCTGCCGAGGGCGGCGCAGTGACCGAGCACCTGGCGGGCCTGCGTCGGCAAGCGCTGCACGCGGGCGGCGAGCAGCTTGTCGAGCTTGGTCGGTAGGCGTGCGCCGACGACGTCGGCGCGCGTCTGCGTCCAGCCGCCTTGCAGCAGGCCATGACGCTGCAGATATCCGCCTTCGACGGCCCAGCGTGCGGCGTGGGCGCAAAACAACGGTGAGCCCTTGCCCCGCTCGGCGAGCAGCCGCATGCAGCGTGCGACGTCCCGGTCGAGCTCGCGTGCTTCCGACTCGTGATCGTCGCTGAGCTCGCGCGGGTCGACGTCGAGGATGCCGGCGACGATCGCGCTCGACGCCTCGTCGTCGAGCGGGCGAACGTCGCGGCGCGCGATCGTCATCGCCTCGTCCCACGCCGGCGGCAGCTTCAGCTTCGCCGACGACGCCAGCAGCGCGAAGCGGGCGCGCGCCCCAAGGCGCTGGGCGACAAACAGCAGCGTGTCGCGCGTGGGCGCGTCCATCGCCTCAGCGCCGCTGACGACGAAGACGACGGGACGGTCGTCGCCGCTGCGCGCCGCGAGGGCTTTGGCGATCAGGAGGACGAGGCGGCGAATCGACGTCTTGAGCGCGCGCGGGCTGCGGCGGTCGGCGACGTCGTCCTCGTCTGGGCGGTCGTCGCCCGCGCCGAGCAGCTCCTTGGCGACGTCGGTGAGCGCGCGCAGCTCTTGGCGTTCGCCGTCGGTCTTGAGCGCGCTCGAGAGGCCCTCGGTCAAGCGGGCGACGCGCGCCGCGGCACGGGGGTGGCCGGCAGGCGCGCGCGCGAGCGCGCGCAACATGCCGACGATCGCCGCGTACGGCGTGTGCTGCTGCGGATCGGCAGCGCCCCAACAGAGGGCGGCGCGCTCGTCGGAGAGCCCAGCCTCACGCAGCGCCGCGCGCACGAGCGAGCTCTTGCCGATCCCCGGCGGCCCGCCGAGCACGAGGCAGCGCGCGCCCGTCTGGCCCGTGGCCGTCGGCGTCGGGCCGCCCTTCTGCAGCAGCTCGGCGCAGGCGGCGACGTCGTCGTCGCGCCCGACGAACGGCGGCCGCGACAACAGCGCCGACTGCTCAAAGCGCTCGACGCCAAACGGCGCGCGCGGGTCGACGACGCGCGGTTGGCCAGGCAGCTCGGCGAGCTCGCTGCTGAGCCCGGCGGCCAGCTCCGTGGCGATGGCGAAGGCTGCCTCGTCGAGGATCAACAGCCCGCCGTCGTGCCCGCGCGGCAGCGCCAAGAGCTCGCCATCGGCCGCGACGACGTCGTCGGTGAGGTCGCCGCGCGTCGCGACGATCGCACACGACAATGGCGCCCCCTCCGGCAACGCCAGCGCGAGCGCCGCCGTGGCGCGCACGAGCGCGGGTACGGCGTCGGGGCCGCTCGCGAGCACGATGAGCTCGTCGGCCGACGACGGCGCCAGCCGTGCGCTGCCGCTGACGGTCACCGTGTGGGCGACGGCGGCGAGCGCCTTGGCCGCGCTTGCCGTCTTGGCCCGCACGCGCAACAGCGCCGTATGCGCGACCGCCGTGACCTCCCCGGCGGGCTCGCCGGCGGCAGCGACGTCGCCGCCCATCGCGGAGGCGAGGGCGCGCGCGACCATCGTGCTGCCCCGCTCCCACGCGGCGTCTTCTTCCCGCGGCAGCGGTGGCAGCTCCGGCGCCGGCGCGTCGGTGTCGGCGTCGTCGACGGCGCCTTGGGGCGCTTGCAGGAGCGTGCGGGCGTCGGCGCGCGCCCGGTGGACGGCGACGATGTCGGCGTCGCCCTGCGCATGGCCTTTGACGAGCGCGTCGGCGACGCCGCTGAGCGCGATGAGAAGGGCGTCTTCGCCGTGGCGCTCGCGCAGACCGACGAGCGTCACCTTGGCGACTGGCCGCCCGCACAAACGGGCATAGAGCAGACGAAGCGCGGCATCGGCGATGGTGCGGCGCCGCGTGCTCGCCTCGTCACCCGGATCGGTCATCGGATCCATGATCTCGTCGCTGACGTCGACGGCGATGCCGTCGGCAGAGACGAACTCGAGGTCGTCGAGGTCGTCGGCGTCGCCGCTGTCGTCTTCGACTTCGCGCAGCGCGGCCGCGCCCGCACGGACGAGGGCGTCGGCGATCGACGCGGCCTTCTGGGCGATCGGTGGCACCACAGCGCCAGTCATGCGGCAGGCAAGCTATCGCTTCTGGTCTGTCTCTGCTTGAAGAGGCCTTGGCTGCGCAAAGGCGTCTATTTGTGATTCAACGAGTCGCAGTCGGCAAAGCCCGTCACGACGCCGATCTTCATCGGGTACTGCTGACCTTGCGTGTAGGAGCGCCAGCGGGCCTCGTCGTAGGCACAGTCGTAGACGTCCTTTGGGCCCTGCAAAGCGACGGCGTAGCGAGCGCGATGCTGCCCCTCACGCTCGGACCCAATGGTCGAGCCTCTGCGCAACGGCGGCAGCGTTGGCCAGTGTGGTGTATCGGCGATGGTGCCTTGGGCGGTGACGGCGCGCTGCTCGCTCCAGCGGTCGACGGTGTAGTAGCACTTGTCGTCGTAGATGGGTTCGCTGCGGTACTTCGTGCGGCAGACGCGCTCGTTGGTGTAGCTGCCGTCGCCGCGGCTCTTGCGCTCGGTCGTGCAGGTCTGCCCGTCGGGGATCTGTCGATGAGAGCGCACCTCGCGCGAGCGCGTGACGTTGTAGGCGTCGTAGGGCTTCTGGTCGCACCACGATGACTTCCTCTCAGGCGAGAGCTGCTCGATGCCGATCGTGCGCGACCACGTCTGTCCTCGCACCGTGACGACGATGTCCTTCTTCCAAAGAAACACGACAGCGAGGACGCAGACGACCACGGCGACGGCGGCGCCGATCATGATGGTCCGCTTGTGCTGCTGTACGACCGGTCGCTTCGGCGGACGCGGGCGATCGCTGCCGTCGATGGCGCCGTGGCGCTCACGCACGACGCGCGGGCTGCCGTCGAGGGGGTTGCCGCAGTTGTTTCCCTCCGTGCCAGCGGGAGGAGCATCATGCTTCGCGGAACGTCACGAGCCTCGCGCCGAGGGCCCTTGAATGATCGACGCGCGCGCAGCGTCCTGCGGGACCCACGCATTCAACGATGAAGACTGGCTGAACCACCGCTCGAGAGGTCTCCCATGAGCACCACGACCACCACCGAGAGCGAGGCCAACACGGGCCCGATCGAGCGCGTCGTCAACGAGGGCGCAAAGATCGTCGCCTGGACGCGCGGCGTCCCCGTCGAGGACGTGGCGTGGCTTCAGCTCGAGCGATCGGCCGAGCTGCCGTTTGTCTATCCCTACGTCGCCGCGATGCCCGACGTGCATTGGGGCATGGGCGCCACCGTTGGCTCCGTCATCCCGACGCGCACGGCGATCGTGCCGGCCGCCGTCGGCGTCGACATCGGCTGCGGCATGATGGCCGTGCGCACGTCGCTCGAGGCTTCCGATCTGCCGACGTCGCTCGCCCAGCTGCGCACGGCGATCGAAAAGGCCGTGCCGCACGGCCGCAGCGGCAACGGCAAGAAGGGCGACCGCGGCGCCTGGGGCGACGTCCCCGACGGCGTCGACCGCATCTGGGCCGAGCTCTCTGTCGACTTCGAGCGCGTTGTTGCTGACGCTCCCCACCTCGCGCGTGCCAACCACCGCAATCACCTCGGTACCCTCGGCACCGGCAACCACTTCGTCGAGGTCTGCCTCGACGAGGCCCAGCGCGTCTGGGTCATGCTGCACTCCGGCAGCCGCGGCATCGGCAACGCGATCGGCACGACGTACATCGAGCGCGCCAAGCTCGCGCTGCGTCGCTCCAACCGCGAGCTCCCCGACGAGAACCTCGCGTGGCTCTCCCAGGGTAGCCCCGACTTCGACGCCTACGTCTTCGCCGTCTCCTGGGTCCAGCGCTTCGCGATGGAGAACCGCGCGCTCATGATGCGAGCGACGCTCAATGCGCTGCAGAAGCAGAAGGGCATCCCGAAGTTCGACGCCACCGAGCTCGTCGTGAACTGCCACCACAACTACGTCGCCAGCGAGACCCACTTCGGCGAAGAGCTCTTTGTCACCCGCAAAGGGGCCGTGCGCGCCGGCAAGGGCGAGTACGGCATCATCCCTGGCTCGATGGGCGCCAAGAGCTTCATCGTGCGCGGCAAGGGCAACGAGCGCTCGTTGTGCTCGTGCAGCCACGGCGCCGGCCGCACGATGTCGCGCGCCGACGCGAAGAAGCGCATCACGCTCGCCGACCACCGGCGAGACACCGAGGGCGTCGAGTGCAGGAAGGACAAGGACGTCATCGACGAGAGCCCAAAGGCCTACAAGGACATCGACGCCGTCATGGCCGCGCAGAGAGACCTCGTCGAGGTCGTCCACACGCTCAAGCAGATCGTGTGTGTGAAGGGCTGACGAAGCGCGCCTCGATGACGCGGTGGGCGACAACGCTCGCGCCGACGATCGCGATGACGACGACGACGGCGGCGACCGGGTCTTCGAGCAGGTTCTGGCCGCCGCCGCGCATGCTCAGACCCGCGACCCACATGAGCAGCGGCACGTGCAGCAGGTAGAGGGCGTAGCTCGCGTCGCCGAGGAGCAGGAGCGCGCGGGCGACGCCGGTGCTCGCGTCTTGTGTGCGAGCCAGGCCAGCGACGACGATGACGAAGCACGGCAGAAAGAGCCCGTTGTGCGTCACCGGCGCCGGCAGCCCGAGCGCGCTCACGCTGACCATGACGACGACGGCGACCCACACCGACCGTCGCGGTGGAGCGAAGCCTTGGCGCACGAGGGCGCAGACGACGACGCCGGCGACGAATTCGGGCAGGCGCACGAACGGGTGGTAGCGCAGCACGTCGAGCCAGAGGGCGTGGGCCTTGTGGTCGACGACGAAGCCGAGGGCCTGCAACATGTCTGGGTCCACGGCGAGATAGGCGAGACCGGGCAGCGTCGACAGCGCCCACAGCAGCCCGAGCCACACCCACGGCCGCGCGCCTGTCGATGACGTGGACGACGTCGTCGCCCGCAGCACGGCGGGCGCGATCAGCGGAAAGAGCAAGGAGAAGAACATCTCGGCCGACAGCGACCAGGCCGGCGGATTGATGGCCAGCTCGCCCCCCGGCACGAACGCCTGCATGAAGCTGAGATGTAGGGCGAGCTCCGGCAGGAGCTCTGGCAGGACGGCGACGTCCTCGCCGAACGTGCGCTTGATGAGGCCGACCGCCGTGGGGACGGCGACGACGGCGGCGACGAGGAACATCGGCACGAGGCGGCGCAGGCGGCGCAGCCAGAACGCCCGGGCCTCTCTCACGAGCGCGCCGTCGTTCGTCGTCTGCGACCACGCGAGCACGAAGCCCGAGAGCACAAAGAAGAAGCTCACCGCGGCCGGCCCGGCGCCGACGACGTGGACGACGGGTGCCGGCACCGCCCAGTGGTCGAAGCGCCACAGGTGGTAGACGACGACGATCAGCGCCGCGACGAAGCGGGCCATAGTTAGCGCCGGCAACGCCGGAGGGTGCGCATGGGCCATTGACGCGGACGATGACACGGCGGCCCGCGCCGGTGTAGACACGTGACGACGTGGCGAAGGACGAGCGCACCGACGAGGCCCTCATGGCGGCCTACAAAGCCGGCGACGTGCGGGCCTACCGCACGCTCGTCGAGCGTCACCACGCGCCCGTCTATCGCTTCTGCCTGCGCGCCCTGCGCTCACCCGAGGCCGCCGCCGACGCCGCCCAAGAGGTGTTTCTCAAGGTCGTGAAGAACGCGCCGACCTGGGAGCAGAAGGCGAAGTTCACGACGTGGCTCTACACGATGGCACGAAACTGGTGCATCGATGAGGCGCGCAAGGCCCGCTTCAGAAAGACCGAGAGCCTCAACGAGGGCGTGCAGAAGGCTGGTGAGGCCGAGAGCGGCGAGCAGCGCCTCGACCGCGTCGTCTCTGAGCTGCCGCAGCAAGACCGCGTCGTCGACAGCATGCGGCTGCGCAAGGTGATTGACGAAGCCGTCGCCGCTCTGCCCGACGAGCAGCGCGAGGTCTTTCTCCTGCGCGAGCAGGGCGGCCTGCAGTTCAAGGACATCGCCGAGCTCACGGGCACCGGCGAGAACACCGTGAAGTCGCGCATGCGCTACGCGCTGCTCGCGCTGCAAAAGAAGCTCGCCGCCGCCGGCTTCGTTGCCGGCGCCGCCGCAGCGGCTGGAGGCGCCGCCGGCGAAGTGTCCGCCGGACAGGTGTCACAAGAGGTGCCTCGTGGACCCCCAGGTGGGGCCCGAGGCCCGCCAGGGTGAGCGAGAGCGCGGCAGGATCGGTAGACCCCCCACGTGGCTCGCGCGTTCGAAACAGCGTCGGCCGCGCTGCGCGCGGGTACGATGTGTGAGTTCAGACCGACCCTCTGGGGGCCGGGCTGGTTCCGAGAGCCAAAACAACCGCGCTGTGCGCCAGATCATGCCTGACCCTGACCCTGACCCGCTGACCCGCTGACCCGCTGACCACCTGAGCACCTGAGGAAAGATCACCCGCCATGACGACCCGCGACGACGACGACGAGCTCATCGCCCTGGCCACCGGCCCGGGGGAGCTACAGGAGTCGCTCGCTGCGCGCCTTGAGGCGGCGTCACCCGAGGTGCGCGCCGAGGTCGCTTCGCTGCGCGCGGTGCGTGCCCTCCTCGACGGCGACGCCGCGTGGGGGCAGTCGAGCGGCACCGACGCGCCGCCGCCGCACCTCTTTGACGCGATCCTCCGCGCCGAGGTCGCCGCCCGTCCCGATGAGATCCGCCAGGCCGTCGCCCTCGCGCAGACGCCGCCACCGGCGCACAAGCCATTGTGGGCGCGCCTGTCGGGCTTCTTGCTCGGCGGTGGCGTCGCCGTCGGCGCGGCCCTCGCGCTCGTTGTCACCATGCAGCGCGGCGACGCAGAGGTCGCCGCACCGCAAAAGCTCGCCGCAGCCGCGACGGAGGCAAAGCCTGCGCAGCCTGCGCTCGTCGCCCCCGACCCAGCCGCAGCACCAGCGCCCGCGTCGCCGGCCGACACGGGGACGCTCGGCGGCTTGGGTGACGGCATCGCCGACGCTGCCGGCGGCGCGATGGGCGAGAAGAAGGCGAACGACAACAAGGGCGCCGTTGCCGACGACGAGGCTGATGACCTGCAGGCGGCAAAAGGAAAGGTGGAGTCGAAGCTCGGCGAGGCCGCCGCGCTCGCGCCGCCGCGCTCACCAGCTGAGTCGAAGCCGTCGCCGAAGAAGGCCGATCGTGCCGTCGCCAAAGACTTCGTTGAGCCGACACCAGACGCCGTGCCGGCCCGTCCGCGCGACGTCGACGCCGACAGCCTCGCCAAAGACAAGGCCGAGGGAGCAGACGGCGCGGTCGCCGATCGACCTCAAGAGCGTGAGGCTGCGCAGAACCGCGCCGGCAGCGGCTCGTTGAGCGGGGCCGGCCCAGGTATGCCGGCGCAAGAGGCTCCTCCCGCCGCGTCAGCCCCGACGAAACCGTCGCCGCCACCGCCGCGGATCGTCAGCGCCGAAGAGGCCCGCCGCACGTTCTTGGCCCGCAAAGAAGAGGCGAAGGAGTCGGCGAAGAAGTCGGCGATGGAGCAGGCCAAGCAAGAGCCGTCATCCAAAGCGAAAGCCAGGCCGGCGACGAAGAGCAGCGCGAGCCGCGGCGACGGAGCGCCGGCCGGCATCGCCCAAGACGCGAGCCCCGACGAGGTGCGCGAGCAAATGGCCCGCCAGCAGCGCCTGCAAGAGGCCAACAGCATGCTCGTCGCCGCCGAGCGCGAGCTCACCATGCGCCGCTTCGACTCCGCGCTCGACCTCGCCCTGCGCGCTGAGGCCATCGCGGGCTCGGGCCTCGGCCTGGCCCCGGCATCGACCCAGGTGCGCGCGTTCGTCGCCCTTCGTCGCCCAGCCGACGCGACGCGCGCCGCGAGCCGGCTCGTGGGCGGCGACGTGCGCGACCCGCAGCTGCGTGAAGGCATGCGCGCTGGCGTCGACGCCGCCTTGTCGATCGGCGACTTCCGCCTCGCCGAGCGCCTGCTCGTGCGTCTCGCGAGCAAGGACAACGACGACGCCACGAGTCGCGCCGACGCCCAGGCTCGCCTCGAGAGCCTGCGCTCCAAGACGAGCGCGCCGGCCAAGGTGCGCGAGGCCTACGACAGCGCCGACAGCGCCACCGACACGCGCAAGTAGGGCGCCTCAGCTACGAGAGCGCGACGAGCCGGCCGCCGACGGTGCGATAGGTGCCCGGGGCGACGTCGCTGTGCGTGACGATGGCGCCATCGCCAGCGACGACGACGACGCCCGCGGGGATGACGCGGCCGGCAGCGACGGTGACGTTGGCGCCGACGAAGGCCCCGGGGCCGAAGCAAGCGCCGACGGGGAGCACGCCGGCATCTCTGAGCACGTCGCCGTCGGCGACACGGACGGCGCCGCCGGGACGGCCGTCGGCATCAAGTGTTGTGTCGAGGGCGCGGACAAAGCTCGTGAGGCCCGCGCGAGCGCCGACGACGCAGCCTTGCAGGTTGTTGGCGCAGGCATCGGCGTCGGCGAAGGTGACGCAGGCCTGCATCGACGAGTTCAAGCTCATGAACGTGCGTGGGCCGAGCGTGCACTGGCTGACGTGCGTGCGTTGCTCGAGGCGGCTGCCAGCGCCGATGACCGAGTTGAGCACGACGGCCCCTGGACCGATGACGACGTCGTCGCCGAGCACGCTGCCCTCGATGACGGCGCTCGGGTGCACGAGGCAGCGCCGCCCGCGGAAGACAAACTGTCGTCGCCACGCCGCCTCGCGCCTCGCGGCGCTGAGCCTCACGCCGAGCAGCGCCCGCAGCGATGAGCGGAGGGGATCGGCGAGCGCCCGCTCGATCAGCCAGACCTGGGGCGCCACGTGCGAGGCGCGCAGCACGTGCAGCCAATGCCGCACGCGCAACGCGACCGTCGACGTCAGCGGCCACTGCATCGCCCCGTCGTCGCCGGCCGCCCGCGGCAAGAGCGTCCGCGGCACCGGCACCCGCGTGGGCAGCTCGCGGTAGGCGATGGTGCACGGCGGCGCGCGCAGCGCCTCAGCGGCCGTCATGCGCACGCCCGCCGGCACGAAGGCGCAGGGGTAGGTGGCGCCGCCCTCGTCGTCGCTGTCGAGGTCTTGCAGCGGCAGCGTCAGCGAGACGAACAACGACGGCGGCAAGCGCAGTCGCACGGCAGCCTGGGATGCCGCAGGCGCGTTCGTCGCCCTTTGCGGAGCCAAGGCCTGTGCCGCCGTGAGGAACGCCCGCAGCGCGCGGCGCGTCAGCCACAGGTCGTCGGCGAGCACCAGCGCGGGGCCGCTGACGACGTCGTCGTCTGTACCCTTCGTCGCTGGTGCTGCGAGCCCACAGGCGGCGAGGGCGATGGCGCGCGCCTCACCAAGCGTCGTGTCGCCGATCGGCACATCGTCGGCGCAGACGCCAAAGGGCGCGATGGGCGCCCCGCGCTTGACGACGACGACAGCGATGGATGCCACGCCCGCGAGCTTCAACGACGCTGACACGACACGCAAGGAAACGGCCGCGATTCACACTCTTGGCGTCACGCCAAGAGTGTGAACCAAGCAAGTTGATTCGGCCGCGAAGCGGCCGAATCGCGGCCGTTTCCTTGGGTCTGCTGATGTTTCTGACAGGGCTACGGGCGGGCGTCGGCCTCGACATCGCGGGCGATGACGTTGAACCAGATGTCGGCGTAGTCGCGCTCGACGTTCTTCACGATGAACGTCGCGCCTTCCTGCTTCATGAGCTTGTTGCCGAAGCGGTCTTCTTGGGCGCTCTTGATCGACTGGATCTTCGTCGGATCACCCAGGTTGATGCGCGTGATGCCCAGCTCGGCGAAGGTGCGGTCCTTGCCCATCAGGCCCTCGATGCGCATGCGCAGGCCGATCTCTTTCTCGAGGACGGCGAGGTCCTTGGCGTCGAGGTGCTGCTTGTCCGGACGCACCATGTCGAAGTGCTCGCACAGGGCGCGCAGGGCGTCGAAGCCGTTGTCCCACATGCCGTCGTCGTTCTTGCTGTGGATGCCGTAGGCCGTGAGGTCGGTGCGGTCGCCGAAGTAGTCGCGGCCCGCGCCCTCGAACTCGGCGCCATCGAGCGCGTCGAACACGAGCAGGCCGACGCCGTCGTCGAGGTTGGTGATGATCTCGCCCTTACCGTCGCCGTCGATGTCGATGAAGACCTTCTCGCCCGTCTTCATCTTCAGGCCCACGCCGTGCAGATCGAAGATCAAGGGTGAGGCGAGCTCGCCGGCCTTGCCCGCGGGGTCTTGGTAGTCGCCGACGTCGACGGTGACCTCACCGGAGGCTGGCGGGGGCGCCGTCTGCGCCGGCGGGGGCGTCGAGGTGGCGTCGTCACCGTACGTGCCGCCCGGGGGCGCGGCCGGCGGGGGTGCCTGCAGCTCGCCGCCGTTTTGGTTGGTCTGCGTGCTGCGGACGGCGTGGGTGACGCTGTCGGCGAGGCCGTCGAGGATGAGTGCCGACGTCGCGTTCTTCTCGTGGCCGGCCTTCACCTTGGTGCCGAGGAGCTTGTTGAGGGCTTCGCGCTCGGCGCCATCCTTCTTGCTGCGGTCGATCTTGCCGCCCTTGTCGGAGAGCTTCACGCCCGTGCGCTCGGAGATGATCTGCATGACGATCTTCTTCGCGTCAGCCTCGGTCGGCGCGGCCTTGATGCGTGCGACCTCGTCGGCCGAGAACTTCAACGCCCGTTTCGGCGTCGTGCCGTCTTCGACGACGCGAGCGCGGCTGCCGGCGAGCTTGTCCATCGCCTGGTTGAAGCGCGCGATGTCTTTCGCGCCGCCGATGTTCGCCTTCTTCGCGAGCTGGCTCCAGCCGCCCTTGGCGTCCTTGTTCGCGCGCAGCTTGTGGCTGCCGTAAGGCGCGTTCGTGCTCTTGCTGAGGCCCTTCTTGGGGGCGGCGCCGCCGAGGCCTTGGGCGATATGGCCAAAGATCGCCGTCAGCAGCTGCTTGAGCATGTCGGCCTGCGCCGCGCGCATGGCACGAAACGCCTGCATCTGCTGCTCGCTCGCCTGCACGCGCTGGGTCTCGCTCGCCGCCGCTGTCGCCGCAGCGCCTTGGGGCTGGGCAGTACCGGTGGCCGTCACGGGGCGGTTGGCATCGACGCGCATGGTCATGAAGTCCTCGTATTTCGCTGTTGAAGAGTGGAGCAGAGCGAGCATCGCCTATATCGGCCCCCGTCCACGCATCGACCGTCATCCGATCTCCGGAGCGAGCGTTCCCCACGCCACCGTACTTCCGCCTACATGTGGGTGCGGACGGCGCTGGCCTGGTACACTGCCCATCGCGCGGTGCGCGCGGTGAGGTGATGGCATGAGACAAGCGCTCTTGGTCGGTGTTGTCGTCGGGACGGTGTGTCAGATGGGCTGCGGCGCGCGGCTCGACCCCGATCGCGTGCGCGAGCTCCTCGACGAGCCGAGGGGCCAGATCGAGCCCGACACGATGACGCGCGTGACCCGCGATCTCTTTCGCGCCGACGCCGCCACCGCCGCCGAGGGCTTCGCGCAGTTCTTGAAGCTCAACCAGGGCGGCGGCGAAACCAACAACGCCTTGCCCGTGTCGACCGGCGTCCTCGAAGACGTCGGCGACGTCTTCTGCGTCGGTGGTCTTGTCGCCGGCATCGCCACCTTCGACGGCTGCGAGCTCGGCGACGACTGCGACGCCGAGCTGACCATCGACTCCTGCCTGCTGCGCGTCGGTGACGAGGGCGACGAGGAGGCCCGCGGCAAGGTCAAGCTGCAGCTGAAGAACACCGTCGAGGACGCAAAGGACAAGAGCCTGCTCGGCATCCAGTTTGAGGGCTGGGAGAGCTCGCAGGACGAGGCCCTGCTCGACACGTTCGAGGGCCAGATCCAGCTCGAGGTGGTCTCGGCCCACGACGACTCGCTGTTTGAGCTCGTATTTGCCTCCGACGTCGACCAGAAGGAGAAGCGCAAAGAGCGCGGCCTCTTCGACGACGGCATCGAGAGCCACACCGAGCTCGTCGCCGGCGTGCGCTTCCAAGCCGAACAGAGCGAAGACAGCGGCCGCGGCTCACTCGAGGTGCTCGCCTTCGTCGACGAAGACGGCAACCGCGAGGACAGCGTCTCGATCAAGTTCGAGGCCGAGGGCCACCGCGTGAGCGCGACCGAAACGACCGCCGGCGCGACCCTCGAGGTTACCGGTACCAACGGTACGTTCTCGTGCACGTGGTCGGCGTCGTCGGCCGATGCAGGCGCCGACGGCCTCACCGTCGAGAGCGCCGGTCAATGCACCGACGAGGACGGCGAGGTCTTCTCGTTTGAGGGCACGGCCACCGACCGAAGCTGACGCGTTGACGTTCAGCGCCTGAATGCCCCACAGCAGAAGGAACGGCCAAATGAGGACAAGCGCAGCAGCTCAATCCGCCGCCGTCGGAACGACACCGAGTGCGCTGGCAGGCTCCGTGGCCCAGTGGTGGACGTGGTCTCTGACGGTGCCGTTGGCTGCGGTGAGCACGACCGCAATTGTTGCGGTGGGGATTTCAGAGGTCCCCTTCTTTGGCAGGGCAGTGAACGCCCTGGTGTATCCGCATGCCGTTCCGCTGCTCGAGATCGTCGTTGCGGTCGCGGCCATTGGCTTTATCGCTGCCGTTGCGTTGACGATCGTCGCTGAGCGCGCTCTCCGCCGTCATGCGCTCGGCAGCGGCTTGGCTGAAGAGGACGCCCGTTGGATGGTGACGTGCTTTCGCGAGGCGCGGAGCACCGGGACGTTCTGCTTCACGCCGCGCGCAAAGGTCGCGCACGCCCGTCGGCTGCTTGAGCGCTTTGAGCGTCGGCATGTCGGCTACATGGATGCCAAAACTCCGACGAGCGTAATGCTTCTCGCACTCGGCTCATGCGGCTACTGCGGCTTTTCTGCCGTTCCGTCGATGGAAACGCAGTATCTGCTGGGTCGCGATGAGCTCACGGCGATCGCTGGTCACATCGACGTCTTCTTGCCGGATACAGCCCGGCCCATTGGGGCTCGCACCACCTTCTGGGTGGACAGCTTCATCCACCTCGAGGTCACGCTGCCGACGACGGATGTTCCGGCGGTCCTGGCGCAGGTCGACACGGCTGCGAACACCAAAGGAAGAAAGCCGCTCGATCTCCAGCGTCACAAGCTTGTGAGGAGCGAGCTTTCCGATGTCGGTCGGACCATGCCGGTTTCAACCGGCTGGACGACGCCCGGCGCGACGCTCGAGCTTGGTGTCTCGTCGATCGACGAATCGACTTCGGTCATGGTCATCCACTGGTTTGGCGATTGATTCAAACGCGGCCGCGAAGCGGTCGCTCGGTCTTGGGATGGACCTTTCTGGTCGTTGCCGTAACGACCACTCATGGCCATCAACCTCCGGGTCAAGCCTGCTGCCGCCCGCGCGCTGCGCAAGGGTCATCCGTTCTTGTTCGACGAGGCGATCACGCGCCAGACGGGCAGCGACAACCCGCGCGCTGGCGACGTCTGCGTCGTCTATGACGATGAGCGCGCCCTCGTCGCCGTTGGCCTCTACGACCCCCGCTCACCACTGCGCGTGCGTGTGCTGTCGCATCGCAAGCCCGTGGTCGTCGACGACGCCTTGTTCGCCGCCCGCGTCACAGACGCGATCGCCAAGCGCGCCCACCTGCCGACGCACGACGCGCGCGGCGAGACGACGGGCTATCGGCTCGTGCACGGCGAGAACGACGGTCTGCCCGCTGTCGTCGTCGACCGCTACGGCGACACCGCCCTCATGAAGCTCTACAGCGCCGTGTGGTTCCCTCGCCTGGCGCAACTGACGGCGCCGCTCATGGCGCAGCCTGACATCGCCCGCGTCGTCGTGCGGCTGAGTCGGAGCCTGCTGCGTGACGTCGATCGCCCCGCCGCCATCACCGACGGCGCCGTCGTCGCTGGCACGCCGCTGCCGCCGATGCCGCTGCACTTTCTTGAGCGGGGGCTTCGCTACGAGGTCGACGTCGTCAGCGGGCAGAAGACCGGCTTCTTCTTGGACCAGCGCGACAACCGCGCCCGCGTCGAGGACAGCGCCAAAGGCGCCCGCGTGCTCAACGTGTTCTCGTACTCCGGCGGCTTCTCCCTCGCCGCCGCGCGCGGTGGTGCTGTGGCGGTGACGAGCGTGGACCTGTCACCGCACGCCCTCGACGCCGCCCGGCGCACCTTCGCCGACAACGCCCACGACGCCCGCATCGCCGCCTGCGTCCACGACGTCATCTGCGGCGACGCCTTCGACGTGCTCAAGGACCTCGTCGCCCGCGGCGCGCGCTACGAGGTCGTCGTCATCGACCCGCCGAGCTTCGCCAAGAGCAAAGACGAGGTGCCCGGCGCCCTCGCCTCCTACGAGCGCCTCGCCGTCCTCGGCGTGCAGGTCACCGCACCTGGGGGCCTGCTCGTGCTCGCGAGCTGCAGCAGCCGCGTGAGCGCCGTCGACTTCCGCGCGGCGTGCGTCGACGCCGCCTACGGTGCGGACACCGACCTCGAGGTGCAGGACGAAACGCACCACGCCGACGACCACCCGGCGACGTTTCCTGAGGCCTACTACCTGAAGGCCCTGTGGTGTCGTCCGCGGCCGCGCGAAAGCACCTGAGGCCTCGTCGAAGCGCGTTCGTGGAGAGGCCTCGAGGAAGGCACCGGAGGTGCGTTCGTCGCCCTCTGCGAAGCAGAGGCTCTGCGAAGCAGAGGCCTCGAGGAAGGCACCGGAGGTGCGTTCGTCGCCCTCTGCGAAGCAGAGGCATCAGCGGACGGTGAGCGTGTACGAGCCGCCGTTGCGGCGCAGCTCGGCGAGCATGTCGGCGCGGAAGCGGCGCTGGACGTCGGCGTTGCCGACGATGCCGAGGCAGCCTTCGGTGCCGGCGGAGCCGCCGTCGGGGTGGATGCGCAGGAGGCTGCGCGTGCCACGAACGCGGGGGTCGTACTTGTCGCTCATCGCGAACGAGTAACCGACGCCGCCGACGCTCATGCTGCGGTCGCTGCGCGAGTCGAGGTGGCGGGTGATCGTGTAGTCGCCCGTCGGGAGGCTGCCGCGGCCGTGGCCGCCGCTGCGGAAGTTGTAGGTGTTGCCGTTCACCGTCACTTGACCCTCAACCATCTGGGTGCGGGCGCCGGCGTTGTGCGTGCGCGTGATGCGGGCGACGCCGTTTTGGCCGCCCGTGCTCGGCTGGGTCGTGTCGACGTTGGAGCGGGGCTCCGAGCGGAGGTGGCGCATCGTCTCGGGGCCGATGGCGCCGTCGGCGGTGATGCCGCGGCTGCGCTGGAAGGCGACCACGGCAGCGCGGGTGCGCGGGCCGAACGAGCCGTCAGCTTCGATGGTGGCGCCGTGTTGGCGGAGGAGCTGCTGGGCCTCCTGAACGCCCTCGC
>Ga0169931_10007085_pt1 | contig 16729 bp, 12 predicted proteins | sample Kivu_15m_20L_FD_129675 | JGI IMG/M metagenome (GOLD analysis project Ga0169931, IMG submission 129675) | Freshwater microbial communities from Lake Kivu, Western Province, Rwanda to study Microbial Dark Matter (Phase II) - Kivu_15m_20L... | ecosystem: Environmental > Aquatic > Freshwater > Lake...
ATGCCACGCCAGAAGCCGCCATCCTCAACCTCGTCGATGCACCGAACAATTGAGAAGTTCTCGTTCTGCGAATCCTTGGTTTTCCTCACGGAAATGATTCGGTCGATAGGTTCGACCGCATGCGTTGCGATCGCCTCGCGGCACCACGCGACATCATCTTCGCCCGGCCAAACACCGCACACCGGTCTCTTGACCAGCATTCGATGCATGTTGGTGAGCAGTGATTGGCAATACTTCCTGGCCCTGTGATCGCTGATTTTCTCAATGTACGAGACAATGTGCTGCGACCAGGATCCTGCGTATAAGTCAGAAATTACCACCGGCCCTACCGAAGTTCGGGGAAATATTGCCGAAGTCAGTTCACGCAACTGTTCTCCCCAAGCCTCCTTGTCGTCGTGGGCGGCCTCGTCAAAGATCGCGGGGGTGAAGGCAAATTCGCTCAACATCAGCCGTCCTCCCCTGTCTTGAAACGCTCGTAGAAATCAATCTCAAAAAAGTCGTCTGGCCATGGCTGGATGAATTCGCCCTTCACATCGACGTCGATTCCCAGAGCACGCGAAGAACCGTCCTCCTGTTTCAGGTAGTAGATGGCCAAATCGTCGGTCCGAAGTTTGCCGTCGGCCGGAGCTTTGTTTACTTCAGTTTCCCGGATTCGCCTCTGAAGCCTCAATATCAGATGCTCGCTGTGCGTCTCGATGATAATGAAGTGGCGTCGAGGATGTTGCCTCGTGGCTGCATGCTCAACAAACAGGTCTCCAAGCGCCGCCTGCACCCGCGGATGCAGATGCAACTCCGGTTGCTCAAAGATCAGGATACGCCCGTCATCAACTCCCCCTGAAGTATGGTCACCTGACATACCGTCACTGTCGCCCCGCTGCAGATGACAACCGTCTATGCAACTCACAACCACCGGAACCACCTGGGATATGCCAACACCGACCGCATTCGGAGCCAACAGCACCTGATTGTGGTTGCGAACAAAAACGTGCGGCGTCTTACGAAACTCCGTTACGGACTCAGGAGCCCCAGCTTGTTTACCCAGTCGAGCAGACCACTTCAAACCGGATACCGGTGCCGCTGTCACCCCGGCCGATGGAAAACTCAGCTGGCTGTACAGTCGCTCGATCCCGCACTTCGAATTCAGCCGATTCTCTGCCCGCAACCAGTGATCCACCTCCGCTACCAACGACTCCGGACCCGTGTGAAGCAAATCCCAGGCTCCAAGTCCCGAAGCCCAGCGCGCGGGATCCGGAGATAAAGAAGGTGCGTATCCGCGCGATGGAATCTCCCGAATCGGACCAACGTATCGGATACGCGCCAGTTCCTCACGGAGCACCTGCATCGGAACCAAAATGTACCGACTAAGCAGCTGCCCAAGAAACTCAACATCGAACTTCCCAACACCCCCAAATTCCCCATCAGCAATTTCCGCCGGCGGCTCAATCCGCAATGCCTGATTCAAGCACGGAAAGTCGTCGGTGGCAACTACAGAGAGCTCAATAAAATCCTCTCGGGACGACAATTTCTGTCGTGTCATGAAGGGTATGCCCGCAGACTCCGCCCACGTCAGTGGGTCGTCGACACTCAAGTATTCACTGTGGACGGCGTCGTACAATAAGGCAGCACAGCCGATCACCCCATCGGTAGTTCTGTACAAAATTGCCCGCTCTGGCAAAACTTCAGTAAAATCTAACTTGTTCCGAACAATTGCCACTGGGTCGTAAAGCACACGAAACGAAACGTCATCTTCCCTACAAAGCTCATCAATTACGGGACTGCAGGCAATCCTGTGCTGAGGATACTCACCATCAGACACGAGATCACTCTCATCTTCGTCTTCATCATCGTCACCATATTCCGCCTCGTCCTCACCCAGCAGATCGGAATTCCTCGCAGCTGATTCCAGCTCAGCAATCGGATCGAAGTCGTCTCGGACGTCAAATTCCACACACTCATCTCGCAGTCGCTCAAGATCGAATTTCGTATAAGGTGAACACAGATCGAAAATCATCTCGGGAGTCAAAGTGCTGATCGGCCACAGCTTAGACAGAATGCCACCGTCCCCGCCTACATCAACCGAAGTCCATAAAGGATGTAGTCTGTTCAGATAGAGTACCTGGTTGCTTCCCGTCCGCCGCCCGCTGCCCGTCTGCCTGAGCACAGCAAAAATCACGTCACCCAGCGATATCTCGCAGCCAGAAACAAATGCTGCGCCAGCCCGCTCATCCCAGCTCAAGACGAACTCTGTCACTCCGTCAAATATGTCATCCACGGGACGCGCATCCACCTTCGTGGACCCAAAATCAATCAGCTTCTCTGACAAAGGCCAGCGGGCGGAAAAATCAACATCACCGAGATCAAGCTTGAAAGACAGACGAACACTCTCGCTCGTATCCTTTCCGTGAACAAATTCTTTGAAGCCGCCTAGATCAACAAGCGTTCCGCCAATCGTCGTCTTGTCCACGTTGCAGTTGCCGTTAGCCAGTAACTCATGCGCAAGAAGCATGGAGTGCAGCAAAGTGCTTTTCCCTGCACTGTTGGCACCAAACAGCAATGTGACTGGCTTCAGATCAATTGTGAGTGGCTCGCGAACCCCTTTGAAGTTCTCGATTGTCACCGATGTAATCATGTCCACTGACCTTCAATTGAAAAACTCTGATGCGATCGACTGCAAAAGCTGCCTGGCCTCAGTCGTTGCCCGGAATCCCGTCATCCGCAGCTGTTCGATTTCCGCGATCCGATCGCAAAACCCGATTTGAACACTGCAAGGAGGAACAGGAACCACAACTTCGGCCACGGCCTTCAACGGATCAAGTATTAACGAAGGTGATCTGGTCAATCCGGAACGAATTTCCGCCTGCACGGCTGCGGTAGCCAAATACCCCCGGACGTACCCGGCACGCACATTCTCCTTCAGCCGCAGCCGCACTACGCCACGACCACAAACGATCCCTCGCGAGAACTCCGAGGGCACCGCACACGAACGGAGCGGACTGCTGTCATTCCGCGAAATCTGAAGCAGCAGCTCCCCCGCATGTACCGCCGTTTCCCGTAAAGCAGCCTCGCTTACTGTGCACGGCTCAAACTCCAGCCGGTCCCATATTCCGGTTTCATCGAGACTCCTGATCCGCTCGGCCGGTATGCCAGACCCTGCTTCCAGCAAATCTCGCCCGGGCGTGGCGCTTTGGCCAACAGACTGGATTAAGTCAGAGAATTTCACCCTCACAGTGCCTGCCGGTTCATTCATCCGACAAAGCCCTTCAGCAAGGGCACTGGCCAGACGACTCAGCTCACCATCGGCTGATTTCCTTAAGGAAATAAGAGTTTCGACCTCAGACAGCAGCAGCGTAATTTTCTGCCGATCCTGTTCAGAATGCCGGACAACCTGCAAAGTGGATATCGATCGAACTCTTGCGGCACTACGCAGCAGACTAAATCGATCCGACGACCGCTTCAGCATCGCATTTAACAAACCGTACAGATAGTCCGCCGGAAACTGCGGATCCGAGCGGCGAATCAGAGTAACAGCAGCCCCAACGCCGTAGCTTCGCTCGCAAATGTTCACCCTGCATTCACTGGCCCCAAAGGCAACAAGAACATCGCCAGGCTCGGCCACGAATTCCGGCTCTGTCACCCACGCTTCAGGACACGGGTATTTCTCGCCTAAATCGCGAATGGACCTGACGAACGGCAACTGCCGGCCACCAGCAAGCAATGACACTGCAGCAGGCTCAGCCCCCTGCACGACCGTCGCAATATCCTGCAGTGCAATCAGCGGACTCACAGCATCTTCCTGATCAGCTGCAGGGACGACTGAATTCGCACTTCCAGCTCCTCAATTCGCTGCAGTATCTGAGCCGGTGATTCGCGCGGACTCTCATCCGGCTGCTGACGATAGCGACTTATCGACAGGTCCCAGCCACACTCGGCGATTTCCACCTTTGAAACACGAAAAGCTGCTCCGGTTCTGTCGCCGGTATCCGTCAACCCGCCTCTGAAAAACATTTCTGCGACCCGCTCACTGGCCTGAGATTCAGTGGATTTGTTTTCCTTCGCTATCGCCCCAAGATCACAAAACCACACATGATCCGTGTATCCCCCCGCAGAGAAAATGAGCGCCGATGTGGTGATCTTTGTTGCAGGCTTAAAGGTGGTGTCCGGAAAGCTGATCACCGCTTCCAGCCTGACAGTCTCCAGCAGCTGACGTCGTACCTCCTTATTTGCGGTGACATTGGAAAGAAGCGCCGAATCCGAGAGCACTACAGCCGCGCGCCCACCGCTTTCAAGCATTCGGAAGATCCGCAACAGGTACAGCAATTCCGCAGATCGAGTCTTCACGTCGCGAGTCAATTGCGTATCGATATCATAGTGACTGACACTGCTTTTGAAGGGCGGAGTACAAAACACTCGGTCGAACGGATATTCCCTCGGGCGTCTGTTCTCATCGTGCAAACTGGCCGACAGAGCGTCTCTGTGCTGCAGGTCAAAACTGTCTGCGCCACAAAACAGCAGCCGAACACAGCCGATTCGCAGCAGGTGCTCGTTTGTCTCGCACCCCCAGAAATGCAGACTTCCTCGTTGCGCAGAGCTGCCGAACAAATCGTCGGACTGCCAGGAATCCACAATCCCGGCAAAGTAGCTGCAGGCCCCCGAGGCCGGGTCCGCAATGCGCATCCCAGGCCTGGGCTCAAGCAGGCGCACAAGAAGCTGCACAACCCAATTAGGAGTTACAACAATTCCGCTGGATGATTCATTCTGCAGCCGGTGCAACAGGCTGCGCATAATCCAGACATCAGGTCTCTGCCCATCAGGCAGCAGCAGTGCCGTCAACTCGATTGCCCGCGGCAGCTTTGCGTCGTCCAGCTCTAGAACCGCATTGCGGAAGTGCGGATAGACGGCACGCGCAAAATCAGCAGCTGCCGCCGCCCCGTGTCCTGAGACTCTGCTGAGGATGTCCTCGCGAACTGACCGCACGGAACGCGGCTGATCGCGCCCTGGTTCAGTACCGTCCATCGCAGCCTGCGATGCAGCCTGCGATCCTGAAGTTGCCCCGCCACTCAGAGCACCTGCCTCAATCAGGCGATTCAGCAGAAGAATTGAAATCTGCTCGGCCACAACGACAGGATTCGTGATGCCGCTGCGACGAAACAGAGCCCACAGTTCGTCAAAATGGCGAATTTGATCACCAGCAACCATTGCTTCCACCAGTCCAGAAATCACTTCCCGCGAATTTCCGTCGAGCCCATGTATCGACGAACGACTGAAGCTGCACAATAACTGTGGTTCCAACCACGTGACTTCGCACCAACATGCCAGCACCCCGGCAACTCATAGAATGTCGTCGTAGCAAGCAACATGCCGAACTGTTTTTTTTGCAAATCAGCTAAACCGCTCAGTAGTCGCGACCGGCCTCCACCCCCAGGCGTTTCAGTTGAGCATCCAGTGTCTGGTAGTTTTTTAAGCCCAGCAGCCTTGCAGCATGCACCTTCACCCCGCCCGACTCGCGCATCGCAAGAACCAGGTAATTCCTCTGTATATCGCTCAAAATGGTCTCCATGTCCACGCCAGCCCCGAGTGATTGAGCAAAGGACGCAGGCAAATGCAGCGACGACACTTCCCCAACCGCAGCAGCAAAATCCCTCTCCGTTAGCTGGTCGCTGTCAGCCAGCACTGCCGCCTGCACCAGTGCATTCCCCAGCTGCCGCACATTTCCCGGCCAGCCATAACTTTCAACAAATTTTTTTGCAGAACCAGAGATTTTTTTGTTGACGTATTTTGGTTCCTCGGCAGTGAAGGAAGCGTTGATTTGCTGCAGAATTGCATTGGCGATCAGCGGAATATCCTCTTTTCGCTCGCGAAGCGGTGGCAATCTGATAGAGATTGCAGCCAGTCGGTAGTACAGATCTTCCCGGAATGCTCCACGATTGATTTCCTGCTGAAGTTCCCGGTTTGTCGCGGCAATAATCCGCACATCAACTTCGCGATCTCGCTCATCACCCACCCTGCGAATCAGTCGCAATCCGGGTGATCCCCCGTTCAGAGGCTGCAGAACTCGCAGCAGCTTCGACTGCACATCAGGATCGCACTCACCAATTTCATCCAGAAACAAAGTGCCGCCGTTGGCCAGCTCAAAGGCGCCTTTGCGATCTTTCTCTGCCCCCGTGAATGCTCCTCGCACATGACCGAACAGCTCGGATTCCAGCAGGCTTTTGGAAATTGCCGCACAATTGACAGCCACGAAAGGTTTTGACCTGCGAGGACTGGCTTTATGGATGGCATGCGCAAACAATTCTTTCCCGGTGCCGCTTTCACCGGCCAGCAGGACCGTCACGCTGCGAATCGCAGCGCGGCGGGCACGCCCGACCGCATCCCGGATTGCCTGACTGTTACCCACAATCTGATCAAAGCCCTCAACATCCTGAGGCCCCTCGGACGCCAGAGTCTGTAAGTGCCTGTCGGCACTCCGCAACATCGCGGGAATCACGTCCAGCGTCAGATCAAACGGCACAGTCACAACCGCACACTGGGAGCCAAATGTCTCGTAAAATGTGGCCGGAAACCGAGTTTTCCCCAATAACAGCCACACCGCCGCCATGGCTGGCGTCCCCGGACTGAGGTGCAGACACAGTTCAAACGCGGTACCTGCGTAACACCGCTCCAGTGCCGCCAGCTCAGCCTCAGCAACTGCGAAAATCGCCGCGTAATCCGTAGGCGTCGGCAGGGACACGGGCACCATCCCAGCCGGCACCCCCAGCCATCTCTCGTACCTCGAGTTCCATTTCTCTGGATAATTTGTCAACAGACGGATCTCATCAAACGACTGGTTCCGAATCAGAGTTGCCGTGGGACCAGCCGTGCCGACATCCGGCAACTGCCCCTTCAGCACTTGCATCAATTCGTCCCGCTCAGCAGACGAAAGCGATGCCGCCATGGCGCGAAGGTCACTGTGACCGATCCACTGCACCAGGACTCTCTTCCTCACCATAAACAACTCCAGTTGTACTCACAAAAAATTATTTGTATCGAGATTCCCCCAATTAGTCCAGCTTGCCCGGACTTGCGCAGCACCGCATCAGGCACCACGATTGGCTGCTGGCAGCATTTGGAGTTCAGCTTTGAACGCGTAATCACACGGTGGAGACAGACAACACCGACATCATCAGCAGCAGCTTCACCGGTTTCGAGGTCAGCACGCTGGCCGAACTCGCCAGAGCTTCAGCTGAGTGCGCGGACATCCGGACTCTGTGCACTTGGCTGGCCGGTATGTTGTCCACGTCAAAGATACCCCCCCAGGTCTCGGAAAGAACGATTCGTGCTGCACTTACGCTGTCGACCTTTCCCGCTGGAAGTCTGTCTCAGGGTTGCGACCCCGCCGCTGATTTCCGGAACAGGCAACGCCCAGCAAAATGCGGGTGCCACTGCCAGTTTGTGGTCAGCCCCCTCCCTCGTGTAATGAGATTCAGGGAAGTAGACTGTCACCATTCCTCATGCACGCAGCCAAACCGGCGGATTGCGGGTGTTGAGTACGTTGTTACTTACCTAAAGGATGGTAACAGCCCCCTTCGAACATCTCGTTCATCCATACAGCGTGGTCTATCAACGCAGCTGACTCTGCATAACTGGCCGGATTGAAGCAGAAAAGACGGTGCGGCACTGTAAGCCCGGCGGCGTATTGAACACTGTCATACTCGAACGGTAGTTGAAATCCCGGAGGCATTTCATGTTGAAGACGATCTCGATGAATCGTTCGAGATTTTCAGTCTGGTGGACACCCGCATCGGTTTCGAACACAGTCCCCTCCCGAAGCTGTCGGCAGCGTGAAAGAGTCACGTTGGCTTCGTTCACAGAACTTTGTTGACAGGAGGGACGGCAGCACTGCAATGATGCTGACGCTTAGGGATCTTGACGAGATCAAAAGCCGGATCCCCCCGCCTCGGAACATTTGCAAAGGGTGCTGGCTCCTGCTGATTTTGTTGCTTCTTTGCAGAGAGACGTTCAAGCGATGCGACGCCAGTATTCGGAACGTTGAAATACGATGCGTTCAATTCGGGAAAACGACCGCTGTTATCGTTGATGTGCGTTTCCTCTTTCTGTATTTTCACCAACTCACCTTGATCTCCACGTAGGATGCAAGGAAACCAAGATCTTTGAGTGGCCATAATCGTCTTTCGGAGCCAAACACCTTGGTGCCGTCCAATCCTGAATTACCTGTCACAATTTCGATCAGCCTGAATGAGTGCATCAACTACGCCAGTTGGCAAAATTCCGTTCCGTTTCTGAGATCACTGGTGATCCGAAATAACGGGAACGAGACTCTCAACAATTTGCAGCTCGAAATGCAGATTCACCCTGCCTTTGCTCGCCCGAGACGGTGGCAAATAGATCGTATCGGTCCCGGAACAGAACTCGTTATCGCCGATCGGAATATTGAACTTGATGCTGCCTATCTGAACGGGCTGAATGAAGCCGAACGCGGACAAATGCAGTTGCTGATTCGGCGTGGTGATTACGTCATTGCCACCCAATCGCATGAGATACGCATCTTGGCTCGAGACGAATGGGGTGGATTTGGATCCATGAGCGAGTTGCTGGCAGCCTTTGTGATGCCAAACGATCCCGCTGTCGCGAGGATCATGAAGAATGCTGGAGAGGCCCTCACAGCACACGGGCATCCCTCCGCTCTTGATGGATACCAGAGTCGAGATCCACGAAGGGCTTTCATGCTGACCGCAGCAATATGGTCTGCGATTGCCAGAGAACGACTGACCTATTCCAATCCGCCCCGCAGCTTTGAATCAACGGGACAAAAGACACGACGTCCTTCGACTGTCATTTCTGATGGCTTGGCAACTTGCCTCGATACCACACTATTATTTGCCGCTCTTATCGAAGCTGTCGGACTGAATCCAATAGCACTTTTTCAGCAAGGTCATTGTTTCGTCGGCGCATGGTTAGTTGAAAAGACTTTCAACAACCTGGTAGAGAAAGACATCACCGAAGTTCGAAAAGCCATCGCTGCTCGTGAACTGCTTGTATTCGAGACAACACTAGTTACTGGTCGTCCACCTTCGACTTTCGATGACGCAAAGCGAACAGCTGAGTCTGCATTGGGACCGTTGAAAGAAGAACGATTTGTCGCCGCCATTGATTTCATGCGAGCTAGAATGGCTCAAATCCGTCCCCTTGCTTCACACGACACTTCGGCAAACGCTCGAGACGAAATTGGCGATGTCAGAGTGGCGATCCCACTGCCGAAGATGCCAACTTTTCCTCAGGTTCCAATTGATAACGCTGAACAGAAACCTAAGACCCCTGCAGATCGTATAGAGCGATGGCAGCGGAAACTTTTGGATCTTTCGCTGCGAAATCGGCTGCTGAATTTTAGGGCAAGCAAACAATCGGTGCCGTTTCTGTGTCCGGACGTCCCAACACTCGAAGACAGACTGGCCTCAGGATCCAAACTCCGGATTGTTTCACTCACCGAGCACAATCCAGTTGGGGACCGTGATGCCGAACTGCACTATCAAAAGACACGAAAAGATCTCGATTCTGAATTTGCCAGAACCGCACTGGAACGCGGAGAACTCGCGGCAAAACTTGACACACATGAACTCACTGGGCGACTGACCGAACTATATCGCAAGGCCAGAAATGACATTGCAGAAGGTGGCTCGAATACGTTGTACCTCGCCGTCGGATTCCTGCGTTGGAAAAAGAAGCCAGACGAACCAGATTTCTATTCAGCGCCACTGCTACTCGTTCCGGTCAAACTGATTCGGACGAGCGCTGTTTCGCCATTCCAACTTGCAAATCACGAAGACGAAGTGCGATTCAATGCCACGCTCATTCAAATGCTGAAGAAGGACTTTGAACGAGACCTGACCCACTTTGAATCAGATCTCCCAACGGATGAGAACGGTATAGATGTCTTGCAGGTCCTGGAAAAAATGCGACGAGCGGTTCGCGATATTCCCGGATTCGAAGTAGTCGACGAAACGGCACTCGCGACATTTTCGTTCGCCAAATATCTGATGTGGAAAGATCTGGTTGACCGTATTGATCAGCTGGCAAAAAATCGCGTCGTTCGCCATCTGATTCAGAATCCTGAGAAGGCATTCGAATCTGGAGCCTCCACTGCGTTCCCGACCTGTGATGAACTTGACGTGAGATACTCACCAAATCAACTTGTACACCCACTGCCGGCAGATTCATCTCAACTAGCCGCAATTGCCGCTGCGCAGGAGGGACATGATTTTGTCCTGATCGGTCCCCCGGGGACCGGTAAGAGTCAGACTATTGCCAACATGATTGCGCAGTGTCTGGCAGGTGGGAAGACGGTATTGTTCGTCGCGGAGAAAACTGCCGCTCTCGATGTGGTCTACCGGCGATTGCGGGAACGTGGTCTGGGCGACTTTTGTCTTGAGCTTCACTCCAACAAGGCTGAACGGCGGCAATTTCTCGCTCAGATGAACGCATCCTGGGCAGCTTCTCAAAAAGCTGTATCAGATCAATGGCTTTCGATAAACGAGCGGTTGAAAATTCGAAGAGATGAACTGAATCGCTATGTCGAAGCGATTCATGCTAAAGCCCCAAATGGATGGACCGTGTTTCGCGCAATGGGCGTCTCGGTTAAGGGGGGCGACTGGACAACTCCAAGTCTCCCGTGGAATGATTCTGTTCAGCACGATGCGGCAAGGTATGCAGAGTTGGTTAATGTAATCGGCGACATGCGATCGATCTTCAAGGCGTTGGCTGGAACGATGCCGCCACTATATCTCAGAGCAACTGAGTGGTCCGCGACATGGGAGGCGAGTCTACTTCGGGAAACGGACAACTTGGAGATGGCTGCTGGTTCCCTGCAGTCAGATTTAGTGGCATTCATGGCAGAGCTGGACGCTCACGAAAGGCCCGCCTGCTCACCAGAAGCACTTGAGCGGTTCAGTCGCGTGGCCCGCTGTATCGTCTCAACTTCTAGTGATGACTTTCGCATCATATTCCACAAACGATTCGCTGATCTTTTCACGGCGGTGGATGAGCTTGACGAATCCATCAAAACGTTCAAGTTGGCCAGCAGCCAGGCAAAAGCCGAATACAATGAAGCAAACCTGCTGCTTATTCCTACGGACGAACTGGATCGGGATTGGCGCGAGGCCACCGCGAAAATATGGCCACTCTCGTTCTTTGCGAAGCGGCGAGTAAAAACACTTCTTCAACGTTATTCCACCAAAGGTAGTCCGGACCCGCAAACTGACCTGCCGAAAATTCGGTCTATGCAAACTCAACTTGCCCGCATCTCCGCGAATCAACTTGCAGATCAGGTTCATCTCTGGGATGGCCTCAACACTGCCACGAACAAACTACGCGAACATCTTACCATTGCGAAAGAAGCCAGGCAGGCAATTGTGGACTTGGGAAAGAGTCTGGGCAATTTGCCGTCTATGTCTTCACAACTCCATTCCGCCTTAGCGACAGATTCATCGAATCACCCGGTTCAGCGCCATGCGCAAGCATTTCTTGAATCTGCTCAGCGATTTTCGGCATCGGTGCAGTCCTTTAAACGTTTCGCCGGGGCTGCACCAGTCAGCAAAACAACAACGGATATTTTGACTGAATCCTTCAGAGTGGTTGAGCAGATCAGGAAAGATCGCCCCTCACTACAAAGGTGGACGGCATGGTCCGGCATCAAACAACGCTCCGGTACTCTTGGCCTCGATCCTTTCGTCAGGGCTTTGGAATCAGGGCAGTTGTTGCCAGAATATCTCGTGCCTGCGTTCGAACTGTCTTATGTCCGCTGGTGGCTGCCGAAGGCGATAGACAGTAATCAGGTGCTTCGCGGGTTTCAGCGTTTCAAACATGAAGACGCAATACAGGATTTTCAGAAACTAGACGAAGCCGCCAGAGCCGAAGCAACTGCATATGTGCGAAGATCCTTATCGCCCAATCTTCCAAGCCCTGACAAGGTTCCACGTCAATCAGAACTTGGGGTGCTCCGCCATCAAATGCAATTGCAGCGGCCAAGCAAAACGATTCGAGAAGTAATCGGGGGCATGCCGCAGTCATTTGGCAAGCTTGCTCCATGTTTGCTGATGTCACCACTTTCGATCGCGCAATACCTGCCCTCCAATCAGGCTTTATTTGATGTCGTAATTTTTGACGAGGCGTCACAAATTACAACTTGGGATGCGATCGGCGCAATTGCACGTGGCCGGCAAACCGTGATTGTGGGAGATCCCAAGCAACTGCCGCCCACAAACTTCTTCGGCCGCTCTGACAACGATGAAGAGAATGACGAAATTGAAGATCACGAACGAGACCTTGAAAGTATTTTGGACGAAGCCAAAGCTTCCGGGCTTCCGACATTGCAGCTCAGCTGGCACTACCGCAGCAGCCATGAATCTTTGATCGCCTTTTCAAACTGGCACTACTACAACAACCAGTTGATCACTTTCCCTTCTGCACTGACGAAAGACCATGCCGTATCACTCAAATACTTCAGTAAGGGTGTTTATGATCGAGGTAAGAGTCGAACAAATCGACAAGAAGCAGAAGCGATCGTTGCCGACGCAGTCGCTCGCATGAAAGGATGGCTGCGGCTGCCGGAGAAAGAACGGCACACTCTGGGCGTCATTACCTTCAACAGCCAGCAGCAGTCCTTGGTTCAGGATCTCTTCGATGATGCGCAGCGTAAAACCCCAGAAATTGAGTGGTTCTTTAACGACGCTCGCATTGAGCCAACCATCGTCAAGAATCTCGAGAACGTTCAGGGAGATGAACGTGATGTGATGCTGTTTTCGATTGCTTTCGGGCCAGATCCGGCTGGAAAACTCCCGCTTGTCTTTGGTGCGCTGAACCGAAGTGGCGGAGAACGACGATTGAACGTGGCAGTCACCCGCGCACGGCAGGAGTTAGTTGTCTACGCATCATTTAAAGCAGATCACCTTAACGTCGAGAAAACAAAGTCTCTCGGGGTTCGTCATCTGAAGAACTTCCTCGACTATGCAGATCGCGGAGCAATCGCATTGTCGGCAGAGCAAATCGGCTCAATGGGCGGGTTCGACTCACCCTTCGAAGAAGCCGTATCCGCAAGTTTATCAGACAAAGGCTGGCAGGTCGTAACCCAGATTGGAGTATCTGGCTTTCGTGTTGATCTCGGCGTTGTCAATCCCGACAAACCTGGCGCCTACCTTGCCGGAATTGAATGTGACGGCGCAACGTACCATCGGTCTGCGACAGCCAGAGATCGTGACAAGATACGTGAGCAGATCCTGCGTCATCTCGGCTGGGAAATTATACGAGTTTGGTCGCCAGACTGGTGGTACGACTGCGAAGGGGCGACGGAGCGTGTCCATCAGTTGTTGTGCGAACTACTTGAAAAAAGCCGAAATAGGGAGCAACCACGTGAAGAGGAAATAGGCTTAGATGAGTGTGAAAACGGCGGAGTTGGAACCGATGGCTCCTCAGAAGAGTCGCCTGCACTGGCAATCAGATATGCCCAGGCACCAGTTGTGTCGTCGGAAATCGATGCTGAGGCATTTTTCTCGAAAGAATACACTGACAAACTTCGCAGTATGGTCTTGAGTGTCCTGCAGACAGAATCGCCGATCCGTGAAGACGTTCTCGTACAGCGTATCGCGAGACTGCATCGGTTCTCTCGAACGGGTGCCAAAATTCGCGACAGGATTCTGAGCCTGATTGAAGATGTCCATTCAACACGGGAATCAACGGGAAGATTTCTGTGGGCATCCGGTGTGTCTCTGGAGACAACAGATTTTCGACATCCACTGACAGAAGTAGATCGAAGGCCGGTCGATCAGATCGCACTCGCAGAGTTGTGCGACATCGTCATTACGCACCGAAAGGATTTAACTGAACCAGATCCGGCACTGGCAATCTCCCGTCGTATTGGACTCAATCGCCTGACGAGCGGTGCCAGAGAGCGAATTCAGGAGGCGATAGATAGAGCGCAGCGTATCATCTCGAGCAGGATCAATTAGCGATTATACTTCTTAACCACGCACGATTTTCTGAACCACGGCCAGCGCACACTTAGTTCCTTCGACGCCAAGGACTTGCAACAGGAACGCCCCGTTCCAGTCGGTGGATTTGGGTTTCATGACGAGGCTCATCTTTGCCGGATTCTGCTTCAGCAGTGGCTAAGAAGAGTCGCCGTGATTTTAAAGGATTGCTGATCCATGGCTACTTGCGCCTATGTTAGTCCTTTTTGGTCCATCCGGGTTTCTGTTGGGTCAGGAGGTAAAGAGCCCGACTGTTGAAGCGCGGCACTCGAGGGATAGCCACGCCTCGACAAACCTCTTAGTTCCACAACCTTGACCATATGAATTTGTTCAAAACGGAAGGTTTTCTGCCTTCGTTGGTGGCGTTGGAGAGAGCGGCCTGCCCACAGAAATCCCGGAAGGACCCACGATTCTCCGCCGCGACGATTGCGCAGGCTTCTGTTTCTGCACACCAGGAGTGATCGGCCAGCGATCGATGAAGAAACAGCACATTCGTCGCCGCCAGCATCAACCCACTCAAGGGCGGCCACGCTGCCAGGCGGAGAATGCTGCCCAAGGTTCCACAGGCTCGGCCCCGGCCGGCTGTGCGAAAGGAACTCTCCCTGAGATCGGCCCCCCAACACACAGCTGTGCTGCACAGCTGCCTGGTGGCGTCCAGGGTGTGCGGGAACAACAGTCCCTTGCCGCCGGCGATGGTGCGGGGCCGGAATGGGTACCCGCGTGGCCTACGCAACCTCAAGAACCGCGAATTCACCCTTGGACCGCTGACAACACACTGGCCAACGCCATGATCGACTGACTGATGGGAACACCGCTGCTCTGGTGACCTCGAACACGCTGATTCCGGCAGCCATGAATGTGTCGTATCCCTCAGGCAAAAGCCGTGACCGTAAACGCAAAGAAGCCCCGAGTATTCTCGGGGGTTCTAAGATACTCGCTGCGTTTTTTCAACGCCTGTCGGAAGCGAAGAGACAGGGATTCGAACCCTGGGTACGCCTGCAGAAACTCGGATTTTCAGGACTGGCTTCAATTTGACGCAACCACAAATCCAAAAGGAGGTACGCAACCATCTCACAGCCGAAGTGCGCGCATGTGTGCCGAGCTGCCCGGGCGTCGTTTTTTAGGTCTGGCAAAGCCTTCGTTACTATTGAATCCACCCAGGAAATGCGACTTGCCGTCGTCACGGTGCGGTGTACTGCTACTCCAGCGTCGCCATTTCGAGGATCAACGTTTCCATCGAACCGGACGACGGCTGGCCATTTTTGGTCTTCGGCTTCCTCGTTTTGACCACAATCTTCCCCCCCCCCGCCACGGTAAACGCGCGAATGAGTAGATCCATCGAAACATCGGACGCTGCTCGTTCAATCCTGGCCACTCGAGGCTGGCTCGTCTTAAGAAATGCTCCGAGCTGCTTTTGCGACAATTGGACAGCTTCACGCTGCTGCCGGATCGCCAATGCCATCTTGACACGTATATCAAGCAGCTGACTTTCCTTGTCGCTCAGCTCAAGGAAATCATTTGTATCGCCCACTCTCCAGCCCGCCGCTTCAATCGTCTTCCGTTTTGCAGCATCCATCACTCTGTTCTCACTTCCAAGTTTGCTTCTTCGCCGCCTTTACAACCTCATCGTATTGCTTTAACCGCCTTTTTCAGCATTCAATCACCTCGTTCGGGATCTTCCGGGTCTTCTTGCAATAGACATCCAGAATCAGCAAAGCATCTGTATCGATGCGATACATGATTCTCCGGTTGTGCTCCGCGTCGCGAACCCGCAAAGCGCCGCATCGTGCCCCGACATCCGGCAATGGCTCAGCCTGCGGCATCCCCAGCACAATCCCCTCCTGCTGCAGTCGCAGAAGCATTCCTGCCTATTGCCTCCCTTCAAATGTAAATAGGGGCGTCCCGATCTCGCCATGCAACTAAACCAGGGGCTTGCGAGCCTTCGCCTTCTGATTACCTAGTTGCATCCTTGACATACACCCCCTCCGGTGTGCAAGACAATATACTGAATACAATATGGCTTCAATTCAGAAAAACTGTTCGCTGGAGAGGATTTTGACTGACGAGCATTGCAACGATCAGGGCCGCAAAACTCCAGCCTGGTCGGAAGCACGAGCCAGGTTTGCTGACGGGGCAGGCCTCCGTTCGCGTCAGGACTCAATAAAAATGCCGGGGCGGCCTTCAAGCAGCCGATCGAGCCGATCCCTCGGGCACAAGACCTTCCGTGGGATGCGGTCAGCAAAACACTGATTCGCCGCACAGGCCTCGAAAATCCAGATTTCGGCAGCGTGTTTGTCCGAGGAAAGGTTGCGAGACCGTTTACACGCCGCGTGCCGGTAACCAGCCGTATTGCCAGGACCCTCAATGTCTGCAGCAGGTTCGCCGCTGGCAGGCCCTTGCAGCAAAAGTCCCGCGACTCCGAAAATCGCTGCTGAAGCTCCAGCCACCTTTGCCAGCAAAGCCGATTGTGCCGACCGAGCCACCTCAGTCGCCGGGCGCGTCGTCACGCAGCAGAAAAAATTCTGGTCCGATTTGTGCCCGCGTGGGCTGTTATGAGCCGCCCGCGCCGGCCACCCGTTGCCCAACCCGATATTGCAGTGGCAATTCCCGCCAGACCATGCAACAGCCCCCGATTCGCTGCCCCACACAACTGCAAACGCTCACACAGCTTAACGCCGTCACCCATGTTCCTGTCATAACGATTATTCGGCCTG
>Ga0169931_10007087_pt1 | contig 16728 bp, 14 predicted proteins | sample Kivu_15m_20L_FD_129675 | JGI IMG/M metagenome (GOLD analysis project Ga0169931, IMG submission 129675) | Freshwater microbial communities from Lake Kivu, Western Province, Rwanda to study Microbial Dark Matter (Phase II) - Kivu_15m_20L... | ecosystem: Environmental > Aquatic > Freshwater > Lake...
GTTGGTTAATGAATATATTCTCAGAATTCCTATTATTTCGAATCTTTTCGATAATATTTCCTCTTACAAGTTGAGAAAAATTCTTGCAAATATATAAGATTCGAATGTTAAAATTTTTGAAACACTTAATGATATAAGTTGTGGTAATTCAAATTTTAATTTTAAGGATTATATGTAAATAAATTTAAAAATTATTGTTTTAAATAAAAATTTTTAAAGATTTTTTAATTAATTGATGCTTCTCTAATTTTAATATAAAATACAAATTTATTTAACAAATATTATAGTGCTCTAAATAAATGATTAATTATATTGTATAAATAAATGAAAGTTTTATATAAATATAATAAATGTTTTTGTTCTTTTAAATTTCAAAGAATTACAAAGGACATCGATACAAAACGACGCCTTGACAAAATCAATATTTTCGAATATTTTGAAATTATAGAAGAAAGAAAAACTTCTAAACCTGAGGAATATTTAGTAAAAGAAATAACAGATTACATAAATTCAAATACATTTAAAAACGAATTCAAATTTACGATATCCACACAAGAACAAAAATTTAAATTTCTCATTCTCAATTTGACTCTTCTAACGAACAGATTGCAACACATTCATAAGGAAGAAAAGAAAAATTTTAAATTGTCCAACTTTTCTAACTTCGACTTTAATTCATTTTTGTTAATGAAAAAGCTTATGTTCTTGTTTAAATACATTCCTTTTAAATTTTACTGTCAAGAAGTTATTAAAACATATTTGAATAAAAATCAAATAAAAGATAAATACAATTACATAGTAGAAAACGAACTTCTTAAAAGATTCAATAAGCAAGATTATCTATACTTGAAAACTAAGAGAAACTTTTTAGAAACACTCAATCAAACAGAAAATGAAGAAGAATTATTCAATAAGATAAAAGAAAAATTTGTGAAGGATTTTCTTTTAAAAGACCAATCGAGTCAGAAGCCAAAAAGTAAAATTGTTCAACAAGAGAAGGAAGATGGTGCGAATGCTCATGTTATAAATAATGAATCTGAAAAATTAACACTCTTTCTAATTGCTCATGTAAAAAAGTTTTTTAAATTTTAGAAAAATTATTTATCGACTTTAGATTTCAATGATATTGTCAATTACAAAATTAATTGGGGACTTACAGAAATCAAACAATTAAATTAAATATATAAGACACAATTTCAATTAAAATAAATAATTTTTATCAACCATTGTGTTTTAATAAATATAAATAATAAAAGAATTCTCTTTTATTCTAAAGTTGAAACCCAAGGATGTTGTTCTTCTCCCAATTTAATTTTCATCAAACAGTCATGAATACTTTGGCAAAATTCTGTTCGTTTATTCAAATTCAAATCGCCGAGGAGTTTATATGCTTGATTATCGAAATGAATCTCTCTGATAGAAGTAAGTCCATTGAATGTAGAAGCGCCGAAAATTTCCAACATTTTATTAGAATTAATTGAGTTTATCAATTCTTTAATTGAAATGTGTCTTTCTGTTACATTAATTCCCCTTTCTTTAGTCAATTTGATAATAGAATCTCTTGTGATTCCTGGTAGTACAGAACCATCTAATGCTGGAGTGACAAGTTCCTTTTTGCCGTTTTTATTTTCCCAAAATACAAAGACATTCATATCAGTTAGTTCAGTTATGTTATCGTTGAGTAGGAATAGTACATCATCGTAGCCCTTTTCTTTAGCAATTTTCAACTGATCTAAAATCGGTCCTATATTTGATCCAAGATTTAGATGTCCAAATGCTTGAGGATATTTCTTAGTTATATCCTGAGGACAGTAGACTTTAATAGGATTTGTTTGTTTTGAATTTATTGGAGACATAATAATAAATAATTTAGAGCTTGTAGCTGGAAGTACACCCAGTTGATCAGTCATTGAAATATAGGTAGGACGAATGTATAAGAAATCATCTACTCCTTTAGGAATGTGATCCTTTTCTAGTCTAATTAAGGTTTTCATGCATGAGAGTAATTCGTTTGCATCAAATTGCTAATTAATAAATTAATTTAATTTACAGGAAATCCTAATCTGTCTGCCGAGGCTTTCAGCCTTTGAATGTAGCATTCAGGTCTGAATAATAAAACTCCACCATCCTTGGTGGTACTTCTTCTAGCAGAGATCCCCTCGAATGTTTGAACTGCATAATGCAAAACTGAATTTTTAGGGTCTATTTCGAATTTGTGATATCCAGATATTTTCGGTGTTTTCCAGCCAGTTGTTTCATTGAAATCAACCTCGAAAATTAAATCTGTGTGTTCATATGATATATTTTCTTTTGAATTTGCTGGAATTGTTTTTTTGTATTCCTCTATTTGCAATTCATCAGACTAAGAATGTATTAAGAGTTACTTTTTACATAAAATGTTGATAAGTAATTTTTTTTATTTAGCTGAATATTTTTTTGTTGGAGGTTTTTCATCGATAAGGAAAAATATTTTTGGATTATGTTGTTCAATACGAATTTATTTTTGATTTTTCCGAATGATAGGTGTTTCTTAAAATTAGTATGATTTAACATTTATTATGAATATGAAATACATAAGATAAGTAAATTAAATTATTTAAGTAAAAACTAAAATTGCATTACATAAAATGAATAATTTAAATAAATTCAACTGTAAACAAATAATCTTATAAAGATGTAAAGGCAAAATAATATTATTAAACTAATTTTAATTAAAATAATTATAATTCTATTTAGTTATAATAAACCTTTTATTCTAACACGGTTTAGATAATCTGGAGATTGATAACGTCTTTTCTTAGCCAGTATATCAGTAATCATAACTCTCTTAGGAGGAGTGAACATCAATCCACGATTCTGATTACTTTTACTAGATGAATAATCTATAGAGACATCTTGACTATTCGATCTCCGTCTGCTATGATCAATTTCTGATAGCAAATGATTCCTGTTGTTATAAAATCTTTTAGTAGATTCATCATCTTCAACTTGCACAAAATCAGATATATTTCGATTAAAATAACGATTATGATAGAGTTGGTTGTAATCTCTATATGAATTCTTGAATTTCTTGATTGATGTGTTATTCTTTCTCTGATTGGTTTTGATTTTCTTTACTGGGGTATGATATGTCTTCACCCTCCTTCCAGAGTTATGGATCTTAATATACACATCGTCATCAAAATCTCCATTCATGTTTCTTTCCTCATTTCTTGCTGGATTCATTCTCATATTATCCCTGTTATTCATCGAAAAAGATTGATTATTACGATCAACATTATTATCATTATAATAATAGGGACAAATTTCTAAATTTTTATCACGGCTAGGTAGGTAATTTTCAATGGGATATTCTTTTTCTTTCTTTTTATTTTTTAATTTATAACAAATGAATATTCCACATAATATATAAAAAGCAAAAAGTAGGCTGCATATGACAATTATTATTTTATAAAACTAAAATTTAAGAAATAAAATTACCAAAGGCATTTCTTTATTTGCAATTGATGGATTCATATTTATTATAGTGGAGTTTCTAGTATATTCATTGTTGCCATAATTTACAAGATCTTGATCAATTGAATTATTACCTGTTTGATTTCTAAATCCCGGAATTGTCTCTGTACATTTATTAACTGACTTTTCATCATTCGAAATTTCATTGTCTATCCATCCTATGTAACATACGCAGATTGTTGAATTTGTAGGGAAATAACCATTCACACAGTTTATTTTAGGAATTAAAATCGCTCCCTCGATAGGCAACGATGTCTTATTTAGAGGAAACTCAGGAAAATCGGAATAGTCTGGTATAATACGAGAACATGTGTTAGTTAGAAAGTCATACAATTCGTCATCTGAACATATATTTACCTTCTCGCATAACTGTGTAGAGCTATTGAAATAATTTTTAAGACCTTTGTATATAATTCTGCAGTTTTTGTAACAATCTAATAGCTGAATATTTTAATTTTTTAATATTTACTGATATATTCTTCAAGTCACAATCTGTAGAATGAATATTTACGAAAAGTAGAGATACAATAAACAGAGTCGTTGTTAATCTATGATGATTTCTATTATCTCGCATTTTGAATTTTAAATTTTGAATTTTGAAAATTTTAATTGTCTAAATTTTAAAATTAATATTTATATAATGTATATGAAACAAATAATCAACAAAATTAAAATTCTAATTTGATTTTAAAATTACTCATATATGTGTTTAATTAAAATAATTTTCGGAAAAATCTATTTAAAGAGATTAAACAGAAAATTTATATATCTATAAGAATATTTTAAATAAGCAATTCAAATTAATTAAAATAAAATTTGGAATTCATTTTATTCAATGAATTAAGATAAAATCTTTTGAAAAAATATTCATACTCACATACAATTTATATTTCTCTTTTGTTTTTAAAATAAAATTCTTCTGAAATTGCTGAATCTAATTTCCGAATTTTATCCATTTTCTTAAATATAAGACTTTAGTAAAAATATTAATTTTAACACTTAATAAAAGATTATAAAAACATTTTATACAAATATAAATGAAAAATTTTATTTTTATAAGTTTTATACTGTGTTCATTTGTAATTAGAAGAATAATCTTAAATTCGTTTTTACGGCATACTGATTTGAACCCAGATAACAATAACAAGCTTTCATCGAATTACTGGCCTAAATTAGCAAGTCTTTATGATTATGGATTTATTCTTGTGTGGGTTGACAGTATTCCTTCAGTTCGGGCTCAAATATTCAATCTTGACAAATCAAAGAAGGGGCCCTCTATTTTAATTGACAATTCTAAATTCGGTTATTGGCCCTCTGTCTCAGGATATAAAAATGGAGACTTTATTGTATTATATGCTGATAATGAAACCAAATCAAATCTATTCAAAATTCATGTAATTAAATTCGACATGAATGGTGTTTACAAGTCTTGCATAGAAAATGTAGTAGATTTTCTTTCCGTTTACACAAGCTGTGCTGTTTTAGAAGAGGAAAATTATTTTGTCATCCTACTCACAGGAAATCAAAGTCTAGAGTTTGCTATATATGATAGAGACATGGCAATTGTGGTTGGAAATACATGTGTGACCTGTAATGACTATAACAAACTTCAAGCTGATGTTGGTGCATTAAGTGATGGAAATTTCGTTATAGTCGTTGATGTAAATAAAAAAACGAATTCTTTTTGGGATATATATGCCAGGGTTTATAAATACGACGGATCTCCTCTCACTGATGTCTTTATTGTTAATAGTGTAACCTCTGGAGATCAAACTTTGCCTAGTGTTTCAGGTTTGAAGAATGGAGGATTCGTTATAACTTGGAATAATGGAGTAAAAGTATCTGCTAGGATTTATGATAGCAAATATAACCCTATTGGAGAAGAATTCAATGTAAATAGTATCTTAAGTAGCGACAAATCGCATTACCCTTCAATTACTAGTTTAGAAACAGGTGGCTTTGTAATTTCTTTTGGTATTTATATTTCTCAAACTAGTTATTGGAATATTTATGCTAGAGAATTTGATGAGAATGGAGATTCCTTAACTATTTCAGAGTATATAACGATTGCTCATACAAATGTAGTACAAGGTTACTCGAATATAAAATCAACAAAATCTGAAAAATATGTTGTTGCATATACATGCTCCGATGATTCTGAAATCAGATTAGAAAATGCAAGTGACTTCCAACAGATTTCCTGTAATAATTTTACTATAAAAATTAATCCCGAGAATAATTCAACGTTTCATATAAATTTCCTAAATCAAATTTATAGTAAATCAGAAGATAAATCAAATATTAAAATCATATTGAAATCATCACCTTCTGACGGAGTTCTTAAAAAATTTGACGATAACACAGCCTTAAATATCGGTTCTGAATATTCTTATGAAATGATAAATTATTTTCCAGGGATAAGCACTTCTGTAACATTAACCTACTCAATTTTTGATAATAAAATAGGTGAGAGTGATAATTGTAATGTAACAATCAACGTCTGTTATGAATCATGTCAAACTTGCTCAAAAATCGGAAATTTAGATTCTCACATGTGCGATACATGCGAACTTAATTACTTTTCACTGTCTGATTTGTCATCACAATGTTTCATGTCTAATTCAGATGTTAATGGATATTTCTTCAATAAAAATTTTTTCGACAGATGCCCCTTAAATTGTAAAAAATGTGAAAGCATATCTAAATGTTTAAAATGTGACGTGGATTATTTTATATTTCCGGAAGAAAATAATTGTGTTAATTCATGTCCAGATTCTTATTATCCTGATTATGATACGAGAACTTGCTTTCCATGTATAGAAAATTGTAGATATTGCAATAATAACTTCGAATGCTTAGTATGTAACGAAGACTTTTATTTGCATGAGTTAGTAGATAAACACTGTTATAAGGCATGTCCTGATGGCTATTATCTAAATAAATTATCTTCTTCAAATACTTGTGAAGAATGTCCTAAAAATTGCAAATTATGCGATAACAATTCAGAGTGTATTCTATGTTTCGATAATTATTATTTACATTTTACTAGAGATAAAAAATGTTATTCCAAATGTGGGGATGGGTTTTATGAAAATCCGATTACGAAAAGATGCGAAGAATGTAGTTCTCATTGTGAAAAATGCATAAATGAATCTATTTGTAATTCTTGCAAAGAGAATTTTTATTTAAATGAAAATAATTGTGTTTCCCAATGCCCCTTGCATTTATTTCCTGATGCAATTTCAAGGAAATGCCTTAATTGTGTTAGAGAATGTGGACAATGTGCTGATGAGAGTAGAGACCTTTTGTGTGTTGAAAAATATTATCTTCATATCATCGATTGCGATTGTTATAACCCATGTCCTCTTGGGTATTTTGGTAACGTAATAACAAAATTATGTGATAAGTGTAATTATAATTGTACAAGCTGTCTTAACAAAGAAGAATGTCTGAAATGCGATGATGAATATTATCTTCACTATAAAGTGAATAATCAATGCTATTCAAAATGTCCTGCAGGATTCTTTGAAGATATATCAACCTATAAATGCGAACCTTGTCCCCTTTACTTTATTTATGAAACAAATATCTGTGTTGCTGAATGTCCTAAAAATTATTTTTTAGACACTTCTAAAAATAGTTGTAAGAAATGTCCTCTTTATTGTGATTTATGTTCTAATGAAGATGAATGTGATATGTGCAGTCTAAACTACTTTAATATTCAAAAGGAAAATTGCATTGATAAAAGTATAGATGGGTACTACACTGACTTAAAGACAAGAAAATTTATACCGTGTGGTGGAAATTGTGAAATTTGCTCCGATTCTTCTAAATGTGATAAATGCTTTCAGAATTTTTTTTTATTAGATAAAAATATCAATGATTGTGTTATTTGCTCTGATGGGTTTTATGGAAACATCGAAACACAATTATGTGAATCTTGTAATACAAATTGTGCAATTTGTAAAAATACTCAAGAATGTTTAAAATGTGAAACTAACTTTTTCCTTTTAGAAAATAGATGTGTAGAAGTTTGTCCCGGTGGATATTATAAAAATAATACATTATCAACATGTTCCAAATGTAGGGAGGTATGTTCTGAATGCCACGACGATTCTGATAATTGCACAGTATGTACAGAGACTTCTTATGTTGCAATCGATTCTGAAAATAATATCAAAAGATGTGTTGCTACATGTCCTATTGAAACTCATTTATCAGAAAATAGGCAATGCATAGGGTGTAAGGAAGAGGAAAAATTTTGGAATAAAAATCAGTGTGTCAATCAATGCGATGAAGGATACTATAAAAATATAGAATTTGCTGAGTGTGTGTTATGCGATAAACAAGGTGAATATAAGAATTTGGAGACCTGTGTTTCAAATTGCCCTGAAAATTCAACAATAAACGAAGAAAATGAATGCATCCCATGTGAAGAAATTTGCCTGAATGAATCTACCTGTTCAATAGAAAATGACAAAGTTATTTGTTTGTGTAAGGATAATTTTGTGGGAGAATTCTGTGAAATAGAAAATTCTATCATAAGTCAAATCACTAATACAAACGAACCAATTAGTGAAGAGACACTTAAATTATTAAATAATTTGAAAACAACAATTCAAAACAATCCACTAAAAGCACTTCCAGAAATTACAAAGAAGATATCAGATATTGCAATCATGAAGTTAGATGAAGTTAAATCAGGAAAAATTCCACCACATTCAGATATACTAAATGTATTTAGCACTGCCCTTAGATTAAATTCAATTACAAAACAATCAAACCGAATGAACCCAACCGTGAATATTGAAAATCTTAAAAATAATGTTTCAGAATTCGTAGATATCATGCTTAACAAAACTTCTTTACAAGATCACAATTTATTCATAAGTTCCGAATTTTCCATTCAATTAACTTCAACAGATATGCTATCTATGCAAAAAACTCTAGAAATTTCAAGGAAATACAATCTTTCAGTAGTGAACGCAACAGAATGTGAAAATGAGTTGAAAAATATGTACAATATTCCTAAGGACATACCACTTATTATGAAGAAAATTGACATAAGTAGCTCTTTAAATACAACCAAGACAAATGGCAGGGAAAGATCAGATTCTATAATTTTTCAATTTTATCATCCGATCACCAAGGAAAAACTTGACTTATCTGCCTGTAAGAAAGTAAATACCATAATCAAAACAGCAAATAGAAGGATCAATACAAGAATCAATGCCAAGTCATACAAAAGATTATCAATATCAGGATTAAGCATGTTTAATAAAAGTTCATTGGGTTATTTTGATAGATGCATCCCTATACTAGATCCTGAGAAAAATTTAGACACTACGCTCATGTTTAGGATTCTTAACTATTACCAAAATATGACAATCATATGCTTAAATAATTGTACTTTCGACGGTTTAGATGATAACGGGATGGTTATTTGTAATTGCTCAAATATTACAAACACTGAACAACCAAGCTTTGAAATAGTGGACGATGTTGTCAATATAACAGATATCAAATTAAAAATGCCTCGCATGAATTTTGATATTTTTTTATGCTTCACTCAGGTATTGAAATACCCAAGAATATTTTCAAATCCTGCATTCTACATAGGTGCATTATTTTTAATTACTGGGTGGGTGTTTTATTTTATTTTACGCTTTGAATCCTTCAAATTAATAGAAAAAAATGTGTACGAAATAGTAGATAATGATTGTTTATTTTTCGATACTGAGAACATGTCAGTTGAAGAATACTTCCAATATAACAGTTTAAAAAAAAAAAAGGACCCTAATAATTTCAGAAAACTTCGTGGAAATATCGATTTTGTGGATCCTAAGAATAATGCATTTCGAACGATGAGTACCAGATTTTTTTCAATGAATATATTGAAAATCAAAAAGTCGATAACACCACAAAAAGTCGCTGCCCCCTTTGAAAAAACTTCGGAAAATAAAACAGATAACAAAAATATAGATGATAAAAAGCAGGAAATATCCTCTATGAAAGGACTGAATGTTGATTACCAAGAAAAATTAAAGAGAAATTTTACAAAATCCTTGGAGTGGAAGACAAGAAATCAAAAAATTGACGTTTCAAGTTCCTCTAGACTTTATTTGAATAAAGATCCTAGCCCGATCGAAGATATTAAAATCTATAAACATAGGCCATACAAAGTTGGTGTCTATTTTAAATTCCCAGACCACGTCCCTACTAAGAAAGATTTTGAATGCTTATCTCCATTTAAGGCAGTTGTATGTGATGATAGACCATTTAAAGTTTTACTAATATTCTTTCTCATTGAGGATCATGCCCTTTTCAATATAATTTTCAAAAAATCTTTGTTTAATCCAAGATGGGCAGAGATTTTTTTTCTCTGCTTTACCTATAGTCTTCTATTTGCTGTTAATGCCTTATTTTACACAGATAGCTACATTGACGCGGCATTTGATAGAACAGGAAATGTATAATATTTTTAATTTTAAGGAAGGGTTTTTTGTTTCTTTTATATTAGATCTTCCAAAAACTTTTTTAGCACTATTTATAACCATTTTTATTACTGCTGTAGTTAACTTATTACAGTATGTTCCAATCAAATATGAAAAATTATTAAACGAGGCTTTAAAGACCAAGGATAAAAAAAATATTAAAGCAGCATAGTAAAATTTTTTTAACATAATTTAAAGCGAAATATATTATGCTGCGATGAAACGAAGATACATCTGGTTCTTGGGAGTGTGTACTGTCATAAATATTTTATCTTGGTATTACACAATCGCTTTTTGTGGCATTTTCCTAACTTCATCAGTAAATTGGGTCTACGGTTCTATCACAGGGATATTATTAGATTGGTTTTTACTTTCTACTTTTATTCCTGTTTTCAGAGCCTCCCTAAGAGTATTAATAAGAAGATATAAACATTTGAATTGTTTGATATTTTTGGAATATGCAATTTGGATAGCGAAGAATGTTTGTCCCTGTTTTTAATTATTGGTACATACTCAATTTATATAACAAATAAATTATAATTAATAGTGTATAAACTAATTATATATTTTAATAATTGTCATAAAATTTTTTCTTTCTAAAGTTATTACCCTTATAAACTCTAAACATTATATATATTTCTAAATTAATTATTTTATATATTATAAATATATTCTATATAATTTATTTAATGAACAATAATACTACTCCAGGAAATTCGGAGATCCCTTACGAAATATTACCAGACGACTACACTCAATACGATCTTTCTTTCAAATTGATTGTAATAGGCGACTCAGGTGTTGGGAAATCTTGTCTATCTAACAAAGCCACTCGTAACATTTTCGACGACAAATACAATGCCACCGTTGGGTTTGAATTTTTTTCTTTTAATATAAAAATCAATGACAAAGTCATCAAATTACAAATCTGGGATACTTGCGGACAAGAAATTTATAGATCCCTTATTACCAATTTTTATAGAAATTCCTCCCTTGCAATCATGGTATATTCAATTGACAAGTATGTATAATTTAAAATAATTCTCTTTATAGCCTTGAATCTTTTGAGAATATTGAAATTTGGCTAAAAGAACTTAAAACTCATTCAAATCCAGATGCAAAAGTCTTCTTAATTGGGAATAAAATAGATCTAGAGGATAAAAGAAAATTAAATAAAGAAGTTGCGATTAAATTTAAGAATGATTATAATTTAGATCTGTTTATGGAAGCCAGTGCGAAAACAGGGTTTAATGCGAAAAATGTAAAATATTTAGTTTTATTAATACCAACTTTGAAATAAATTTCAGATTTTTATAGAGGCAGCTAAAATTTTGTACAATGACTACATCAAGTATAAAGACAAGATAGAATCAACTACAGTAAGTAATTAAATAGATTACAAATTTTAGAGAACGGGTAGCCTTGCTAGATCGAGTGGGGGGTCCTTCATCCAGAATGATCCAAATATAAGACTTGTAAAAAGCTCAGAAGAAAAGAAAGAAAGCGATGGTTGCAAGTGCTGAGTTTTTAATTTAAGGTGATTCATAAAACTGCCTAGAATTTAAATTAAATTTTTATGATTTATTAGAAAATTTACAATGTTTTTATTTATTTATGAGATGAGTATATCGTAATTAATTTAATCATAATATATTTATAATTATGAAAAAAATAAAATATGTATAACTCAAATGAAGATGAATTCGAACAAAATATTGTGAACTCAAAGACAGAAACTATTTGTAAGAGACTGCGTATTTTAATGTATTGTGTTATAATCCTCGCTATCATGAGGATGGCTAATTCTCAATTTTTATGGATGATTGGAGATTTAATGTCTTGTTTAATGGTCTATTGCACCTATTCAAGTCGAGGAAAAATAATGGCGTTGTTTTGTTTTATAAATGCGATATTTAGTTGCTTGTACGCTTTGTTTATTGGAATAGAAAATCTCAATCAATATTCAAAAACACAAGGAGCGAAAAAAGTAAATTTAGAAGAAACCAAAATAGAATATTCACTCTCAGATAATGGACAAGATAATAATTTTGGTAGATCCCAAGGTGCATCTCTTTATCCGTTTTTCGTTGTCTTTATGATGATCTGGGCTTTGGTAGTTTATAGTCTTATTTCGTATAATTCATGGGAGGGATTTAAATACTTTCAAAATCCTCTTGGGAACTTCACAGATAATAACAGTAATGATGAAAGAAGAGTAATAATGAGAAATAGAGAGTCGGCTTTTAATAACTACGGTGCAGCTGATAGTAATCAGCCTAATTCTAATTATTGGAACGGTCAGAGTTATAGGAATGATGGTTATGGCTTATCAAGTACTCAAGGAAATAACAGAGGAAATAAAATGGTTCCTTTCTCAGGGAGAGGTACTGCTATAGGAGGATCCTAGTTAGAATGTATGATACATATTATATTTAATACTATTTATATATACTACATTTAATTTTAATATTTGTCTTGTTAGCTTCATCATCAATATAGTTAGAAAATTTATTCACAGAAATTAATAAAATTTATTAAATACAAATTAGATGACCATAACCGATTCAATAAAGTTTTTAAAAATTTTTGAAAAAATGTTATGAAATCAGAATCTTTTTTTATGAAATAAGCATATCATATAATATAAAAATTCTAATAAAATATTCCTTGGAAGTAGTATTGAAACTTATCATACCATCTAGTTCTCCAATTATCTATGGACTGCTCTATCAAACTATCCACATGTCGCATGTAATCTACCTTGGTCATGTTATGTCGAGGACAGAACCTGGATTTAAGAGCTTCTATAGTATATTCTTTATTTTCAAAACAAGGAAGATGTTTTCCATGGCCGCAATACATCATTTCAACTAAAATTAAAATTTTTTGAGAATGCTTTGCAATCGCGATGAATCCTCTAAAGAAAGAGTAAGATTAAAATAAATGAATTTATTTATTTTACTGCCACAAGAGCTTTCTAAAAACAGTGAAGTATTTTGAATTTATCCCTCCCATAGTCTCCACAAGTTCATTCGTTAATTTAAACGGAGCACTTTCGAATTTTATTCCCTTTCCTGGAGCATTGCTTAATAGGAAACCAAAATCAATATGAATCAAATGCCCTTCATTATCAATAAGGATATTTGCATTGTGTCTGTCTTTGATTTGTAAGAAATAACAAACTAGCGAATATCCAGCCAAAGATCTAATGAAATTTTTCATTGCCTTATTAAACCCTTAAGTGTTAAATATTTCTTAATAATTACTTGTAGAAGTCGTGGGGCCAAAATAATTTTCAAAGAAGTTTCTCAAAGAATTCCCTCCAATTTTTCTTTTGAGTTGATCGATAGAAATTGCATTTGGCACACATTCGATTATCCCTACATTGTTTCCAGTTGCTACTATTTCATATGTATTGACCCAACATTTGAGTTTTTCTAATTTAAATATTTGTTGAAATTCATTTATTAACTGAGTTGCAAATTGTTCTTGTCTCAAATCCTCGCCACTTTTAACTATTATTATTAATAAGCTTAATATTTACTTATCATCTTAAATATTTGCCAAGTAGTAAACTGCCCAAATGGTGAAAACTTTTTTACTCTTTCGGCTTGTTCTTCTATGGTCTCCCCAAACACATTCTCGAATTTCTTATCGTTTATATCACTGGAAGCAGTTTCAATTCTGGCTTCTTTTACGGAGTTATTCTCACTGTTTCTACTTGGTATTATTTGAATATTCTGATTATAGAAATTTTCTTCATGATTGTCGCATTTGTCTAAATTCAAATTGAACTTTCCCTCTCTCCTGAATTCGCTGGTTGTGAAATTTCTCGATCGTTGAACAAAGTCTACCTCGTTATCTAAGTTGGTTTTGTTGTTTGTTTTATTGAACTTAGAAAACGGATTTTCTTCGATTAAGGAAGAGGTTTTATCCTTATTTTTATTTTTTCCGATAGGAAATAGAGTAAGCCTTCGTTTTACGATGTCATTCATATCTTCTTTTATAGAAGATTCCTCAAAATCTTCATTTTCTTCCAGAATAATTTTTTTTTCTCCTCGTAATGGGGCCCTTTTAATTTCTGTTTCTAAATTGGAAATGATCAAAGGTTTAGATAATTTAATATCGCTTTCAGCAAGCATCATTAGAGTTGTTGATCTTTTCCTTCTGGTTTCGTTCTCTGTTTCCACGAATGTGCTAAAGTTACTTCTTGGATTCACGTAACTGTGATCGAAACTTTTTTTATCGAATTTTTTCTTAAATCTAAATTTTTTGTTGCTTAAATTGGAAGTTGTCATTGAATGCACTCTGAATTTCTCCATTTCCTCTTCAGGGAGATAATCTAAATTTTCATTTCTATCATAGTAAATGTTGTGGGCTTTGAAGAATTTTTTCCTTTCTTCTCGTTCTTTCTTCAAGAGGAATTGATTTATCTCATCTATCCTGATAACTTCAACGGTAATCATGTAGGGTGCTCTGTTTTTGGTCCTGAATATTTTTATTTCAGTCACTGGTATGTGGCAGATTACGTAATTCCTTATGGATTCTTTAAGAAAAGGAATGTAGATGTTTGCAGGAAGGGATTTGTTTATTTCTGTGATCTCTCTTCTTATGTAGCTCAGCTGATCATCTTGTGGGATATCTTTCGTCTTTTCACAAATGCTACAAAGAGTCTCAACAAAGTTTATATCTGACAAGAAAGATACTAAATTTACGTCGTTAGTCTCTGAACTATTAGAAAAATTTTCGTTTTCGTTTCCGTTTTCTGAATTTGTTTGTTTATTTGACCATTGGATTTGTTCTGTTTCTAATAATTTTTTCTGTTAATAATTTTACCTATGTTTGTAGTCAAATTTTCTGTGTTACTAATTTCGTGGTGATAATTTGTATTTTCTTTCTCTGCAGGGATGATTACCATATCAGATGTGAAATTAGTATTAATTGATTCCTTATCCCTCTTAAGAAATAATTTAATAAATGTCTCTTCTGGTTTAATAGGAAAATTCCAAGTAAATTCTTCGATTTCTTCATAATTTTGTAATCTTTTCAAATTTTCTTTTTTATCCGCATATGCCAATAATTTTTCGCTGTATGTCTTGATTAAATTGTTTGTCTCTTTACAATTTCTATAAAACTCCTTCTGTTCTTGTCTCAGAAGATTTTCATCTTTAACCTCATTATCTGAATACATGAAATTCAATTGATTTCTTTTGATAAAGTCGACATATTGAACAGAATTTGAAATGTTTAATTTTTCTAATTTCGATTTATCTTTTTCTGATTTGAAGATGGTCTGGATTAATTGCAAAATGTATTCTATTCTAAAATTAGTGATAGAATTAAAGATTTATTTACTTATCATTCATTGCTGTGTTTTCTCGTAATTGAAGCGACTTAAGGAACCAAATAATTCTGTGCGCGAAGAAAAATGAGGCGTAACAGGCTTTACACAAGAAGGCCAAGAATTCTTCAACTACTTCATATTCTCCAAAAATTAGAAAAGTACAAAGTTGAGGGATGTAAAATTCTAAATCGTTTCTGATGCTTTTCTCTGCTATCAGGTTAGGATTAAGTCTGATGTTTTCGAGATCTCTTATAACGTTTTTATGAGCCCATAGATTTGTTAGTATTATAAATGGCCTGTTCAAATTTGTTTCGTTTTCTTCTGACTAGAAATAGGTAGAAAGTATAATTTGAAATAAAGAATGTTAATTAGTTTAGTTATAATTACCAAATATTTTCTCCATTTGTTGATATAAAATTTTTTGGAGATGTCTCCTTCGTCTTTGCAACAACATAAACAGCAACCGAATAGACAAGAACAACAACCCCTCTCTAATAAAAAAATAATTTATTTATTTTCGTGTATTACCTGGTTCCTTTTCTGCTTCCTCTAGCAGATACTCTTCATAATTTGAATTTAATTTTTCCTCCATGTATTAATATTAAATTAATTTTTAATAAAAAATATAAACTATAAATGTGTATAATTGTCATAATATATAATTTATCATTTTTAATTTTTCATTTCAAAATTCAAATAAAATATATGATAGTTAAATTAATGAGGATCCGTGAATAATTTGGATTTAAACAAAATCTGAGATTGAAGAGAATTATTAAACTCATTTAGTTTGATTTCTAAATTCATATTGCAATCCCTCATCCAAGATAGATTAGGCATTATGCAAATATGCATCTAAAAAAATTATAAAACTAAATTTTACATTCATATCTTTTCTACTTGTGATCTCAGCTTTGAGATTATAAATTCTTCTTAAGTTTGACAACATCGAATTTCTGCAAAGGTTGATTAAGTTTCTTAATGAGATATAGTCTTCGTTCGTTGAAATCGCATCAACTTTTTTAATAAGATTCCTTATAAATGATAAATCCACTGCTCCTAATTTCTCTTCTTCTCCGCCTTCAAGCCTTCTTAGTAGATTTAAGTATTGATGGAACACAGCTCCGTATTTCTCCCATATATGCGAATTTACGGAATAACTTGAAAGGAAATCCATTTCTTCATTCGTTTCGTTATTGAAATTATTCTCAATTATTCTGAGAGACAAAAAGTAGAAAATGAAAATTTCGCTGGCTTTGTTGAAGTTTTTGGATTTTTTGAAATTGTCGTATGCAGCTTTCAGATTAAATTCATTTAAATTCATCAATCCAATAGCCTCGTTAGAAAGGGATGGATTAATTGAATTTTTAATAA
>Ga0169931_10007088_pt1 | contig 16728 bp, 17 predicted proteins | sample Kivu_15m_20L_FD_129675 | JGI IMG/M metagenome (GOLD analysis project Ga0169931, IMG submission 129675) | Freshwater microbial communities from Lake Kivu, Western Province, Rwanda to study Microbial Dark Matter (Phase II) - Kivu_15m_20L... | ecosystem: Environmental > Aquatic > Freshwater > Lake...
CTGAGCCATTGGTTCTCCTCAGCGGAAAAAGTAGTGTTGCTGCTAGGTTTGGGAAGGTACTCCGGGCGCTCTTGGATTTTGTACTTGCTAAATTCCTTCACCACCACAAATCCCAAGGCTTCCAAAAGTTTGAAGTACCTGTAAATCGTCCGTTCGTCAGTTTGCAATAATTCCGCTAGGCGGTGAACAGGCTTACCAATGGCGCCTTGCAAGAGGTTGATTAACTTAAATACCCGTAAAATCTTTTGCTGTTCAATAGGACTAGATTTGGCCATGGTGTTTTTGACGATTAGTGTCCAAAATTACAGTTGTAAAAATAATCAAACTAATGTTTGACACTAATTGTCAATTTATTTGAGAGAAAAATAAAGGTCTCAATTCTCTGAAGAATTGAGACCAAAAATGGAGTTGAACTGAAGAAAAAACTTCGAGGAAATATCGCTATTTATTGATCGTGAGTGTAGTACCCGAAACGGAAGCAGTATACACTTGTAGTGGCTGCGTGGCAGGGCCTTGCAGCACTTTACCTGCCGTATCAAAAATGGAATTGTGACAGGTACAGGTAAATCGACTATTGGCAAATGACCAACTATCAAAGCAGCCGGAATGGGTACATACCGAAGTCAAAGCCACAAAAGTACCATTGAGATTGGCTACCAAAGTTTTGGCAGTTTCAATCAATAACCAGCCACCTGAAGCGGCCAATTTATTTTGAATAGTCAGGTTAACCTGTATGGTAGATCCTGAAACCGTAATTCCATTGGGAGTAGTGGTACTAGGAGGAGTAGTGGTATCGTCTGGTTCCTCCGAACTCACACAGGAGGTAAAGAAGGCGATCCCGAAAGATCCCATAACGGCGGCCAAACCTGCCTTTTCTAAAAACTGCCTTCTGGATTCAGAAAGACTGCCCGATTTTAAAAATTTATCTTTTTTCATTTCCAGTTGATTTAGATATACTTGTAACACACAAGTAAACAACTCTTTTGAAAAGAAAAGGTTCTACTATTCTTTAAAAATGTTTGGGCTTGAGAATTTCGCTTACCACCACAGCATCTCGAAAAGATTTGGGGTTTTTCAATAATTCCGCATACGGATTACGTGTTTCCTGAGGAATTTCATAAATCTTGGGCCGGGCAGCGAGCGTAGGCTCAATGGTAGACTCGGTCTGCTCGTACAATTGGTGTCGAGCATTTCGTCTCGAACTTTCCTCCTCTACATCTACCCCTTCAGCCATTACGACTTCTTGAACAGATTCGGTGTACCGTTCAGGTTTTTCCTGCTTTGGTGCTGAATAAACAGGTTTTGGCTTGGGCAAAGGAATGGGTTCTACTTCAGCATCGGGTACTTTGGGAGATTGGGCTTCACGAATTTCACGTAGCAACTCTTCAAAGGTTAGGCCTTTTTCAGGAGTTTCTGGGGCAGAATTTTCGCCTTCAGGAAGGGACTGGCCCTTCTTTTTTGAACTTGCCCGATACAGAAAATAAGCCACAATGGCTACGACATAGATGATTTGTCCGAATTCCATAAAGTTAAGGTACTCCAAAAAGTTGTAAATACGAATTGCTCCATTTTTTTCTAAATGAACCCTCTCAATTTTCTTTTTAAAATAGGGCCCATTCCCAGGTTTTTTTTTGCCAAATTCCTAGAATGGAACTATTTTGAATCCTCATTCCCTTTAAAAATTAGTAATGCTACTTAGTAAATTGGAAATCAAAGGATTCAAAAGTTTCGGAGACAAAATGGTCATCCATTTTGACAAAGGCATTACCGGTGTAGTGGGTCCCAATGGCTGTGGCAAATCCAATGTAGTAGATGCAATCCGTTGGGTGCTGGGTGAACAGAAATCACGAATGCTTCGCTCCGATAAAATGGAGAACGTGATTTTCAACGGTACCAAAAACAGAAAGCCAACCAACCTCGCAGAGGTATCACTCACCTTTGAAAACACCAAGAACCTACTCCCTACCGAATACACGCATGTCACCGTCACCAGAAGGTATTACCGCAGTGGGGAAAGTGAGTACCAAATCAATGGGGTAACCTGCCGACTGAAGGACATCACCAACCTATTTTTGGATACAGGGATCAACTCCAATTCCTATGCGATCATTGAACTCAAAATGATCGATGAATTGCTCAATGACAAGAATAACTCCCGTCGTGAACTTTTTGAAGAAGCCGCTGGAATTTCCAAGTTTAAAAACCGAAAGCGAGAGACGCTACGAAAGTTAGAAGATACGGATGCCGACCTGGCGCGCGTAGAAGACCTACTTTTTGAAATCGATAAAAACCTCAAGTCTTTAGAAAAGCAAGCCAAGCAGGCATCTAAGTACTTCGAAATCAAGGCGGAGTACCGAGTGGCTAGCATCAACCTGGCCAAGAAGTCCTTGGAGCAATTGCAACTTACCCTAGTGGATGCACAAAGCAAAATCCAACAGGAATCAGACCAGAAGTTGGAGATTCAAACTCAAATTGTGGAACTAGAAGCCCAATTGAGTGCGTCTAAGGCAGATTTGATTGGTAAAGAAAAGTTGCTCGCAACCAGACAAAAAGCCCTCAACGAGCAGGTCAACAAAATCCGAACTTTTGAATCGGATAAGAAAATAAAAAATGAGCGCCTAAGATTTTTAGAAGATCGGTCCCAAGCACTACGGGAACAAATTGACCAAGACCGCAAATCCAATGATCGAGCGGCATTTGCAATACGATCCCTCGAACAAGAGAAAGAGGCCGCTGAGAAGATTTTAGCAGAAAAAGAAGTGCTAGTCTCCCAGTTACGGGAAACCTACGACCTTCAAAAAACTGCTGCTTCAGAAAAGCAAGAGCAGCACAAGGAACTTAGTCTGCAAGTTTCCCAAATCAAGGATCGCGTTTTCCAAGCGGGTAAAGAAGTTGAAATCAAGCAAATTCAATGGTCTACTCTCAAACAAGAACTGGAGCGTACCTCCTCAGACGATAGTTCCCAGGAGGCCAGTCTCGCGGATTTTGAGCAAAACTTAACCCTGATCAAGGCTCAACTCGATGAGGCCCAGCAGGCTTTTGACTTGCTCAAACAAAAACAGGAGGAGCAGGATCAAAAAGTAGAGGAAACGAGTCGAATCGTCGAAATGATCCGAGAGGAATTGACTCAGGTATCGCGGAAACTGGATTCGAAGACGAATGAATACAACTTGACCAAGTCCTTGGTTGAAAATCTGGAAGGCTTTCCTGAGGCGATCAAGTTTTTAAAGAAGAATCCAAGTTGGGGTAAGGATGTTCCCCTCCTCTCCGATCTACTCACTACTGAGGAAAAGTACCGGGTGACTATTGAAAATTACCTGGAGAACTACCTCAACTACTACGTGGTCGATACCGAGGCGGAAGCCATTGCAGCCATCCAATTGCTCAGTGATGCGGCCAGAGGAAAAGCCAACTTTTTTATCCTAGCCCATTTTGAACATTTTTCTCCTAGCCAAAGCCAGATTTTTCCAAATGCTCGTGCTGCCACAGAGATCATTGAGTTTGATGTCAAATACAGTCGCCTGATCAATTACATCCTGGACAATGTCTACATCGTCCAAGGTGATTATCCGGATTTCCCGAGCCAAAAAGAAGGCGTTTTTCTATCTGAATCCGGCAAGTACATCAAAAAGAAGTTTTCGCTATCCGGGGGTTCAGTGGGCTTATTTGAGGGCAAGCGAATCGGTAGAGCCAAGAACCTGGAAAAGTTAGAGAAGGAAATCAAAGAACTGAACAAAAAAGTAAGCACCTCAAGGGCCAACTTGGATCAAAAGTTGGGTGAGTTGACCAAACTGAAGGAGTTGAGTTACAAAAAGGCGTTGGAAGAAAGTCAGGCCAAATTGCAGGCAATGAATTCTGAATACGTCTCCGTTCGAACCAAGAAGGAGCAACTTTCAGAATTGCTCACCTCCAATGCGACCAAGCGAGAAGACATCCTGGCTCGAATTGCCAGTCTGGAAGAAAGTTTGGAGCAAATTCAACCCCAACTCACCAAAGAAAAGGCTCTTTTTGAGGAATTAAATGAACAACTCCTGCTGCTCACTGAGGAGTTGGATCTGGCAAATAAGTTGCTTGCAGAAAAGTCTCAATTGTTCAATCAAGAAAATATCACCTACATCCAGCAGTTGAACCGTGTGAGTAATGCGGAGCAGGAAATCGAGTTCAAGCAAAGTGCCTTTGAAAGTTCAAAGGAGCGAATCGAAAAATCCCAAGATGAGCTCGGCCAATTGGATGCTGAAATCAAGTCCCTTTTGGATAATAATGAAGTAAAAGACGATGAATTGATCGCGCTTTATACTGAAAAAGAGGACATAGAATTAGGGGTAACGGAAGCAGAAAAAGTCTATTACGGTACTCGAGGGCTGATTGACGAACTCGATACCCGAATACGAAGTTTGCAAAAAGCCAAGGAAGGCTACGATGATTTGGTACTCGCCCTACAGTCCCAAATCAATGAAATCCGTCTCAAAATGGCTGGGATGAAGGAACGCTTGAATGTAGAGTTTGATTTGGATCTGGAAGCTTTAATGGCTGAAAACTCATTGGTAGACGAAGCGTTTCTTGACTTTAAAGAAGAAGACCTTAAAGAATTGGTACACAAGCAAAAGGACCGCCTTGATAAAATTGGCCCAATCAATCCCATGGCGATGGAGGCCTACGATGAAATCAAGATTCGTTACGATTTCATCACTACCCAAAAAGAGGATTTGATTAAGGCAAAGGAATCCCTTCTTTCCACAATTACGGAGATTGACTTAGTGGCTCGAGAAACCTTCTTGGATGCGTTTGGTAAGATCAAGGAAAACTTTGTTCGGGTATTTCGTTCCCTATTCACCGAGCAGGACGATTGTGATCTGACCTTAGTGGATCCTGAAAATCCCTTGGAGTCTGCTATTGAAATTATGGCCAAACCAAAAGGCAAGCGTCCATTGACCATCAACCAGTTGAGTGGTGGTGAAAAAACCTTGACGGCCACCTCCTTGCTATTCGCTATCTACCTGTTAAAGCCCGCACCCTTCTGTATTTTTGACGAAGTGGATGCCCCATTGGATGATGCCAACATTGACAAATTCAATCAGATCATCCAGAAGTTTAGTACAGAAAGTCAGTTTATCATTGTGACCCACAACAAGCGAACCATGGCTAGCACGGATATCATCTATGGCATTACCATGATCGAAGCTGGCGTTTCCCGTGTGGTTCCTGTAGATCTGCGGGAATTAGCATAATGCATTGAAGCCATTTTTAAGTTGCCTCTTTTTCCCAATTGATGGTTACTTTCCATACGAACCAGTTTAATTTTTGCCTCTTAGTCCTTTAGTTTCAATCAATAAAAACTCCAACCTGCCCACCTATGAAAAGTCAAAATTTTAATCCAAAGCAAGTATTACTATTCCCAATAGTCTGCCTGCTACTCGTTGTTGCTACCAACAACCCAACATGGGCACAGGCACCCAACCCGCCTACCCCCATGGAATTCATGTTTGGCCAAGATCGGTTGGATTTCCAATTGGTATTTAAGCGGAATTTCACGCCCCAGAGTAAGTTTAGCGTTTTGGCCATTGCGGTCTTCTCGGAAAACTATGCCAAAGGAAAGCGGCTTGGTGATTCAGTAGTCATTCCTTTTCAAGTCAACTATGCCTTAGGGAATTCTGGACTTTCACTTGCTGCCGGTGCAGAGGCGAATTCAGTTGCGGGCTTTGGAACCACCCTTGGACTCACCCATAGCAAGGCTACTAAGGAAATTTTAGCGATCAGCGTCCTTTCCTATCAATTGAGTAGTGCTCAGAATGTGAAGTTTTTTGGACTGTACGAGTACAAGCCTGCCCTATCTGAGAAATGGTCCCTTTACAGTCGCCTGCAACTCACCTACAATCAGGGAATGGCAGAAGGATTTCACAATAGAAGTTTCCTCTACCTTCGTGCAGGCCTAAAAAAAGGCCCCTTGGGATTTGGACTTGGAGCCAATTTCGATGCCTATGGACCATCCAAAGTGGCGAGGGAAAATTATGGAGTCTTTACCCGATGGGAATTTTAATATTTTATGGGTGAGTTATTTGATTTTAGGACTCCTGAAAATGGACAATGACGCGAATAGGCGTTCGATTACGAACAGGCTACATTTGTAAAAATGTCTTAATTTGCCAAAAAAGACATTTTTTTGAATTGGTCTATTTTTCGCTTACCTAAACTAAACGAAGCACTAGTATGAAAATCCTTTCCCATTTCCTCGCCATTCCCGTACTCTTCCTTTTGTTCTCTTGTGAGTCAAGCAACTCCTATATTGCAGAGGAGACCCTCCAAGAGAAAAAACCACTCAATGGAGTTAGGAGGTTACAACTGGATGGGATATTCAATCTGACCCTTACTCAGTCCAATGAGGAATCAATCGAAGTGGATGGAACCTCAGAACTTATCGATAAGTTGATCATTGACCAACAAGGGGATTTGCTCGTACTTAAAATGGAAAAAATTGGAGGATTTAATTTCAATAAAGGAGATTTAAAAATTAGAATTTCCCTTAAGGACCTAAAAGAATTAGACTACGAAGGCGTAGGGAATGTCAAAACAAATGGATTGTTCAAAGTCGGTGACCTGAAGTTATTGGGCAATGGAGTAGGTAATCTAGAGTTGGAATTGGAAGCACAAGAAATCGATGCCGATTTTGATATGGTCGGAAACATTACACTTCAAGGGAATGCCTACAAAGCAATTTTCAAAAATAATGGAGTTGGAAAATTGGATGCCTCTCAACTCATTGTGGAGAACATGGAGGTAAAAAGTTCGGGTATTGGCAAAGTGGAGGTACAGTGTAAAGGAGACCTATCCTTAGTCGTGGATGGCATCGGAAAGGTGAGTTACTCCGGAAATCCCCGAATCATTAAAAAAGAAGTAAGCGGAATTGGAAAAGTAGAAGAGAATTAATTTTCAGGATTGCCTTATGCAGGCCCACCCACACTTTTCATTTTGATTTTTCCGATAATAAATTGATTTTAGAGCAATGGCTTCACCCAATGTGCTAGATTCAGTACAACTCAATTTTTCTCCAGACAACTTGCTTGGGCTCAATATTGCACTGGCAATCATCATGTATGGGGTAGCCTTGGAGTTGAAGTGGACAGATTTTCAATACCTTGTCCAAAATCCGAAAGGATTTGTAATCGGAATATGCTCCCAATTTTTCGTGTTGCCTTTGCTTACTTGGGTATTGGTTACATTTCTCAATCCCCCACCCAGTATTGCCTTGGGTATGTTTTTGGTAGCGGCTTGCCCAGGTGGAAATGTCTCTAATTTTTTGACCAGCCTTGCTAAAGGCAACGTGGCACTTTCCGTTAGTTTAACCGCCGTATCCAGTGTGGCCGCCATCTTTCTGACCCCTTTTAACTTTTCCTTTTGGGCTGGTAACTATGCTCCCACCGCCCAACTCCTACAAGAAGTTCAACTCAATACGCTTGAAGTCTTTTTGACCATAGGACTTATCTTAGGTATACCCTTGATACTTGGGATTATGACCACTTCTAAATTTCCCGAATGGTCTAAGAAGTTAGCCCAAGCAATCAAACCACTCAGTCTAGTCATTTTTGGAGCCCTGGTACTTCTGGCCCTTCTTGGTAATTTCGAACTATTTAAAACCTACATCGGTGCCATCTTCCTTTGGGTACTGGCACATAATTTTATTGGTTTAGGAGGTGGATACCTGACGGCTAAATTTGCAAAATTGCCTTTCAAAGATGTAAAAACCATTACCATCGAAACAGGCATCCAAAATTCAGGGCTAGGACTAGTCCTCATCTTTAGTTTCTTCGCAGGACTAGGTGGCATGGCATTGATTACCGCCTGGTGGGGAATTTGGCACCTCATTTCTGGAATCATCTTGGCCAGCATCTGGAAAAAGTACGCATGAGAAGGTTACTTTACACGACTTTGCGGTTTTTACTAAAAATAGGTTTACACCTCTATTACAAAAAAATCGTGGTGGAATGGCTTGAAAACATCCCCAAAAATCAGCCACTAATTTTAGTTGCTAACCATCAAAATGCGCTAATTGATCCCTTATTGGTTGCAACCCATATTTCGATTCGACCCTATTTTTTGACACGCGCTGCCGTATTCAAAAATCCGATCGCAGGCTATTTATTGAACCTTATTCAAATGCTACCTGTCTATCGTGTTTTGGATGGGTTTTCCACCATTCCTCAAAACCAGCGGACCTTTCAAAAAACTAATCAAGTCTTACAGCAAAATGGATCTGTACTGATTTTTGCCGAAGGAAATCACAGCATCGTTCGGAATATACGCCCTCTCAGTAAAGGATTCACTCGGATGGCTTATGGAGCCTTAGCAGACTGTCCAGACCTTAATCCAATGGTAGTACCCATAGGAATTCAATACAGTGCTCACAAAAGATCCGCAGGGATGGTACGAATCACGATAGGGAAAAGCATTCCGATCAACCCAGATCCTACTCAGGCCCTCAAATTGACCAAACAGGTAGAGCAGGCATTGAAAAATTTGGTGGTAGACATTCCCGATTCAAACTATCACGAAACCTTGGCCAACCTACTAGAAAATCAAGTCGATGTAACAAATAAGCAAGAGGTTGAACATTTTCTTTCTGGAAAGTCTACTACCTATAAAGTGAATTCTTTTGGGTCTCTCCGAAACAAATTGATGAAGATTTTTCACCTTCCCTTGTACTGGATTTGGTTGTTTGGCATCGCTCCCAAGATGGAAGATGAAGTGTTTACCAGTACCTGGAAGTTTTTAATTGGATTTGTACTGGCACCGATTTACTATTTGTTGATCATCCTGTGCTGCTTCCATCCGGAATACGGAACCTGGGGCATTTCATTTTTGCTGATGGCTTGGATTAGCCTTTGGGCAAATCAAAATTCTCAGGAATAGTCTTTAGCAAGCAAAAATTTGGGTGGACTTTTTTACCTTTGACCCAAGATTTAACCCAAATACAGCCCATGACTGAAGACTTTCTCCCCATCAATGGTACCGATTACGTAGAACTCTATGTTGGCAATGCCAAGCAGAGCGCACTCTACTACCAATATGCCTTCGGATTTGAATTGATTGCCTACGCTGGACCAGAGACCGGAGTGAAGGATCGTGCCTCTTACGTGCTCAAGCAAGAAAAAATCCGCTTGGTGCTCACCTCTCCCCTTGCGGCCAATCATCCCATCAATGACCACATCCGCCAGCATGGCGACGGGGTCAAGGTATTGGCACTCTGGGTGGATGATGCGGAAAAGTCTTGGAAAGAAACTACCAGCCGAGGCGCAGTGTCAGTAGAAGCACCAAAAACGCTTCAGGACGAAAATGGAGAAGTTCGGGTAGCAAGTATCCAAACCTACGGGGATACCATTCACACTTTCGTCGAACGTAAAAATTTCCAAGGAGTATTCCTGCCAGGCTATAAACCACGAGAGAGTACCTATCCTGCCCAATCCATCGGATTGAAATACATTGACCACTGCGTGGGAAATGTGGCGCTAGGCGATATGAATCGCTGGGCCAACTTTTACGAGGAGGTGATGGGGTTCAAGTTACTCCTGACCTTTGACGACAAAGACATCTCCACGGAGTACTCTGCCTTGATGTCCAAGGTGGTGTCCAATGGAAATGGATACATCAAGTTTCCGATCAATGAACCCGCTGAAGGAAAGAAAAAGTCTCAAATTGAAGAGTACCTTGACTTCTATGGGGGTCCTGGGGTGCAACACATCGCTATCGCCACCTACGACATCATCCATACAGTTGGAGAATTGAGAAAAAGAGGGGTTGAATTTTTGGTAGTTCCTAGTTCCTACTACGATGACCTACTGGATCGTGTAGGGAAAATCGACGAGGACTTGCAGCCACTCAAAGATCTCAACATCCTAGTAGATCGAGATGAGGAAGGCTATTTGCTTCAAATTTTCACCAAACCCGTTCAAGATAGGCCTACCCTCTTCTTTGAAATTATTCAGAGAAAAGGGGCCACCTCCTTTGGAAAAGGAAATTTCAAAGCCTTGTTTGAGGCGATTGAACGTGAGCAACAATTGAGAGGAAACCTCTAAAACCTGTTTGGAATCGAGATCACAAGCCTTTTTTGAAAGGTTGCGAGTCCTGATATTTTCCTAAATTGAGTACTTAACCTAATTTTTACGTCCCATGAGTTCCATAGATTCTTCGATTTTAAAAAAGGCAGAAAGTTGGTTAGCCAGTTCCATTGACGAGGCCAGCAAGGAGAGCATTCGTCAATTGATTGCCACGAATCCTACCGAATTGATCGATTCTTTTTACCAAGATCTCGAGTTCGGTACAGGTGGGTTGCGTGGACTGATGGGTGTGGGTACCAACCGGATGAATGTCTACACCGTAGCCATGGCTACTCAAGGATTGGCCAATTACTTAATCGCCTGCTTCCCAGGAGAGAAAATAAAGGTAGCCATCACCCACGACAGCCGAATCAACAATACCCTATTTGCAAAGACTACTGCAGACGTATTTACAGCAAATGGCATCCAAGTGATGTATTTCAAAGAAATGCGCCCTACTCCCATGCTTTCCTTTGCGGTACGACACTTTGGTTGCAAATCTGGAGTCATGATTACAGCCTCACACAATCCCAAAGAATACAATGGGTACAAGGCCTACTGGGAAGATGGTGCACAAGTAGTCGCCCCGCACGATACGAACATCATCAAAGAGGTAAAAAGAATTACTTCTTTTGAACAAGTCAACTGGGGCAAGCAGGATGACCTCATCCATTACATAGAGGAAGATTTTGATGCCATTTACTTGGAAAAAGTGAAGGAATTAAGCCTTTCTCAAGAGGCGATTCAGGCACAAAAGTCCATGCCTATTGTATTTTCTCCTATCCATGGCGCCTCCGGCAAAATGGTTCCTGCTGCACTTAAGGCCTTTGGATTTGATAATATCCAAGTGGTCAAAGAGCAAGCCGAACCTGATGGGAACTTCCCAACGGTGATTTATCCCAATCCAGAAGAGCCTGAAGCGCTTACACTAGCCATGGCCTTGGGTAAAAAGACAGGTGCAGCCCTAGTCCTTGCCTGTGATCCAGATGGAGATCGATATGCTGCTGTAGTACCCAACGAAGCCGGTGAGTACGAATTGCTGAATGGTAATCAAACTGGCACCCTACTCGTCTACTACCTGCTATCACGTAAGAAAGAATTGGGTCTTTTGACTGGTAAAGACTTTTTGGTGAATACCATCGTCACCACCGAACTGATCAATAAAATTGCCGAAGGTTTCGGAATTCCTTGTTACAATGTCCTTACTGGATTTAAGAACATTGCTTCCATCATCCTTCAAAAAGGAGGCAAAGAAAAGTTCCTTGCAGGTGGAGAAGAATCCTTTGGTTTCTTGGTAGGTGACTTCGTTCGAGATAAGGATGGAGTCAGCGCCTGTGCCCTCGTAGCGGAAGCAGTAGCCTATTACAAAACTCAGGGCAAAAATGTCTTTGCCGTGTTGGCAGAAGTATACCAGCAATTTGGGTTTTACAAGGAAGCCCTCATTTCAGTGACGAAGAAAGGAAAAGATGGTGCAGAGCAGATTCAACACTTGATGAACCAGTTCCGAACCAACCCACCGCTAGAGATGAATGGATCGGCTGTAGAGAAGATTTACGACGTGAAGAACGCGAGCATCCACTATCCAAAAACACAAAAAACAGAAGTTTTGGACCTGGATAAATCCAACGTGATGCAATTCTATTTAGCGGATGGAAGCAAGATTTCTGCACGTCCTTCCGGTACCGAACCAAAGATAAAGTACTATTTTTCAGTAAACACAAATCTTTCAAATACAAGTGATTACAGAAAAATAGAGAAAGTATTACTTGAAAAACTAGAAGGATTAAAAACCTACTTCAGTTAAGCAAAAAAGGCCCCGTACATACAGGGCCTTTTTTGATTTTTCGGGGAATCTATTTTTTTGCTACCTACGTATAGCAATAGGTATTTTGAATGTGACTTTTTATCCAAGTACCCCTTCTACGCTTTGAAAAATTAATTCTTACCAAATTGAGCAGATCCTTCTGCGATTCCATTTCACAATGGCGCAAAAACTTCTTTACTTCGCAGAATAAGATTTGGCCAATGAACCTACAAGAAAACATTTCTTTGAAACCCTTTACCACCTTTGGTATCGACCAAAAGGCCAAATTTTTTACGAGTGTTGGTACCCTATCCGAACTAAAAGCAGCCCTAATTGCTGCAAAAGAAAAGCAATTACCCGTATTCATCTTGGGTGGAGGAAGCAATATTTTGTTGACTAGGGATATAGAAGGGCTAGTAATCAAACTAGAAATCAAAGGCATCCACCTAGCCAAAGAGGAAGGAGACCAACTATGGATAGAAGTAGGTGCTGGAGAAATGTGGCATGAATTGGTCCTACACAGCATCGCACAGGATTGGGCAGGACTAGAAAACCTCTCCTTGATCCCAGGAACAGTGGGTGCATCGCCTATGCAAAATATCGGAGCCTATGGCGTGGAGATCAAGGACGTGTTTGATAGCCTAAAAGCAATGCATCGAGAAACCTTGGAAATGCATTCCTTTGATGCGGAAGAATGCCAATTTGGGTACCGAGAGAGTGTATTCAAACAAACCCTCAAAGACCAATACATCATTACCTCAGTAACGTTTCGCTTGTCCAAAACACCTAATTTTCACTTGGAATATGGGGCCATTCGAGAGGTGCTCGCCGCCAATGGAATCGATCAACCGAGCATTCGAGCCATTAGTGATGCTGTCATCCAAATTCGACAGTCCAAACTACCAGATCCCAAAGAAATTGGGAATGCAGGTTCCTTTTTCAAAAATCCCACCATTCCAAGCCCCCAGTTTGATACGCTTAAAGCCTCCTATCCCAGCATTCCTGGCTATCCAAGTGAAGAGGGAGTTAAGGTAGCCGCAGGTTGGCTAATCGAACAAGCCGGATGGAAAGGCAAACGAATTGGTGATGTCGGGGTACATGCCAAACAAGCCTTGGTGCTAGTCAACTATGGTGGAGGATCTGGGGAGGAAATAAAAAGCCTATCCCAACAGATTCAGGCTTCCGTCTTGGAAAAATTCGGGATTCACCTGCACCCCGAAGTCAATTTCATTTAAATCAGGCGATCGCTTACTTCTAGCGATTTGCTGTAGCGCTGCACATTCACCCCAAACTTGACCAAGAAGTCAACGCCCTCATCTGAGCCTATCCCCTTGTATTCAGCATAGGAAAAGAGGTAGACCACCTTGGAAATCCCCATGGAAAAAATAATGCGAGCACATGCCAAACAAGGTGCCAAGGTCACATACAGGGTAGATCCTTCTACAGAAGTATTGTTTTTTACCGCATAGAGAATCGCATTTTGCTCTGCATGCAAAGCCAAGGAGCAACTTCCTTTGGAATCGCGCGCACAACCCTCACTTGGAAATTCCACATCACAATTATGTGTTCCTGCCGGAGGACCATTGTAGCCAATAGAAATGATTCGGGTATCCTTTGTCAATACGGCTCCCACATGTTTTTTGATGCAATGGGATCGCTTGGCGAGGTTTACCGCCAATTCCATATAGATATCGTCAAAATCAGGTCTGCTCATGGGTACAATTTGTCAAAAATAGCATTCATTGCGGTAGACCGAAACACATTCTACAGAATCCTCGTATTTTTTTCATGAAAAAGATAAATTAACTTCACCTTTGGCAGGTAATCAAAAGAAATCTGTGCCCTTCCCATACATGAAAACTGTCTCCATTTATGTCTTTCTCCTCGTTGCCTTGCTATTTTCCTGCAACACGGCGGAGATATTCGTTGAAAATAGAGAGATCCCTTTTCAAAAAACCTACGGGAGTTTTGTCTTGGTGAATAAGGAACTAGGCATTCCAGGCTTTTCAGACTCCAAATTGGACCAGCAAGTACAAGAAGCGCTAGAAGCCCAATTGCTGGCTGCAGGACTCGTGTACGATGCCAAAAAGCCTGATTTGGTCATCCGCTACCATTCCAATGAAGACTTGAGGCAGCGAGAACGTGTGAATACCATGAACCCTTATCCCTTTTGGGGGATGCGGATGTACGATCCTTGGTTATTTAATCCCATGATGGGCAATTTCGGACCACAAGTCACTACCACCAAGTACGAATTGCTTCAAGTCATTCTGGATATCATTGACCCCAGTCAAGAAAAGTCTTTGATGACGCTCACGGGGGTAACTGAAGTATCTTCGCCCAAAAGCAAAGCAAAAATCACCTTAAAAGCCTTGGAGAAAACTACAAATACATTTCTTGAATTTAACTTTACCGAAAAGAACTAGCCATGGAAAAGAAGTACACCTCTTTAAAGGAATTTTATCCCTATTACCTAACTGAGCACCAGAACCCTACCTCCCGCGTACTTCACTTTATCGGCACAGGATTGGTTTTGGTGTTGCTAGGCGTAGCCATCGCAATGGCACAGTACATCTGGCTAGCGGCCATTCCAGTAATTGGTTATGGTTTTGCATGGGTGGGGCATTTCTTTTTTGAGAAAAATAAGCCTGCCACTTTCACTTATCCATTCTACAGTCTCGCATCTGACTTTATTCTGTTTTTTGATTTGCTTCGTGGCAAAGAAAAATTTTCTTAAGAATCCTTTTGGGTATTCCAATAGTCTAAATTCTAATGTAAATTAGGTGTGGGCTTGAAATTGATCTTAAGAATAAAAACCATCTCGATGGAAATGGGTTAAAACGAAAAAGCAAACATGGCAACAGCAAATCCAGAACTAATCGCTGCATTGGAACGAACGGCCTCAAAACTTCAGCAAGGTGCATCTTACCAATGGGGACATATGGGTGCCTGCAATTGTGGGAATTTAGCCCAGGAACTCACTCCTTTTTCTCGGGCTGAAATTCACCAGTATGCCATGCAACGCCATGGAGATTGGAATGAGCAATTGATTGATTACTGCCCTACAAGTGGCTATCCCATTGATTTGATTGTAAGCAAAATGCTAGAAAAAGGGGTAAGTTTGAATGATTTGGGCCATCTGGAACGCTTGTCAGATCCTGAAATTTTGGCTCAAATGGAAAAAGGAAGGAGAGATTCTCTAAATAAAAATTCACGAGAAGATGTGATTTTTTACCTGCAAGTTTGGGCTAACTTATTGAGAGAAAAGTGGATTGCTTCCCAGCCGAATTTAGAAGTATTAGAAATTGAAAAAAAATTAAAGACAGCACTATTGGTCTAATTAATTTTTTGGTTTATTTCGTATCGTTGAATCATAAAAACCCTTTTAAAGAAAGTTATGGAGGATTTTGAAGAAGAATTCGAAGAAATGGATGAGTTTGAGGAGGAGGATGAGTTTGAAGACGATTTTGAGGATGGTTATGACCTCGATGAAGACAACGAATTTTTGGACGACAACATTGTCGACTTCGATGAAGAGGAGTCTGACGATGATTTCGATGACTTCGAGGACGAGGAAGAATTTGACGACGACTTGGATTAATTGCTAATCTAGGGGTGCGCTTTTCCGTTTGCTATTTTGAGCCCCCTAGTCTATCTTTACGATCTATTCACTGAGAAATTAAACTTATATGATCCTAGTTGATATCTTTAGTTCTCCCATTATGCCTGGAGCACAGTTGTTTTTATTGATTGTTTGCTCCCTAATTGGGCTGGGTGCAGGAATTTCCTTAATGGATGCACGAAGTACTTTTGCTAAGAAAAAGAAAAGCGAACATTAATATGTTATACCAAAGGAGGCCTAAAGCCTCCTTTTTTTATCCCTAACCATGAAAAATCAAAACTACGGGAACCATACTCGGTACTACCCATTTCATCACTTTATTCTAACGCCACTCACTACTGTTTTTTTTGGATGGACTATCGCTAAAATGGATTTCTCCTCCCAAGAAACTGCCTTAGAAAGTGGATACCTCTTTATTGGAGCATTTGTGTTGGTTTTACTGCCTTTGCTTGCTCGCATGTATGCACTCAAACTTCAAAACCGGATCATTATCAATGAGATGAGAAACCGTTACTTCCACTTGACTGGAAAAACCTTTGAGGAGAAAGAGCAAAACTTGAGGTTGGGTCAAATTATTGCGCTTCGATTTGCAAGCGACAAAGAAATTCTTGGTTTAATGGACCGCGCTATCGCAGATAAATTAACAGCAAAAGAAATTAAGCAGCAGATCAAAAACTGGAGAGGTGACTACATTCGTGTGTAATTAGTCGAAAAGACCAGTTGAAATTGCCTCCCCCAAGAGCCCTTGAAATTGTTCACGGGCTTTCTTTTTGTAATTAGGATCCGAAAAATCAAGCGGAGGCAATTCCAGGACTGCATCAAAACCAGAAGCGTATCCTCCTTTTCTTGAAGCGATTAATGCAATTTTTTTACCCTGCCTGTGGGCGAGTTGCTTCAATTCAAAGCAAGCCTTACCCTCCTCACTTTGACGGTCGTACTGCCCCTCACCCGTGATAATCCAATCTACTTGCTTTACTTTCTCCTCAAGATTCACCTGCTCAAAAAAGTAAGGGGCTCCAAACTCGAGTTGAAAAGGGAAAAATTGGGCTAATCCGAAGGCTATCCCTCCTGCCGCTCCAAAGCCAGGCTGATCTAAAATTCGATTGAAAGATTTCCGCTCGAGCAAGCCCGCAAAATCTGCAGTACTAATCTCTGTGGCTTCTATTTCTGCTTCCATCAACCCTTTTTGAGGGCCAAAAACAGGAACAGCACCC
>Ga0169931_10007089_pt1 | contig 16726 bp, 7 predicted proteins | sample Kivu_15m_20L_FD_129675 | JGI IMG/M metagenome (GOLD analysis project Ga0169931, IMG submission 129675) | Freshwater microbial communities from Lake Kivu, Western Province, Rwanda to study Microbial Dark Matter (Phase II) - Kivu_15m_20L... | ecosystem: Environmental > Aquatic > Freshwater > Lake ...
ATCTGTTTCTTAAATTTTGCTATCTATGATAAGCGTTATTGTTCTATACACTGAAGTTTAAATTGTTCTATATAGGAATGGCTGTGTTGCCCTAAGTTTAACTCACGGTTTTGCCATAAATAAAACTCGCTATATTACTCTAAGTATAATTCACTGAATTGTCAAAAGTAAGACTTATTGTATTGCCCATATTAAGAGTTAATGTATTGTCCTAAGTATTATTTAATGTATTCCCCTAAATATTATTCACTGTATTCATCTACGTTTCAATCACGGTATTGTCTCTTTGTTCGTTGTTAATAGTCTATTAATATCGACTGCCTATCTATTATTATCGACTGCCTATCTATTATTATCGACTGCCTATCTCTGGAACGGTTTATTGGAACTGGAAAGATCCAGAATATTCTTCCATTTATTTCAAACAACGTATTTTTACTGCATTTTATTCATATGAATGTATAGCAGAACATTTACAAATTTGCACTATATAGTTGTAATTCGTATTTCTTTAAGTATTTTAAAAACTAATTATTCAAAAAGCATTTTAAAGTAAGCCTATGATGTTAAAATCTAAATTTATATGTAAATATTTTTATCTATTTGTTTTAATTGTTTCCTTTTGTTTGTCAAATACAGTATTTTAAATATGATTGTAAACAAATTTGTGCAAAATAATCAAAATAATATAAAGAATTTTTGAGCTCACTTTACTACAAACAATTACAAAGACTAATGATTAGTCTTATCTTAGTTAATTATCTATATATGGTTATAGCAACATAATCTATGAAATTTAATGAAGTGTAATACAGTGATTAGAGTTAATAGGACTATATTCTTAGAATATAATGTCGGCTAAGAGTTCATAGCTAAGGGTGGACTGCACTGACTGCGGAATGCACTTCAGCAGTCACATTTAACTGCTCAACCATAAAAAACGTTTTTGTACCCACAGTGGCTACGACAACCTCGAAGGCCTGGCCAAAATATAGTTCCACGGAACAGATCTATCCCACCAGCCTAAACTGGGTCGTCGTAATTACTTGCAGAACTACGGCAGCCAGTCTATACCCAAAATAGACCAATAATAACTAAATGCCCTTGACCTGGAGAAGGACATGAAGAATATTTATTCGTACCAACGGCAGGCACAGGCAGCCCACAAGTACACTAGGGCTGAAAATGAAAACACCAATAAGCAAAACAAAGGTCCCAATAACTCGAGGATGATTAGTATCGAAACTGCTGATCTGTCAGGGCTTGCTCTTGCAGTATCGTAGATAAATCATGTGAAAGTAAACAACAACTTTAGATTGCATGAGAGCGAGCTGGAGAGGGAGGTAAGACGGTTCGACAAAACCAAGGATAGTTAGGATGGCGAGGGACCCACTTACATATAAGAATTAAAGATGAGGCAGTTTTCAGTTCTGGACAAATCCAACTCTAGCGTAGGAAGGATGGGAGCTAAACAGAGAGTGGACTATGCCAAGATGAAGCTAGACGAACTACAAGCCATAAAAGAACAGTACTTGCGTAATGGCGGCAACAAGAAATAGTTCAGCCTCAACTTGGATAAAATGACCAAATTCTATCAACAACTAGTGGAAGACAATCACCAACTACTACGCCCAGGGTACTAAAGCTAAGTTAGAACCAACTAATAAAGTTAAATAGGAGTAGTTTAGCAAAGATAAATAGCTAAGGATAACACTAGACAAAAGCAAAAAGGATAGCCGTAAAGTTATGAGCTCATTAATAGCAGATGCGGCACTCCCATACTTAAGCTCAGATAGTTCCCCGATCAGCCTAAATCAGTAGTATATCATTACAAAAAGAAACCAGACTAGGCAAATCAACACACCAGACAGCCCGGACAAGTTAATCAGTTACCTAATCCATCGAAGCATAATTAGCTGATGAATGGGGTGCAGGCTGTTAATCCACAAGTAATAGTTGTACCCTATCCGCCCCAAGCACCTAGTAACGGACTGCCAGGCTAAGGCTACAAGCTACTATAGCGAATGATGGAACTAAAAAGCTAGGAAAACCAAAAGCTGATGTAAATTTTAGTCAAATCCAACCAACAACAGCAACCAAACAGTAACCATAAGAACAGCAGGGCTTAACCCAGGCTTGCAAACTCCTAGCAGAAACAGTTTAATGGCACAAAAATTAAATAGATGAATGGCACCGAAACAGAATAGCTAAATAGTTCTAATGGAGAATTTGCTAGCAATATCAAAGGGGATGCATATAAAAAGGGTAGGATTGATGTGGAGGATGACTATCAGTTTAAAAAATCAATGATTGAATAGTTGATCAGCGAGGAAAAAGTGCTCATGGCGCTGCAGCAGGAAGAACTTGATTAGCTGAAACTGCTCAGTCAGCTACCAAAGGAACTGCAGGATATTAAAATGGAAACAGTTATAAAGAGCTCGGAGACCAGACATCAAATCGAAAAACATATGCTCAAGCTCAAAATGGAAAGAATCGCCTACCAGGCTCAAGTATAAGCCTTCCAGGAAGATCGTAGACTCACCAACGATGCCTGGGCTGGAGAAGAACGCAAAAAAATGCTTATGAACCAGTGGAACAACCCCTAGCCAATAACAGCTCAGTTGAACCGACCTACCAAAGGTCCTCAGTTTTGATTATGTATTGATTATCGACAAAAATATTAAAATATTTAGCTACTAAATAATATTAAAGCTCAATTTTTATGTATTTGCTTAAGAATCAAAGCAATAAGGCGATCTATCACATGAACTTTTGTTTTTTGGTCAGAAAGTCGTAATTTTATTCTTAGCAAGGCACGAAGGGACGACTCAAGCTACGAGAAAGCAGACCTTCTGATAGTTCTGCAAAACTCACCTCTCTCGAAAAATCTAAACCACCAAGAATCGGTTGAGGGTCGCTCACTCCAGCTAGCGTGAAGAACACTGCCTTAGACAGGGCCTTAACGAACTCAGCCAGATGTGTACGTGTTTAGGACTTGAGGGGCATTCTAAACGACTTTAAGTTAATGTGACGCACTGTTTGCGAGAAATACAGTGTTTTAATAACTGGCTCTAGGTCATTTTGCGCGAAAAGGGTCAGCTCTTCCAGATTAGGATCCTCGTAAACGGGACATCCTAGCCCACAGTCCACGAAATCGTTTTTTATAGGACAGCTAGAGCTAAAGTCTACTAAATCTTAGCGATCTGCTTGGACAGGGTCAGTGAGTTCCTACTTGTCTAAAAACTGTAGACAGTTGAGTTTCGGTAGAAAAGACTGCTGCTATTCTTTCCATTGGTTGTAAAGATGGATTTTGGCATTTAGTATAAGGTGAATGGCGTAAACTAGCTCCTTTGAAACGAATAAACCGAAACTGTCGGGCAGCAGTTGTATGAAGTCAACCAATGTATGTTACTGCCTTAACCAGCATTCGAAGCTGCTTCTCTAAAAGGGTGAAAACAGCTGGTTTTGTCCTACCAGTTGCTAACAGTTGCCATCTCCCACTAGCAAAGGCACCTACAAGTACAAGTTGTTGTCCTGGAAGCCCTCTTCTCCGCTCACTCCACCTACCACGCATTGTGCCAGGTACTTAATACTGGCCTGTTTGAGCTGTTCTACATTCTAGGAATGCATGTCCTGTTAGAAACTAGTGTCCAAACTGCCCTTTAGTAGGCCCTCATAGTCTAACGCTACATAAGGGGTCGCCGACACTGCAGTTGTTTGGTGTCTTATAAATTTGCTACCAAACGGCCTAGGCATTTTCTCCTCGCTTTCTAAAGGCATCTCGACTTTGTCCTAATTATCGTAGTCTTCTCTATTGAGCTATAGTAGTCGGTTGGAGATATTTGGCTATTGTGCCATTCACTCTTCTAATAACAATTAATCACAATACAAAATAACTAACACACTTCTGGGCATTCAGTAAACGCACTTACTGACAATCAGTATAAAAACTTATAACTCTCAAAGTAAACACACCCCCATGCTTTCTTTGAAAATACATCAATTAAAGTTTAAAAACTTTCCAAAATGTAGAGTAGCCTATAATTAAACTTATAGAAAATTAGCTGATTTGTTTGATTAAACTTATCTTTATCATGGTGCTTATTGCCACAGCGAAACAACCCACTTATATTTACAAGAAAAGAATATGCTTTATTGATTGGATCAAAAAGACCAATTTTGTTTGAAACAGTTATTCCTGCTTTTTATAATAATAATATCTTAGCATATAATGAGGAGATTGTAATTAGTCGCAGCTAGCATAACCCAGCAACCAAACTTCTCAAAAATACTGGTGGAGAGGGACGAATAGGTAGCAACACTATGGCTAAACAGTCCGCGTGAGCTTAACTCGCTATCTGATACGATGATCGGATAAATTACACAAGCCATCGTCATGCTGAATCTGGATTCAAAGATAAAAGTTATTGTTATTCGCAGCAAGCATGAGAAAATTTTTTGTGCAGGAGCAAATATCAAGGGTTTCGTTGAAATAGACAAATCATCATATCCCCACAGTCTCACATTCAGACAACTTAGCCACACTTTCCGGAGTCACCACAAACCAGTCGTGAGCATAGTTGAGGGTAAGGCTCTAGGAGGAGGCTTTTAACTGGCCTTGTTAACGGATGTTATCCTCTGCTCAGAAAAGGCTGAGTTTGGACTACCTGAAATCACACTAGGACTCATCCCTGGTATCGGAGGCACCCAGCTTTTACCTAGAATAATTGGTGAAAAAGCAGCCATGCTCATGATACTCACTGGGCAGCCCATCAATGCTCAAGAAGCCCACCGAATGCACATCGCATAACTCGTGCCTGCCTCTAACTTTGAAACCGGGGTTAAGAAGGTTGTTCAAGATATGGCTAGCAAATCCCTGACTTCTCTAGTTGCAGCTAAGAGGGCTGTTAAAGCAGCTTTTTAGTCGACTCTCAACTAGGGCCTGTAGCACGAAGCCTCTATTTTCCAGTCGATGTTCAGCACGTCTGGAGCAAAAGAGGGAATAAAGGCGTTCCTGGAGAAGAGAAAGCCTAACTTCAAAGGAATTTGATCATTAAGAAGCTCAAATAAAACATATAAATTTAAAAAAAGGATTTTCGGACCTGCAAAGCATTTTATAATGAACAAAAATAAGTTGTGAGGCTATTGAGAGCCTTTAGTCATATTTTTATTAGCAAAGAAGATGAATACAAATAATTTTATTGATTGTATAGATGCTTTTGATATGTAGGACCAAAACTTTACGACTCAGATATGGACTTTGAGCTGATTGCATTAATGATTAGATTATAATAATTGCAACTGATGACCGAAGAGCGTGAAAAGGTGACGCTGATGGATAACCTACCTAAGGTGCCTGCAGGTAGGCAGATTGCCTAGCTCAAGGCAATTTACGAGAACGAGGGTGACACTAGATAAAAAATCGAAAAATACATTCCGATGGAGAAGCATGAGAAGTATGAAAAGAATTTCATGCTTTTCGACCGTAATAATGATGGCATCCTCGATATCGACTAAATGCGCTAGTTCCTCATATCCATCGGACAAATGATTTCCTAAGAAGATCTCAGAGATTTCTATAAAGAACTAGCCCACCCTAAGGAAGCCGCCGAAGGACAGATAGAAGAAGGTGTTTCCCTCAATGGTACCATTTCCTCTATGCAGATATATTCCTAGTGATTCTCAAAAAGATGAGGGAAGACGATATAGAGGAGCAACTGAATGAAGCCTTCCACATCGTATGCCAGAGCAAGGAAAAAGACAAAGACTCAGGCTACCTGGAAAGTGACTACCTGAAGGAGCTACTTATGGGAATGGGCTTCAAGTTCTCAGAAGAAGTTGCTGACTAGTTCCTGAAGGCCTTCGAGCCTAAAGGATAAAAAAAGATATACCCGAACGACGTTGTAAAAAAGCTTATCAAAAGATGATATTAGCTTCAAGCTTGTATTTTATCAACTCTAATAGTTATCCAAGTTTTTTTGAGTATATAGGACTGGCTTTGTTATTTTCGTAGGTTTTATATGTGAGAAAGATTAGATAGATAGTATGTTTAATAATGAGTGTGTATAGTGGTTTTGCGACAAGGCAGCAGGAGAGTAAATATAATAGTTGCATTTAATCGCTTATATCTGCCCTCGTGCTGAGATTGCAGAAGTTCTATTCTAGGATTTAGTGCCACTAAGCGAAGTTCTTTGAGAATGTTACATGCATCCACGATAAACTGTTGCAGTTATAACAAAACAAATACATGCCACCTCATATATCCCAGCTCATCAAACCATTCGCTTTGCAACTCAAAAACAGCCTACTCTTTAACAACATGCAGGAACCACAAATATAAACTCCTGTTTGGGAGTAAAACTCTGAAGATTCCTAAATTTAACGCAGCAATCCATACAATTACAAAAGCGATTCTTAACAGCATAATTATAAACTCTTTTAGACTTAGGGTATCACCTATTATCGCCAACAATCACATTTTAATCATAAGCAAACATCTAGTTTAAATAATCAGCCCTCTCATCCATAGAATCACTATATATCTAATATAGATCACCAATAATCACGACTTAAGCACAGGCTTTTTCAGCTATAAGACAGACAGACTTCTAATTCACCTGCTGGTAGAGCCATCAAAGCTTCCCCTATCGATCAAATAAATTTTCATGTAAGAAAAAGGTTTAGTACTCTCGGTCCTACTATCGGCTCTTCAAAACAGAGCTATTCTGCACCAAAACATAAAATAATTACATAAAGTGAGCCCATCCAGATAAAGAAATAAGAAACAAATCAATATTCTCACCAGGTTTAAACTAATCTTCTAGGAAACCTACTTAAAACAAACAAAAATCCTCCCAAAAAAATGAAAAAATCAAATAAATAACCTAAAGAGGCTCTAAATGTTTCAAAAATTTAAAAGACTAGTCCTGTTTCCTAGTAAGGAAGAAAAAGCAATATTTAAATGAAATAAGAAGGCTAAAAGTTCATTAAAGGTGTAAATAATTGTGTTAAAATTGACGCAAGAATTTATTAAAGTGATCGCATTACTTTATCTCCTCGCTAGTTTTTACGACAGACGGTAATGGAGTTCAACCAAGGCAGTGACAGTCGAATAAACAAGCAGAACGTGACTTAGAAGGACCCAAGTGGCAATAGTCTCATTAATATTCGCAAAAAACAAAAACATCAGAGAATGGTGTAGTGAATATGAAATTATACCCCTAGGCGAGCTTAAAACAAAGAAAAAGTTTTTTATCTTATTTGAATAAATAATCTATAAAAACATAATAAATTTTTTGATTAAAAAGCAAATTTTCAATCATTTACCGATTATGCCTGGTTCTTGCATAATTTTTTTACCCTTGTTTATAAATGAACCGCCTTTATCGATCACTCTTTCTAGAGTTGAATTACCTTTATAGATTACTTTACCAAAAGCTGAGTCAATACCATCTTAATGCTGACTGAGAAGAGGCCCGATATACTTGGAGAATAGTTGTTAACTAATATCAGACTGAGGATGAAGCAGAGCCACTGTAAGACCAATTCTAAGTAAAATATATAGGGTTGAGGTTAGTAGCAAGCCCAGCACAGGCGAAATTACTTCCATTATCGCATAAGTGACCCAGTATATTAGGTATTTGTGAAGGGCTGTTGAGTCCCCACTCTCTAAAGCCAGAAAGGTTAGGTAAGCAGGCACGCAGCAGCATCCCAAGCACACCACCAGTCCACTTGCATTGGATATTACTGTAACGATCAGCACAAACAGCAAAATAGCAACAACCAGAGCACTCGGTTTTACTCCATACTTATGATGGATGAACTCTAAACTTTTATTTTAATCCAGGCTCTACAGTCGAAGTAGACGCGTAACCTGCTACAAATACTCGCTCATTAGAATCTATTTACTATACAAATATTTATAATTCAGGAAATCTTAACAATTATTACATTTTAGACACAAAAATCATTTCATCTTATCACTACAAATCATTTAAATTCAACCAAACGATCGTTTTATGACCATCTTATATTGGCCTTTGATGTTGAAGGTGCTTAATATTTTATAATTGATAGAGAAAATGTAGTCAGCTAGCAGCAAGCCCCAGCCAAACGTTTACCGAGTGCGGCGACAAACTCGTCTTACAGAAGGACTCTTTTTGTCCAAAATCATCATGAAAAAGCAAGGAAACGTGCAGGTGTAAGGTATGGGCGATTCCATTACACTGGTAGCTAAGATAGCGCAAATTTTATCGAAAGATGGAGCTGCTGTGGTCGAAAAAGTGACTGCCCTAGACATCGGATAAGGCAGAAGCATAAACCCTAAATTAGCTGTCCTGCTGGGAAAGGGACCAAGATTCGAAGAGCTCACCAAGGATATCACCCCCAACAAATGATTCATGCTATCAAACAGCAATCACAAATCTTACCTATACATAAATTTTTATTCTTACATACCTATATTCAGCTATTACTAACATCAAATAAAAAACTTTGAAGTCTATTCAAGTCACATCAACATATTAATCCCAGTGTAAATATGGAGATAAAATCAAAACCAGTACAACGATTATCAACGAATTCGCTTTCAAGTCCCTGATAAAGCTTGAAACTATATATAATTTGCTATAAAAGGTATCAAATAAATATCTTTTGATCAAAATTGTAGATTTTAGATTGACTTTTTTATTAATATTTAATCCAGTAATCTATACTCCTAGACGCAGCATGCTATTGAATAATAAGATTACTTATAAGCATACATAAAAAAGGGCTCAATTTTAATAATTAATTGATGCCAATAAGTTGGAAGGAGGAACTCAAACGACTGGAGTCAAAATATCTTTAATCTGCTATTACAAACTGTCTTGCCTGCTACTAACACAGTTTTAAGGATCCCTGTATGGCCCACTGTTCGCTCAAGTACGTCACCTACATGTCCATCCAACAGTTTTATCTGTCAAAAAAGGAGGCTTCTTTAACTGCCAAAGACCTGCAGCTCATCTAACAGTCGGTAGACTCTCTATGATTTTACTTATAGCATACTTCCATTCAATCTAATAATTTTATCCAGAACATAGTAGCTCTAATTGACCCTTGATCATTCGATATACTAAAATAAATCAAGGAAGAGGATTTTGAAACGCAGTCATTGATTAGAAAGATTAGAAAAGATGAAGTTGACGAGACGAATTATTGGACGGGTAAATCATAAATCGATTGATTGATTGATATTGTACTGAGCTAAATAATAATGATTCAAATGAGTAGTAAAAGTACAGTACAATCAAACTAACAGCTGGTTTAGTTAGTTAGAACACTAAAACATCTTGTAAGCGAACAATAGGCTAAAATCTAAGAACTTTAAGCCAAAACAAAAGCCTGGTAAAAAAAATATAGGCAAGAACTACATGATACAAACGCAACTGGTAAATTAAAACAGACAAAAATAACCTAAGCTGAAGATACTCAAAAGAACCTATAAAATTTTATAACTCAAATCAATAAGATTAGAGCCAAGTACGATAGTCACATTCCTACAAACTATTCATACTAATCTGTAAATTCCGAACTCTTCACTATAGCTTAGTTAATTTAAAGCCAGTACTAGCAAACCTGTAAGCTAAAATAGTAGATTACATTTCGAACCACTAGATTAGTTTAGTCATAGAAAAATCTGTAGGCTCAAACCAAATTAGTTTATGAATCAAACAATTAGACCCGATCTCTAAAGTTAAAAATTGAATCATTCTAGCGATAGTTTAAGAATGCAAAGCAACGCGCCGACGAGTACGAGGAAAAACTGTTAGCGTAGATAAGAAGACAGTAGGACACCATTTATCGACTAAGGCAAACTGATGTATTTTCTCTAAAAAAATAAGACAATCGGTATAAATAAAAGCCTAGAAACGTTTTACATAACTGAAGCAAACAGATAAATACTGATTGATCAAACTTATACAATTTCTATATCTTTTAAGTAGTTTTAGCTTTAAAAACTCAATGCTTTTGTCTTTCTTCTAACTAAAAATTGTAATAGCTATACTATTATATTAGATACTAATAGTTTGAGATGTCTAATTAATGCATACTTTATAAATGTTATCAGGCTACATAAAGTATAAACTATATGAATATTCATAGTATTATTAGCATACTCTAAACTTTATCAAATGCATTTAGTTTATAATATTCAAAATCCTATGTTAGGGTAGTTGCCGACAATCGACTACATTCGAGGGCTAACCGAGCCTACCAAGGACTTCCTGTGCGAGCCACAACACAATACTTACGCTTTAGAATTCATCGCTTTTAAAATTCGAAACGCCGAGACAGATCAGGTCTTGTTTGAAATAAAAAAGCCCTAGTCTTAGGTAGGTAAAAATTCAGGTCAACCTAACAGGTTCGTGCAGTACCACTTTGGACCCCAGTTCTTCAAGCTAAATGTGATCGGAACTACTCTTGAGTTTGCCAATGGCCCTAAACCTGCTAAAAAGTTTTTGATGATCGAACGTCACTATTTCAAGAACAAGTTAATAAAATCATACTAATTCTAAGTGCCTTTCTGCATCCCCAACTCACGCAACTCTATGGAAGCAGTATATGAACTACCCCAGTTCAGTCCCGAGTAGCAAGAGTAGATGATCAAGTGCCCATTCGAAACAATATCTGACAGTTTCTACTTCGTTTAAGGAACAATAATAATGCACACCAAGGCCGCTTATAGCTATGCCCCCTTCTCCTGATTAAATAGCCATAAATCTTAAAATCATTAAAAATATACACCCACCTGACTATATAAAAACTAAATAGCAAACACCACACCTAACTAGCATTCTCAACGCCTAAATTTAAATACACATACACCACCCATAAAAATTCTTCTGTTTGGAAAATATTATATTACATTCCTAATTAACTGCACGATTGCTATCCAAAAAGATCAATTTTATGTAAAAAACACATAGATAATTTACAGTTAAACATAATTATGAACATTTGCTATCATTTTAGGATATTCGACTCTCTTTTTATATTTTCCTGAGATTAGGTAGATTTAACAAGCCATTAGTCAATATTTCTGATTATTTCGTTGAGTCTTTTTTAATCTTTCTAGAATTCTTGCGTACCGTCTATCACAAATCCATCCCCCAACCACTACTAATGCGTTTGATGAATCTACTTTAAATAGTTTAAATCCACTTCTTTTTCCTAAGACCTAGCTCGAAGTCTCATGCGCTGAAAGCATACCTAGGGTTCAGTCCGCAAATAGATGTGTTTGTGAGTAGGCAAGGGCGAGTAAACCTAGCTTAAGTGTTAAAACACTTTACAGTATAGCTAATACTCCATCCCATTCATCTTCCCTTGTTTATATAAAAGCTGAGCAAAAATTCTCCTGTCTGCCTCAACACTGCGCTCTGAAAATACATATCTACCTGCCAATTTATTTTATAGAGGAATATAATCCGAATTTACGTTTTTGGAGAAATCTTATGCCGTAAAAAAGCCTTTGTTGGCAACTTTTTACTTAGTCTAAACACTTTTTAAGCTCTCGTTTAAACTTTTTGAATTAGCTTAAACAACTTTTGGCTGATTGTTAGAATAAAGTAGTTGATGAAGAGAATGCATTCGAGTGAGGAGTGCATAATTTTGAAAAGAATAGGCCCATCTTGAAGGTTCTGCATAGAAGGCCTTGAGAAGATTATAGTTTGAAACAGTCTGCCATGAATCCAAGGGTTCAGCAGCCACTAATACTTTGGGGTTTCTCCTTTGTAAATGATACAGTAACATGGTCTTACCACTCCCGATGTTTCCCTCAATCGAATAAATCACTTTCTTCATACTTTGGATATTATAAAGCCTTTAAGCTATAATCGATGTCCTCACACAGTTAAAATTTATTAAATTAATGTCCTAACGATGATTTTAGACCTCTTAAAGCTATGAAACAATTAGCTAGCATAAGATTAGTATTTTTATGCTTTGAAAAAATAATTAATTGGTTAATCGATCAGTTAAATCTTAATAGTCTGTAAATTTAAAGCCGATTTTAAATAATTTCCTAATAAAGATGACATAAACCGATCCTAAAACAGGTTGTTTTACATCAAATAACAATTTGTATGCAAAACCTGAATATAAATAAAAGCAGTAGCTAGTGATTCAGCAGAATGAATCGGTAGTTAAGAAAAATGATAACATTAACGCATAAAAATTGGCAAGTCAAGGACAATAAAATAACAAAATATAGATAAATTAGTAGAACAACAGATACAAATTATCAAAAGACAATTAGACGTTCGATCAGGATAGAAGCAGAAGGCAAATGGATAATTAGTATGATAAACAGGCAAAATTAAACTCGATAGCTGATGAGTAATTTGATAAAGATAGAACAGTGCGATCAACAACTGAATAAGAGGGCTTTGAGGATTAGAGCTGGCATCATCCTGAGGCGCGTGTTTAAGTAGACCTTGTAAAGGGCATCATGGCTATGGCTAAATCGCAAAAACTGGCGGCAATTTGTGGGTTGCTAGGAGGGTTTATGATCCATCTGGTAGTAGGGGCTATTTATCGATGGAATATGATCGCTGATCTAGTGGGTACTTATTTTGACACATCCTACGAAACCCCGGTGGGAGCTCCTCTTTCGATGCTTTGCGCAGGACTCACCATGAGGCTAGGCTACAAACTCAGCGATAAGTGCGGCAGACCCTTGATCTTGTTGGTAGCTATGACCACTGCAGTCACAGGTGCCCTAGTTTCGAGCTTTACCACGACCTTTCTAAGTATATTAGCATAAAATGTAGGTATATTTGATTTAAAAAGCCTTTTTAGTATGGCATAATATTATTTTTGGTATGAGTGCTGGTCTAATGTTCCTACTTCCACTCAAATAATGTCACTGCTTTTTTCCTAAAATGAAACTGGTAACCAATACTATAGTACTAACAGGTACCGGTTTGGGAGCTGTTTTGTTTGGAGCTTATAACATTGAATGCATCGAAAACGGCGAGGAAACTCTATAACTTAGTGATTTATAAATAAGTGCCCTCGTCGCAGATAACTTCCAGTCTTGTTTAATCAGAATGGCCTTAATGATGACTGCGGTAGGCCTGTCAGGAGTTGCCTTGATGCTGCCCATGCACTACCAGAATAAGCGACGAAATGCAACTTAGAATCAAAAAGTCAGTGCCTAGAATAAACAATAACTGTAGTCTATTTAGACTAAAACCGAAGAGTAAACAGTGACTGTATAGACTAAAATTTAACAATAAACAGTTGTTGTGCGCAATAAAACCTAACAGTAGGTAGACTCTGTCGTGATAAAAGCTAAAAACTAAAGAGCAGGGATCTAAATTACTAATAGATGCAATAGTAGTAATATCTGTCCAAGCTAGTGCACTGGGTTGAAATCGAGAGTGTTTTGGCTACTGGCTGTCGCTATTTTCCTGAGCAGTTCTGGAAATTTCTACGTTACGATGAACTACAAGAACTTATTGTCCTAAAATCATCGTTAAAAGATTTTTCTTTACTGGATTCTTATTTCAGGGGCCTTGGGAAACGGACTTGCTCGGTAGTTTTTATGTTAAGCAGATTTATTTGGGGATGTATCTCATCTCGAGTTAGCTTCAAAATACTCTTTTGTGTAGCTTGTCTTATCAACATAGCTGCCTTTATAGCTTTGATGCTCACTGACAGCGAAACAACCTACCTAGTATTCTACACTTTCAACTCAGCCAGTCTTGGCGGACTCATGGTCATCTTCCCCAATGTTACTCATCTCATTTTTGGACAAAAATTAGGATAAACTATATACAGTTACTACTGGATTACTTTTGCCGTGGCCAATTTGTTTCAATTTATAATTACGCTTATTCTTACCTAAAATCCTCATCAAAGCAGTGACTATACAGAAGTGCTTATATTTTTTGCTATATGTGTATCAGTTGCACTCTTTATCGCTTCCATGTCTAGATTGCAAGGTCCATGGAAAAATTCATTAGATTTGGTCCATTTTCGAATAAGAAAAACAAAAAATAATCTATGATTGTATTTGTTCTATCCTGATATAAACTTACTGTCTTGTAATTATGATATCGGCGTTTGTCAAGTTTTAGATTGGCTTTTAAGATTTATTAAAAGCATCAATATCCATGGTAAAAATTGTTAAACATCATATGAAAAACAAAAAAGAATACGTTTTGAAATATGAATAAAATGAGATATAAAGTTATAAGCTATTAGTGTGAGGTATTACGTATCTTGTTGATAAATTAAAGATTGAATGAGCTAAGTCCTACCAAACTAAGCACAAAATCAAACATCTTCGGACGCTTCAACTAGTCGCTTATAGTCAGCGTTCCTTCGATTAAAAGGTTTTATACTATTTTGTAAACCTGCAGTTCTGTTTGTTTGGTCCATCATTCTGTTCATTCTTGTCAAACCATTTTAGCTTCTCAAATAGAAAGGAGGCCTAGATGAGATGATTAGAAACTTGGTAGTTCGTTAGTAAAAACTGGATCAGGTTTCGGCCCGTTTTCACAAGCGACGCTTTTAGAAACCTTTCGATACCATAAAGCTCGAGCAGTCAGAGCTGGGTTTTACCAACAAGGTGCTGTTTCAAAGACAGAAGAAAACGATAATATTCTATGTGCCAGTGTACATTACTGGCAAGATAAAAAGCATCCAGGAAATCGAAGCTACCAATCTATGCGGAGATGTCGCCTGTGCCATCATAATCAACATATACTACGGAGATCTGCCTAGATAGATCGTGATCAAGTTGAAAGACTCAATACTGGTTCAGCTTAACAGGGGAGACAGTTTCAAATTAGCTCACAACGAATAAACAATCAATCTCAAGTAAAAGTTCGAAAATAAATTTCTTTCCTTCACTGTTAGGAAAGTCTTCAAAACAGCTCTCCTCGAAGACCCTCTTTGGACCCCATTCAATATTGTCGAACTTATCCTTTCCTTCACCCTCAACACTGTCCGCCTCAATCGTGTCTCTCCAAAACAAGATCTCTAAAAATCTGATGATGGCTAGAAATAGAAGTAAAAGAACTAGGTTGAGATGATGGCAGTGGACAAAGAAAATCCTGAAGACTCTTACTAGCTTAAATTCAACTGCATGCGCAATAATGAAAAAACTCCTGTGAGTTATTCTCTCGACTGTGTATATGGTATATACGACCTGGCAGAAAAAAGAATCTAAAGCTATCATACTAACGTTGGCACCTTCAACGAATTACAGAATGCCTCACATAAATCTGAAAAACCCAAATAAATAAACAACAAACAGACTGATAAGCACTAAGTTAATCTCAAAGCAAAAGGATAGAAATCAAATTTACAGACCAACCCGAAGAATGACTAATCTTAGATTGTAGGTTTGAGAATAAGACAACCATAGAAGTCAAAAAAACATAAAGAAGAGAAGGATGGATCAGTAAAATACTTCCAGTACACCCACTTCGTGATTCCACTCTACAAATATCCAGGGAATTTGCTGGCTACTATCTTTCTGCCTATATTCCTGCTTGCCTTGATTAGTCTGGCTATCTTTTTCCAGGAGTACTAACTATCAGGTCGCATAGCTTCAATCGCTACTATGATCCTCGGCTATATCGGCTTAATTCCTACAATCAAGGATAAACTACCACCATCCTCTATGTTCACTCATATCGAAAAAGTCATCTATATTGAAACATCCTGTTGTCTGCTCTGTCTGTTATAAACTTTCCGTATGAGTTATTCATAAAACTACGATTTCAATTGGAGCACTAACGTATGCTTCTTGCTCTGCCTCTTCGTTCATATCGGCATGTTTCTGTTTGTAGTCGGCGTGTTCTTCATCCACGTCAACTACTGGGAACCCTCATATAACCTCTAAACCAAAGTAAAGTAAGTTAGCCCCTCATAAAATCGACTGGCCTGGGACAATCCACTTTGCGATTAAGTCTTCCTCAAATAAAATGACAGAATAAACAGTAATTAGCACTATGATCAAAAGAAAAAGGAACAACTTTTAATTAGAGAGTTTGTCAGAAGAAACTAAAATCAATAGCAAGCGCATTTACAAAAAGTTAGCAGTTAGCCGTTATACAATACAGCTCCTGTCATCAAAAAAGCTACCCCTAGATCTGAAGAGTTGACTTAAAAATCATCATGATTATTTGAAGCAAACATTAACTACATTAACTTAAATATAATTATACGTATATCTACTATATTATAAAAGTAAAATGACATCTATGACGATTACTAATATGATAATCTATACCTTCTTTTCTTTTAAGATATTCGCCTATCTAATTATTATAAAAAGTGCTTTAAAAGAATATTTTACTTTTTTAATGTTTTCAAAAAAAACAATTGTTAAGGGCTAATTTAACTCAGGCAAATAACAAAAACGGTGACGCCAAGATAATACCAATATAAAATAAACTAGGTAATTAATAAAAAGAAGTCATTTAAAGTTTCGCAAGGTCGCTTTAGGATAAATAATCAAAATCAAACCTGATCCAAGAAAGAAAATAAGTTTCCACAGTCTTAGGACACGTTATTATGTATTATGATTGTTATTGTTAGTTATTGTTAGTTATTGTTAGTTATTGTTAGTTATTGTTAGTTATTGTTAATTATTGTTAGTTATTGTTAGTTATTGTTAGTTATTGTTAGTTATTGTTAGTTATTGTTAGTTATTGTTAGTTATTGTTAGTTA
>Ga0169931_10007090_pt1 | contig 16722 bp, 13 predicted proteins | sample Kivu_15m_20L_FD_129675 | JGI IMG/M metagenome (GOLD analysis project Ga0169931, IMG submission 129675) | Freshwater microbial communities from Lake Kivu, Western Province, Rwanda to study Microbial Dark Matter (Phase II) - Kivu_15m_20L... | ecosystem: Environmental > Aquatic > Freshwater > Lake...
AATTGGGGATTGGGGATTGGGGATTGGGGATTGGGGATTGGGCCCAATCCCCAATCCCCAATCCCCAATCCCCAATCCCCATAAATCGACTTTGTTTAAATTTTTTAACTTTTAATTTCTTATATTAATATTTAAAATTCTTATATTTATTAAATATGGAAGTTTAAATTTTTAAATATTCCTTTATAAATTAATATAACCTGGGCCTGTAAAACTTATTTTAAATAAATTAAACTCGTATAATATATCTTTATTTAAAATCTCAATATAATTTAATTGTAAAATCATATTGATCCTATTTATTTTGCCAATCTAACAACAGTGAACATTTTTTCTGTAGCTTCTTCATCATCTTCGTTCTTTTTTCTTTCAAGCAAAACTTCGACTCTTCTATCAACATTTCTAATTCCGTTTCTCCACAATTCTTGATTAAGTTCAGGGTCAATTCTGACATCATTAGTGAACATAGTTTTTCTTGCATAGTCCCTAATGGCTTTGACTGCACGAGGGGCCTTTTTTTTGAATTTAACATCGTGCAACAATTTATGTAAATGGATGGTTGTAGTTCTTGTGACAGATGCTAATTCTTTTTCGGTTTTCTTTCCACTTGAGACATGGTTAATTTTCTTCCCCATTGATTTAATATAAAATGAATTAAGATATTAAACTTTCATTCAATGAATAATTAAAATTTTCAATTAATTTATTTTATTAAATAATTTAATCAATTATTGTATATTTTTATATATCTAAATAAATGCCCAAGAAGAGAAGAAATAACGGAAGAAACAAAAACAATAAAGGTCATGCCGATGCCATTCACTGCACCAACTGCTGCAGATTAGTCCCTAAAGATAAAGCTATTAAAAGATATGTTATCAAGAACATGGTTGATGCTAGTAGTAAAAGAGACATCGAAGAATGCTCTGTCTATACTGACAAGGATGAACCATACACCATGCCCAAGCTCTATGTAAAGAATGAATACTGTGTGTCATGTGCCATCCATGCTAGAATTGTTAGAGTCAGATCTGGAGAAGACAGAAGAGTCAGATATGTCTCTAAATACAGAAGCGATAAAAAAGAGGAAATGAATAATTTATATAGAATCGCCAACCAAAGAGGTGGAGATAAATCCAACTTTGGCAAAGCCCCTGTTGTCAATGAAGAAGAAAAATAAATTGACATATTTAAATTAAAACTTTAAGTTAAAACTAAGGCACAATTACAAAAATTTTAAGATGATAATTAAATTTTAAAATATAATTAGTATTTAAAATTTTGATTTATTTTAAATATTAAGTATATTGATAATATTTAGATTATGCTACCTTCTACCTTAGTTAGGATTATAAATTATAGAAATTTATCTACTAATTAACTATTTTTTGTTATTTAATTATCTATAAAGATCAATAGTATAAATAGCATATTAATTAATTATCTAATTTTATTTTTTTAGTGTGAATACATTCCTCATATTTTTCAAAAATCCTTCCTTTCAAAATTTTTCTGAATGTTTTATATGGAATCCCTTTTTCTTTATCATAAATAATCTCACCATCTAATTTATGAGATCTTATTTTTTCAAAAATTTCTTCTCCGTTTAAATACAATCTTACGAAATATTCACCATTAGAGTATTTTATCAGGTGAAAATCAAAATTACTTCCAAAAGGAATAATTAATTGCTTATGATATAAATGTATATTATTAACATAATGCGATATTGTATCTAGCTTTAAGAGATTTTTTATCAAGGCAACAAAGTTGTAATCGTGTCCAGAATATGAAACGAATCTGAGATCATTGTATCCAAATTTTCCCAAATGATAGAAGTCTAAATTTTCTTCTATATTCATAACTTTATGATCGAAAAATTCTAACAGATGCTCGAGAAAAGGTGTGGAGGAGATTTTGGTAATTTCGTCATTATCAGTTCTTTTGAAAAATAGATAATAAGCAAACAATTTCTTTAGAATCAAATGAATCTTATTGGGGATATGAATTTTGCTTCTTATGTTGAAATTAATGCATCTCAATCCAGTGTATAGAGAGCGAACCAATTTGTCAGTAAGATCTTCATGATCAATTCCAGATAGAGTAATATTAAAATGGTTTTTATAATAATCATAAACCAGTTGTCTTTCCTCATAGGTGATAATATCGTAATTTGGTTTATATTTTTCTGATTTGTTTTCTTGATATATGTGATCAGGAAATTTACAACGTCTTGAATGGAAAAGTACATCTCTATCTTTATTCTCTATGATAAAGTTGTAATGTTTTTCCGTCAATCTCTGAATTTCTTCTGGGTGGTTTTCGATTATAGGGGGTATGGGATTATTGTCTTGTAAGAGATTATTAACATCGTATATTTTATAAACGTATTCTGGAAATAAGCCTAAAGAATATGCAATCCCACTTTCAATAGCTCGAGGGGAAGGCGAAGAAATTAACAAAAACTGATCCTTGATTTTTTCTTTATCGATGAAATTTAAAAATTCTGGGGTTTTATTATCAACATATCTGTCCCTTAAAACCTTCCCCAACATTATCATTTGTCTAAATCCGTTTAGCGTTAATTTTCCTGGTTCAGAAGTAGTAAAAAAATTCGTGTATTCTGGCCTCATTTTACTAGGCGTCCTAGCTCCATGACGAAATAGATTTACAATCATCTTCACCTCAGATTTGGGAGTGGTTTCAGTCTCTGTCTTGATTCTAATAAGTAAAACTAAAAAAAGAAAATGAATATTCATATAATTATGATTATCTATTAATAATTAATTTATTACATATAAAATGAATACAAACCTTCTAAACAATATCGCCTTCGATATAGTCAAGGACAAAGTTATTGAAGATAAGGTAAAGGAATACACAGAGGAGCAACAAAGAGAAGCAGAAGAGGCACTTAGAGAAAATAGAAAAGACGAGGAGAATGAAGGCGATGAGTACCCAGATATTGAAGACCCAGATTCGGAGGAAGAGAGAATTATGCAAAAGGAGCTCATGAAGAGAAAAGAACAATATGATCATTTAGTAGAGAAGGAAAATAAGAAGAAAAGTCAGAAATATGGAACATACAAAGATATTATTGAGACTGAGTTTTTAGATACCATGCTTAAGAATGAAAATGTTGTATGCCATTTCTATCATAATGATTTCGACAGATGCAAGATTATGGACAAGCATATGAAGATTATAGCAGAAACACATCCAGATACATTATTTGTTAGAATCAATGCCGAAAGGACTCCCTTCTTCACTACTAAATTACAAGTCAAGGTATTTTATGATTTCTAATATTGTCAGGTTTTGCCTACTGTAATTCTCTTTAAGGACGGAAAAGCCTTTGATAGAATAGTCGGATTTCAAGATCTCGGAATGAAGGATGATTTCCAAACTATCTCACTTACAAGACTCCTTGTTAAAGCCAAAGTTGTAAAGCCACTAAACAAAGCTGAAAGGGGAGAGGTTACTATAAATAAGAAAGTAGGGAAAGATTACAACGATGAAGATGATGATTTGGATTACTAATTATATAAAAAATTTATTTCATATTTCATTTCAAAAATTTTAATTTATTTATTCATCTTGATAATCTATATAAAAGAAAGCTTAATAATTCAAATTGAAGATTTTACTCAGATTTTATATTTGTATTTCAAAAATGTTTATTTAAATTTTAGACTTCTTTCTTTTTCTCTTGCTTAAACTCTTTTTTATCTTCAATCTTCTAGGAATAACATTTTCATAAGTCGGTACTGGCATATCAACTTGTTCGAAAACTTTTACATACCTATCGAATTTTTTGAAAAGGAAAGATTTTTTGTCCTTTTTTTGAAAAATACCCAACGTCTGTAAAGGTAGGGGATGTGTAGAATCAAAACATATACCTTGATAATTTGATGCAAGTCTCGTAATTTTGCCATTAGATCCAAAATTTTTAATTTTCGCTTTGTTTAATAGTGTTTTATCAAAATTTTTAGGCAATTCGAAGAGTATAAACTCTGTATCATCACTTTTCATTAATTTTTCAGCAGGAAGAGAATTAGGTCTCTCTGTGATTTTCATGTAGTTAGAAGGAATACGTTCATTAAGAATTTTTTCTAAATCAAGGTTGGAAGTTTTCTTATCCATAAAATATTTATTTAAATATATTAAAAATAATTAGAATTATTTTTATATTTTTCAAAACTCTAATATAAAATAGAGTCACTATAATTTATATTTTTACACGATTTGTTTTATATAAAGTTTATCGTCATTCATTCTTATCTATGTATATCCTCTTCAGCATGCCTAGAAAAATGTTTTCTAGATAAAAATATATGATTGATTTCACATTTTCGAAATTGAGCATTTCATTTTCCGAAATGTCTACATCATCTAGTTTTAAATTCGATTCAAACATAGAGGCCAATTCATCAAACGGGCTTTCTTTTTGAATTAGTTTCAACTCAGCGTCAATATCGTCTATGTAATTTCTTATGATTGAGCTTTCACCGATTTCTCCTTCAGACATTTGATAATTCATTGCATCCGAAAATTTATTTTCATTATCTGTGTATTTAAAAGCAAAGTTAAAAGATTGACCCTCGAGTTTAAAAATTTCTGTTGACATAACTTCATAAAATATCAATTTTGTATTTTCCTGTTGTTTCAAATATTGCTCTTCAAGATGACAGGAATTATCATTGAATAAAATAGAAAACTTTCTTTTGGTTTTTTGCTTTCTTTCGATATTTTGTATAAGTATTTCATTTTCGTAAATGTTCTTATCTATATTTGTATCGAGTTTGAAAAGAAAAGAATTCAAGATGATTAGATTAAGTAATTCACTAAGCTCATTTTCCTTACAAGATTTTATCATGTCATAAATATTTCCTGCGATGCTCTTTTCGGAAATAAATTTATCGATTTCAATTTTGCTTGATTTTCTTCTTTTTAATTCGCCCTGTGGAAGATTAGTTATGACATCAGTATCGCTTAGATTTAGTGATGACTCGTCACTTTCATCGTCTGAGTCAGCAGAACAAATTGTTATGTTAATATTATGTATAACACCGTCGAATGGAACTATTCCTATATGCCCTGTTACAATATTATTTCTATTAAGTGAAACGTTTAAATTAATATCCTCGTCGTTTTTGACATCATAATTATTCTCTTTATTTGGTATGATTGGCTCTTCCATCTGAACATTTTGGATTTTCTTTGTGTTCGCAGAGTAAGCACCCCGTTCTATCAATGCGCTTTCGTCGTTTTCGATTTCTTCATTTTCCTTTATTGTATTTAAAACTCTACTCTTTCGATTTTTTTCATGTTTTGTTATGTTTAAAAATTTTGCTTCACTTTCTTCAAAAGTGCTGAGTTTTATCAACGAATTAGATTGGTTTAGTGAATTCCTATGAAAAGAAAAACTAGTTTTTTTAACCTTTTCTGGAACTGAATTTGCTAACAAACTTTGGTTCTTTCTCGTATGAGTGAATTCCAATGAAATCTTTTTATTTATATCTAATGAAAAAATGTGACTTTTATGCTTCTTAATAAATTCCTTTATTTTAGTTTGAATAAATTTGAATTTTTTAAAAATCAAAAAGCAAACTGCGAAAATTATACAAATCAAGAGAATAGAATATGTTTGAATTAAAGAATTTACCAAATTTCTAAGCTCATTAGAGTAGTTTATAAATAAATTTTCGGAAAATTCATCTGAAATGATATACATGTTTAAATAACTCATTTTCTGATTGAAAATTAACCCCTTCTGATTAATACTAAATTGTAAATGATACTTGTTACTACTGCTACTAAAGTATTTGTAACCTTCAAACCAAATTTCACATTTAGAAGGGAGAAACATCCTATCCGCATAAATAAATTTTTCTTGTATATTTTTGAATTTATCTAAATTTAGCTTATTATTGTGATAATTCATATAATCCCTTAAACGAAATATTCCATTGTCTTCATTGCTAAGATCGAAAAAATAAAAGGGAATGCATTCACATTTCAAAGAATATAAACCAGCAATTTCCTCATAGAATGACTCACCTTCTTCACCAAAAATTAACTCATTTAGTATTTTATATTGATTAATTCGATATTCATCTAAACAGTCGGTTTTCCAATTCATTAAGTAATTATAAACGATGTAATCCGTTGTGTTAAATGTATGAGATATTTCTTTTATAATTTCCATGCTTGTTTCTGAATTTGGAGGAATCATCATCAAAATAAATAAATTTTTATTTCGATAATCTTGAATAGTTTTGAATGAAATTTTTTCATCTATAATTTTTAAATAAAATGAATCATACAGGTACAACATAATAAAAGGCAATAAATCTGGTCTGATATTTTGACTTGACACATAATTATGATATAATTTGTTAAATTTAGAAAAATCGAGTATATCCCAATTATATCCGCGCTTCTTTAAATTTTCATCCAAAGGAATCATTCCTTTCCTGAAATAATTATTGAATATCTCGGGATTAGAGATAGGAATAACTCCGGGATTCCCAATTACTGAAAAATCATCCGTAAACTTTTTAAACGACATTTCAGTAATAAAGGTGTAATTGTTTCGTGTATTAATAAATGAATATGCTTCGTAGTCAGATTCGCTGATGACGTTGGTCGCATATTTGGTAATCATTTCAAAGGATAATTTTATGTTGTTAGATGTAAATTTAACTTGGTTAATAGGTAAATAAAATTCGTTAAATGAATTTAAAATCAATGGGGTACTCTCATATACTTGAGACACTGTCATAAAATTTTCTTTAGATTCTGAATTGATAAATTCCTGGTGAATATAATAAAACCAATTATTATCTGTGATAAAAGGATCAGAAAAAATTATCGTAGAAAATTTTCCTTTTCTAGTTGGGTAAGATAAATATTTCACATCCTCATCACCTGAATCATCTTTAAATGATATTATTATATAATTCATTATTGGTTTTAAATTCTGAAATATATCAGCTTGCATCAATGTTGGAGTTATAAGATAGAGAGTTTTCATTAAGTTTTTAAGATTTATATCATCTTCACTGGGAATTTTGGGATTTAAAAATTGTTCTGAAATTATTTTAAAATCTAAATTGTAATTGAAATACTCATTCATTTCTGAATTTTTATCAAACAGATCTAAATAAAAAACATCCGCATGTTGATCAGAATAAATTTCCTGATCAAGTAAAATATTTTTATTAATAAGTTCCTTGCAATAAATCTGCATAAAAATTAAATTCTGAAAACTTTTATTAACAGTTTCTTTAATTTTGTATTCGCTAAATCCGATGAGAATATTTTCGTTATGACTAATAAAAGATTTGTAAATATCGAGATATTCAACAATCAAGTTTGTTTCGTAGTAGATGGAATGAGTGATGATTAATATTAACCCTAAAATGAGAGACACGGGGACAAACATAAGTAGCACCTGAATATGAAATGATAAATTAGTGAAATTTCTAGATAAAGTAGATTTAATATAAAAATAGCAATTTATCATGCAGGTTTTAAGAAGTGTGAAAACATTTTCGTTAGAATTTTCTTTATTATTTCTATTTTCTTGGATTTTTTCCAATTTGTTGATTTCCATAAGTTATATTTCTTAAAATTTTAAAATATAATTTATAAATTTATAAAAATTTTAGATTAATTTGCTCTTGCTAATAGATTTGGTTTCTTATTATATCCTAAATAAAAAATTTGATAAGAAATAAATTTTACTTTTAGTACATGTAGCATAGCATTCCTTTACCACATCATCTGTAACATTTGAACCATCCATCTGATCGAAAGAAACACAACATAAATTGCACATGTCGATCTTACATCTTTGGTTTTCAAAGAAATTTCCTGAGAAGTTATTTTCGCAATATTGATAGGCACTTTTCTCTGGGTTATTCGGTTCAATGCAACTCTTCCAGGACTTTGTTTCTGTCCCTAATTCCATGAAAGTGCATTGCTTTGCACATAGATAGAAATGCTCCACGTTAGTCGAGTCAACTGTTAAATGGCAGCAGCTAGAGCAAAAATCTGTTTTACATTTTTGGATTTCAATATTGGATCCGAATAGGATGTTGCAAAATCTCAATCTATCATCTTTAAGTGGATAGGTCAAGCATCTAGACCAAGAGAAGTTTCTGATATGACTGTTAATTCTACTGAAGATCATTTTGTCTTTTAAATTGTTATGAGGGACTAAAATTTATTAAAGATTTGTTATATATCATTCTTACTATTTAGTACTTCTTCATCTACGTATAATCCATCATCTTCTATTGTATGTAATTCTGCACTATCGAATGGCGATAAAATTACTTCATCTATAATCGCTTTTGTTTTATATGTGCTTATTCCCATAAAACCATATTTAATATCTGTGTCGCTAACATCATCTTCCCAAACTTTTATGAGATTGTCTAAAGAAGAGGGTTCAGTTATAAATGCATTAAATCTCTTATCTTGTAATGTTAAAATTATTTTCATCCATTTTTCCTTTTCGTAACCTAATGAGGGATTCGAAGAAACTAGTAAGAATTGATTGTTTATTTTCTTTCTGATCCTTACAAATTTATTATTAGGTAAACCAGAAACTTCTAAAATGTAAAAATTCTTAAACTCGCTTTTTTCGTTATCATCGTATCTAAACACCAACCCTACAATTCCATTGTTTAAGGGTTTGATCTTTATCATAAATTTGCCATGTGTGCATATTTTTGTGATATCTTTTAAAATGTAAAGTGACCCTTCTTGGTATTCGCTACTTCCATAAATCAAACTATCTTGCATGAGGACGATATCTCTGTGATCCAAATTATTTTTAGTGATCCAATTCGAAGGACCTTCCATATTGTCCGCAGGATCTATATTTTTCCAGCGATTGTTAAAACCGTTTCTAAAAGTTTCGAAGAATCTCGAACATGTGGGTGTAAGTATAACAACCTTATCGGCTCCAGCGTCATCGAAATTAGTGCACTCCAATGGGATTATTGAAAAATTATCTAAGTAAATAAGATCCATCCCGTTACTTGCAAATGCTATAGTTCCATGAACTAATTCGTTGTCGAAAAATGAAAATTGGAGTTCGTAATGATTTTCTAAATCCGGACCATTATAATCTGTCATATAAACAGAAATTTGACTTTGCTGAGCTCTGATTTTTACATTATAAACTGTGTCAATATTATACCCTCCATCATTTTTAATGTCAATATTATAACCATACCCGTTTTTAAATTTTCTAATTCTTTTCATTCCTTTCTCTTGTCTAGAAACTTCGAAAATGTAGTAATTATAAGGATCTTTGTAACGGAATGCTACTCCAAAAGTGTTTGAATCTTTAAGCAAAACAACAAACTTTAGTTCGAAGTCATAGAAATCTCGATTCCTTAATATTAAATGAGAGCCACTTCTGTTATCGTAAAATGCCCCCTTTTGTCTAATGACTATAAAATGTCCATTTAGATTCAAATGGAAGAAGTCCCATTCAGGCGTCTTTCCTTTCCCTTTTTTACTACTAAAAACCATCCAGTTATCATTAATATTCTTTGTGTAATCTTCCACAAATATTTCTCTTTTTCCATGGAGATTAAGTTTATCCTTAGCCTCTTTAACTTTGAATTCAGTTTGCTTGAGTTTGTTTTGTATTTTCCTGTCTATTTCATACATAAACTTCAAAATGACAGATGTTTTCCTTTCTAATTCTTTTAATATGGAATCTTGATGATTCATGCCTGAATCTTTGTCTGATGTTAATTTATTAAGCTCAAAAACTGTTTTTCCAATTATTCCCTTAAAATCATTTGCTACTTCTTGAATTTTAGTTAATTGGTCTTTTTCTTTATTGAATGATGCAAATACGTATGTTAAAGCCTGTTCAGTTGTCCTTTGGCTAGGTTGTCTTTCAAAACCCGTTAAGCTTTTTATTTTTTCTTCTTCTTTTTGTTCGATCTTCTTTTCTACCATTTTAGCTATGCTGTCTAAGGATTTTGTGTAGTCATTTTGATTCGATTTTTGGGTAAACGAAGTAAGTGACTTTAATTCATCTTGTATACTTAATTTCGGAACAACAGAGTTGGATTTATAATTTATAGATTCCTGATTTTTAAAGCTATTAGATCTCAAATCTTCAAGTAATGCATTTGAAATTTTTGCTAAATTTTGAACTATCTTATTTGTGACTGGATCTTGAGACATTCTTACGTCATTTTTCGATACTAATTTATAACTCTCAATAGCTTCTCTAAGCTTGATAATCATTTCAGCTTTCTTAAGCTTACTCTGGACTTCGGGAACTATTTCAGCTGGAATATTAGAGAGATTCAAGCTTTGTAAACTGAATCCACTATCTGAATTATCTATTTCCATAAAAGATGATGCTTGTGCTTCCTCATTTTCATCAAAAGTATAATCTTTTAATTTTTTTATAGGACAGTAAGGTTCGTATTTTTTAATACTGAAGGATCTACTCCATTTTTCTGAAAAATCTAAAGACAAAATATTAAATCTATCGGATCCTTGATATAAATCTTTTCCTGGCTCTACATGAACTTCGACAATATTTTCCTCATTGTCTTTTATTATTCCTGCATGTATTGCTGCACGGCATACGGAGCTGTTATCAGTGTAGATATCTGTCCCATAAACAGATGCAGTGGTTTCGGCACCGCAGCCACTCGGGCAATATAGTCGTAAATTAGAAAATAATTCATATCCGATAAATGTATCAGTTCTTAAATTAGTCCTACAATCAGCATCGAAGTATTGTTTTTCTTCCTTAAATCCATCTTTGTTAGTTGAGCAAATCACTGCAGATATTTTAGATTTATTTAAATTCTCAAAAACAATATTTTCTTCTTTTCCGAAAGCTGCGAGATTAATTATCATGTCGCCTTCTAGCTGGGTAGCTGAAAAAAGACTACTGATTGCATTTCCGAATTCTCTTTTGAACTGGTTAATTATCTCTGTAATATCTCCTGAATGTATGTCGTTGAAGGAAGAGAAATGTTTTGAACATTTACTAATATCACAGTCATAATCATATGCTAAGGGAATGAGATGATCAGATTTGAGATCGTAATTCAACATTTTCAGTAGATAATAGATATTCTTAAGCATCTTCGAATTTTTAATATGGATTGGTTCCATTCCTAATTTGTAACATTGATATTTTATGTCGATTTCATTTTTAAATTGATGTCTAAAAGGTTCGTTCGGATTGTTATCGTTGTTGTATATCAAATAATCTAATCCACCTTTATAATCGTAAGAATCGAAATCACAGTATACGTTTTGTGCCTCAGGCATACAATCGTTTTTAATCCAGTACATTCCACTCCTTTTAGATGGAAAAGCTTTAATGATATGTGCACAATCATTGGCCGGAAAATGTTTGCTTGTGGCGATAGTGAAAAGTTTCAATTGCTGGGAATCTATGAATTCTTGAAAAGTTGAAAGTTTGAGATGCAAATCTGTGAAAACGTTTGTTATTTTATTAAGTTTATATATTAGGGATAGAGAGGATTCATTTAGCTTTACTAAATTTTCTGGGACTGACTGATACTGATTTTCCATATGTCCTATTTTTGTTTTTGTTTGATGAAGCGCTGCCTTTGCTTTGTTATATTCGAATCCAGTGACCTTATCAAGTATCGAGACATCAATTATTTCAAATTTATTAGCACTCAGTAAGATATTCTTACAAGGTTCTCTTCTCAAATATCTTGCTCCAGTATGTAATGATATAAAATTAATTCCATACACAAATTTTTCTTCTATTTTAGTAGTTGATTCCGTCATGATTATTTTTACACCTAGGATGTCCTTATTCATAAAATTTATGAATGTGGAGGTTAGTCTATTACCTTTTTTCTTTTTGAACAATTGCCAATAACCATCCAAAAATAAGCCTAAAATTTTGAAATTCTTTGCGGGGAATTTCCATTCAATAACCATATTTTTTAAGATATAAGGGTACTTGTGGAATATAATTTCAAATACAACTTCAGTCATTACAGGGTCACTAGCCCAATATGCATTGCTATCATCATCTAAAACCTTATCAGGGTTATGCGAACCATCCATTTGATTAGAGCTCGCAGTGAATTTCAAATCTTCGGTTGGTATAAGGTCAGAAATAGACTCATCTGAAACAGCTAAGCAGGAAAATTCTTCTTTTGATGAGCGAATCTTTCCCTCATAATCAATGATCCATTTGTCTCTATCATCTTTATATTCTGAACTTAGTCCACAATCAAGAATGTCTATTCTACTCGAATTAGGAGATTCCATACATTTATTATCCTTGAATGTAGTAATAAAACCATTCGAATATATTATGAATAGATCTCTGTTATCTCCATATGATAATGCTTGAATACAATCAATTGCAACTACTGGGGAGTAATTTACTACACTTCCATTTGCAACGGATAGGCATAGATCTTCCCCAGTCATTTTTGATTTGATCATAACAACAGCCTTCGACAAGGAATAAAATTCAAGCTTATAAATTCCATAATATTGATTTACAGGATATCTCATCTCGATTAAAAAATATTTGGCCCAGATTGGTTCATCGAAATTTACTCTTTCATCAAAGGATTTATGCCTCCATCTTGTCTTCGGGTTAGAAATAATACTCTTCCACCAGTTTTCATCAGTCCCTTTAATAGAAGGTCTCCACTCAATAATATTAGTCATGACAAAACTGCCATCAACAGGAGACTTTTCATTTGCATATGATATTTTATACTCTCCTGGTGCAAAAGCCCAGTGAATCCACATTGCATTGAATCTATAAGATTTTTCAAACTCTACGTAAAATTTAACAACGTCTTTCAATGCGTGACCTCCTTCAGAACACCAAAATTTGTTATCATCACCTAAAATATTCGAAGCGTTGAATACTTCTTCACTTCCTTCTGCCTTTTTTTCCCTGTAAAAAGATTCTGAAAACACCTTATGAATTTTGATAACATCTTCCTCACTGTGATATTCCTTAACTTGAGGGTTACCTATCGTGCCTACAGAAGTTGGTTTTGTAATGTAAAAAGATGATTCTGTATTAGGCGAACTATCTTGAGTTTGTTTAAATCTTGGCTTTTTTAAATTCTCGTTTTTATTACTTTTCTTTAAATAAAGCCTAATCAACTCTTCTTTTCTTTTTAAATATTCCAATGGATCATCTTCGTTCAAATCTATGTCTACTCTTTTTTCATCTTCAGTTGAGGCATTGATGTCCATAATTTGTACTGGGTTAGAATTAAGAGGCAATTTTTTATATTTATAGCCTGTTGAAATATTTCCTATTTTCACAAATTGAATGTAATTGAGAATAATAAGATAAATTACTACTATAGGATTGCCATTAAACTTCATAAAAAGAAATTATTTAGAAATATTTTGAAATATTATTTATTTGTATTTATAAAAAAAATAAGAAAATTGAAATATTAAAATTTTTTAAATCATTTCATATTTAATTTTATCAAGAAAAACATTTATGTTATGTTACAACAAATTTATAAAATCATCACTTTCATTGTAGGGGCTTTCCTCTATAGTAACTACTTCAATCAAATAATTCTGATTGAAAAAATTCTGCTTAACTGTAGTAATGTAGTCATTTTCGGTATTCAGATCAATCACAACTGAAGAACCTTTCCAAATATACATAACAAATGTATTTTCTTTATGATCTTCAACACAGGCTACCATAAAGTCATCATCTGTTAAGTCCTCTATGTCAATTATGGTTTCAGGATTTTCTTCTTCTGGGAATCTAAAAATGTCAAAATTAAAATATTTTTACAAATAGAAAGCCTTTCTGAATTTAGAATCTAAACGTTTTAAATCTAGTGTTTCTTTTGAATTTCCAATTTCATTTTGAATTTTAATATCCATCTCTCTCTCTTTGTTTTTTGATGATATATCAACCTTATTGTATTTTAATTTTAATTGTTCTTACATCTTTGTAGTAAGAATTCATATCTGTATTATTATCAGAAAAGTGATTGCGGTTGAATTTTTCTAATTTTTCTTCTGAGTCGAACCATATCTTCAAGAAATCGAGGGACTCTAATCCTTCTTTTATCTCGACGATTTCTTTTGGGGCACTTTCATATTTTTGAAGAAACATAATATGATTTCTCGCAGCTATAATGTAACTAAGGATAAATTTCATTCATACTGTTCATAAACGGTTTTGTAAATCTTTGAGCCTATCCATATATAAATTTTATCAAATGTCACTACAATATACATTCCTCTTTTGTCGAAAACTTTTGAAATTCCATTAGCTCTGGCTTCATAAAATGGCTCAATGCACTTAGAAATAAATAAATAATTAATTATTTATTTACCATCCTGCACACAATTTTTTCAGGTTGCTCTGTTTGAAATGAACCAATCGAAAAAATTTTAGGATTATATCTGAATTCTCTTGGTGGTTCAAATAGCCTTTGGTAAAAAATCTGCAACTGAATCGAAAATCCAAGATTGGGACTCGCTATGGATCTTTGTGACTGGACTATTTTAAAGGCTTCGTCATAATTAATTTTTCTCTTAAAAATTAAATAGGCAAGCACTAAAGAAACTGATCGTGATATTCCTTGTATGCAATGGACTAATACTTTTCCGCCGCTCTCTCTTACATCTTCTATAAAATGGATTGTTTCATAAAAAAGACATTCGATATTCTAAATAAGTTTTAATAATTTAAATATATTACTTCCATTGAATGGTCTTTTAGATAGAAATTAAGGTATTTTATATCTTTTTCAAAGTGGTTTTGACAAACATCAGTCGCAGAATTTATAATATGTGTTATTTTATTTTTAAATACCAGTTCTTTGTTTTTTGCGGCATTGTAACTTCCTAAAAATAAAAAACCTTCGATAATTTCTGAAAGATTCTTAGAAAAGTAATTCATTAAAAGATCTTTTCTGTTTGATTCAGTTTCCATATTCTCATCATTCTCTGTAATGGAATTAAGATCAATCTTATTTGTAATATTTTTAAAATTTAGATTTAAACTCCTTGCTTTATCAGATATTTGCAATTTGCCTTTGATTATTTCTGATGCCTTTTTAATTGTAGTTGACCCTAGTGAGTCTAATTTCTCTTCTTCTTCGCATAGTTGCTTGGATCTATCTGTAGGATTTGAGATTTTGTGCTGGAGCTTTAGAGATAGTTTAGGTATTGCTATTTGCTTTTTATAATCTGGATTTGTGTCATCTTCATTTACATTCCTTGATAAATTTTTATGAATTCCATCAATATTCAATTTTTTAACTTCTAATTTGTTATTCGTAAGAGGAATGATATCAGTGAAATTTATGTCATTTAATGAATCTTCTTCATTGTCATCTAAGATATCTATATCTTCCTCATCTTGAGCTAATGCATCTTCATCATTATCGATAGATTGAATACTTTGAGAATTGTTTTCTTCATCTACATCCATTAAATTGTCATGATTATTAATATTTTCTTTAGATTTATCGAGATTTTCATTCTGGGCATTTACAATCTTATCAAGCCTTTGATTGGATTTTTCTAAAAAGACTGTTGTGGTTTTATTATCTTCAAGAGGAATATTAAAATATTTATCATTTAAAATAGTAAAGCAATCATTGTATTTACACTTCTCAGTGCTATTTATAAAATTTTGATTAAATTTAGGAAAAATAACTCTTTTCAAAAATTTATTAACCTGCCTCTTTTCGTTGGATTTATTAATATTTGGATATAACCAATTCAACAAGTAAACTGTTTCTTGGTAATTGTAAATTGTATCTGATGAAGGGGTTGACAAAACATCGTCATGCATATTGTCTAGAGTATTATTAATTATTTCATTAAACTTCACAATTGATGCCTTTTTAACATAATAGTCTTTATTAATCTTGTAAATGTGGTACCCGTGATAAAGAAAAGGTAAAATTTCAGGATTTGAAATTTTCTTATCTAAATCAAATCCATTCATGAGAACTGAAGATTTTATCTGTGAACTACAATTTTTCCCATTCCAAATAAAAAGAACATATTTAAAATCTGAATTACTAAAATTTCTCTTAGATAGCATAAAGGATTCCAAATTTTCTGATTTTTCGTTTGATAAAGAAAAGGCATATTTCAATCCCCGAGGAGTCATATTTGCTGAACTTTCTATTATCGCCCATAAATTCATTGGAAAAGTAGAGATTTCTGTCAGATCTTGTTTTCCTCTTGCTATTAGCAGAACTATGTAAGCCTCATGTGAATCAAGCATGAATTTATCCTTACATATATTTGGAAGAATTACAGGTCCAGATTTTATTATTCCATCTGTGTTTTCATAAAATCTCCAAACTTTTAAATTATTTAAATTTTCTTGAGAATCTTCAATTTCTATGTTATTAATAATTTCAGAGGGAAAAGCTAATATATCCTCTATTTGTGATACTTTTGAATCAACTATCAAATTATTTCCCATGATTAATTTTAATTAAATTTAAAATTATATATTATATAATTATTGAAAATTTAAATCGAACTAACTTTTTATTTTGAATTTAAACCTAATTTTTTTAAAAATTGATAATATGAACTCTGGGGATTGGGGATGGGGGATTGGGGATTGGGGATTGAGGATTGAGCCATTCCCCAATCCCCAATCACCAATCCCCAAATAATTTGTTTAAATACAAAATAAAT
>Ga0169931_10007091_pt1 | contig 16722 bp, 7 predicted proteins | sample Kivu_15m_20L_FD_129675 | JGI IMG/M metagenome (GOLD analysis project Ga0169931, IMG submission 129675) | Freshwater microbial communities from Lake Kivu, Western Province, Rwanda to study Microbial Dark Matter (Phase II) - Kivu_15m_20L... | ecosystem: Environmental > Aquatic > Freshwater > Lake ...
ATTCAATATAAATGCGAGTTTGCTTCTTAATCTCTCTCCAGACGTTTCATCAGCTATTTTTTTACCCTTTTAGTATTTGTATTTAGACATAGTATTTGATATTTACTGAGTTTACTATTTATTTATGGTTTCAGCAGGTTTTTTATCTACCTGTACAGTTCTAGAAATATTTTTTTGTTGTGGTTTGTTTTCAAAAAATAAAAATTTGTTTACAACACTCTGTTTTTATTGTTTTTAATGTCTTTTGTTTGAAAAAATAGTTTATGAAGATTCCTCTAGAATACTTTCATCTTCTTATTTGTTGCTTACCTATATTTTTTCTTGAGGATAGGGCACATTAACTACATAATGATGATATTACTTTTGAATTGTTAAAAATGAAGATCATTTTTAATTTAGTTATTTATATTTAGTTTCTATTGCTATTTTTGACTTCTTTTTTCTTAATTCTTTACTTAAATATGTTCGATGGCTTCAAATTGATTTTAAGATGATATTTATTATTGATTCATCGCCAGATTTCTTTCTTTTTTTCGAGGGGTTTTGTATTTATCGAGTTAATTTAATGGCTCTAAAGATACATTTTGATGATCAAGACCTGGGTATTTATGCTCTATGCTTTATTATGGATGTAGCATCAATTATATTTATTAAATGAGAGTAATGCACATCATTGATTTTATTCTTCTTTAATATCGAATCCCTAAAAAAGCTACTTAATTTATTGATCTTGTTTTTCAATTAGGCGCATCGCATCACTTAGGCCTTCTGAAATTTTCAAGTAATCGACTAATGGCTTAGGTTTTAGTTTTATTTTTAAAGACATGCCGTTCGTTGAACGGGGCTCTCCTGATTAATAACGAGGTTTATTTCGACTCAAATTGTCAATTTTCTTGCCTTTAGCTACATCAGCACTGTGTTTTCTAAAATTGAAACTTGAGTTGTTGGACAATATATCGGCATCTGATTTCATAGAGACTAAATTTTATTCTTTGACAGCTATCACTTGCTTGATAGCATTAGAATCCATGCTACAGTTCTCTTTATTGAAATCATCTAAATATTTATTGAGTTTAGTTCGATCGCGTTGATTACCGAACTTTTGACGAGCTGATATGATACCCTACTTGCGAGATCTTTGTGAATGCAAAGTTTATCTTACCTTTTGAGTTTTGTTTAAAATGTCTGCTTAATCTTTAAAATGATCCAAATTTAATTTGAATTAAGGGTATCTTAAAGCACAGCTATTGTAATGTCTTAATCCTTGGGTACTCTAATCTGGCGAAAACTTGATAGAAATATTTTGCAGTTCACTATTTTATACCTATTTTTTCTTTTACTGAGCTTTTTCTGCTATCTTTTTAACAAAACTTGCAAGTGTTTTTTATTTTGATGAGTCATATTACCGAAGATAAGAATTCAAAGTGTTGAGATCTGCAGTGAGTTCGAAAGGCAAAGGGTTGTAAAGCAAAAGTATCGAGTCTATAAAGACAGTGATATTGCTGACTACAGTTTACATTATGGCAGTTAAAATCGATATAATTTAATAGATATCAATAAGGAAACATTTTTTTTGATATGCTCAGTTGTCTATCGATCGCGTTAAGTGCCTAGTGATAATTACCCTAAGGCTTAGTTTCATATGGACTATACACAGGGTTAATCATTCCTGACCTATTAAGGGAAATTCCTTGATTATACTACTGCACTGCTATTCCTTGTCTGATAGGTATTTTAAGCCAATGAGGCAAACCAATAATCGTAAAAGGTTACATATTATGGATCTTAGATCGATATTGCTCCATCCAGGTAAAAATTTATTGACATTTTATTCTAAAATTTACTTATTGCTGCGTCAGTTCAAGAATTATCTGCTTTATTACATCGTCATATGAAGATGAAAGTTTAAGTTTTTATTTTCTTTGCTCAAGCTTGTAAAAATCAAATTAAAAACTTGAAATATTGTACAAGTCTTTGGAGTTAGAGAGACATGCCGTATCAAGTAAAGTAAGTCCTATAGAGAACGACTATGCAATAGAATCTTAGGCTTCACTGATTTGATGTCCTTTTTGCAACTATTTCATTTCTTCAGGAGCTTTGTAAACACAAAAATACCTAGATAAGTGATTTGTTTTTAAAATAACGTCTTATCATAATTAGTTCCTTGAGATGGCCAAGAGTAGATGTTAGCAACTTTGCTCTATCCATGCTAATTGATAAATACGTTTCCAGGCTGAATATCTCCAACTTTTATTTTTCTAGCGTGAAAAAGAGAAGCAGCTTCAAGCAAAGTAAAAGCTAAATACCATAATTCTGCGTTGCTAAATGCGTTTTTTGTATCTTTAGAGCGATCGCTGATTTATTGACTCAACAAATAAGGGTAATTTTGGTACTTAATCTTTATCTTTCAAAAAATACTTTGCATAGTCCACTTGACCCACAAATATTCGATTTTTAAAAAGAATGCTCTAATGGCATCAAAAGACATTCGCAGTTCATGAGAGGTTTGTAATTTTTTTACCAAATAGTGACCTCAGATTATTAAACGATATGCTGAGATATCTCAATGAAGTGTGTATTTTGTTTAGCATCAGTAAGCAATCTAGCTTGCTGGAAATGAGGATGCCCTAAGTGAACATTTCCATGTGCAATTTGACTTTTTTATTGTCCCATGACTCGAAATTTTCAATCAAAATATTTTTAATTTTTTAAAATAGTCAATAAGATTAGTAAGATAAGAATTATCAGTCATCTTGATCGTCCCAAATCTACTCAACAAGGCTTGCCAAATCTGCCAAATTGATCTTTTTTTCAAAAGCCGGATAAGGTCCTTTAGTCGAGAGAATAACATCACTGATCATATCACAGACTTCCATAGTTAGCTCGTTCGGTTTGTATATGTCTGGAGCTTGATTGGGATAGACATTAGTTGTCTGACGCCACTTGTCTCTTTCTTCGTACCACTTGACTTCGTGCTCCATAACAATATATAAATATTATCATGGATGATGTGACTTAAATCCAGATGGGAGACTATACCTTTAACTAAAAATATTGTGTCGGTCAAGGTTCGTTCGGTAAAGTCTATCGAGGTCTGAATATCAAAACTGGTAGAGAAGTAGCGATCAAGTAAATGGATAGTCAGCTTATCACCTAACAAGAAATCGGTAGATAAATTACGATTTTAAAACAACTTAAACATCCTAACATCGTCTAGTACGAAGACGCTTTTCAAGTAAAACTTTAAAAATGCAGAACAATGGCTACTTTTATATCGTAACAGAGTACTGTCGAGGTGGCGATCTAAGAAGCATTCTAGATAGTAGTGATTAATAAGATTCTGAAAATCGGCAAAAAATGGTATTAGATATGTTCTGGCAAGTCTGCTAAGGATTCGCGTATCTACGCCAGTTTAATATCATTCATAGAGATCTTAAACCCTCAAACATTCTAAGAGATGGAAAATTTTATAAAATAGCAGATTTCGGACTTGCAAAAAGAGAAATGGTCTATCGAAGCGTGATGTAATTTTTAATTAAAACAGTAATCAAGAATTGATGGGAGTTCCAGCTTACATGTCTCCACAAATTCTTTCAAAAAATTATTATACATACAAATGCGATGTGTGGTCTATGGGTATTATAGTTTTCTAGCTCCTATAATAAAGACCTCCTTGGAAAGCTCAAGATGTAGAAACACTTTTTTTTCAAATACTCAATAACCCTGAGTCATATTTAGAGGTACAAGCAAAGTTTAATCCTATTTTTAGATAGATCTTCAAGAAAACTTTATGCTATCTTGAGAAATCACGAGCTTCATGGTAATAGCTTTTAGCGATAAAAGGTATTAAAGTCTAGTCAAAATCACCTACTCAAAAGCATAATCAAAAATAAAAACGTCAAAAACTTAATAACAAATATCATAAAAGTATATCTAAAGAATAAGTATAGATTCTACAGCATCTTTACAATCAATTGTGCAGTTTAGAATAGTAGTTGAGCAACATTGCAAAAAAAGGAAGTTTTGACGGTCTTCTCAGAGCTATTCATAAATATTTGTAATAAGGAACTTAGCTAAGAAGCATGCTTAGGGATTGTTGTTTTGTTTTTTTAAGAATGGTCAATTAAAATCTACATTTACAGCTCATGTAATATGAATAGATGGAAGAATCTAGAGCTCTATTAGTTTTTGTCGAATTACTACACTGCTATATATCTCGATCTGAAAAATAAACATTCAGAATTGAAAAATCTTTTCGTTAGCAGCCAATCACATAGTTTGCAGCTTCAGTCATCAGCAAAGTTAACACACTTTTTCTGTAACAATAAATCTCATGATATATTTATATTTACTAAAAAATAATATTTCAAGTCATATTTTACGATTCAATCTATTTTTTTGATTGATAATATTTTGCCATAATATATCTATCGACTAAAAATGATTATAAATTTTAGATGCTTATGTTTCTACAAATCTTTATCTTTAGCTTCCTAGTATGTATTCTAAAAGGTCAAGGCCCTAATCTCGAAATAATAAATAAGTAAATTCTGCCACTAGACGGAGAAAGCACAATTTTATCGAACGGTACTCTCACAAATAGCTACAATCATAGTACATTTAATTAAGTTTTGACTTGCACGAATGGTGGACTTCAAATTCTTAACAACACAGTAAATAATTCCTTACTTATTTCTTATGAAGGAATGGTTCTTACTTATACAAACGTTCATATAACAGTATCTCCAAACTAATTCCCTAAGCCTAATATTACAAAATTCGATATAATAAACGCTACTAATATGATGGAAATATCTTTTAACTGCCCATCTCATCCCGATAACTAAAACTACTACAACAAAGTTACAGTCTAACTTCCATCTGACTACTAATTCAGCTTTCTTTTGAATTGCGATCCAAAAGGCAGACATAAAAAGTTTTAATACGGATACTTGATTATAACCATCATCAATGCAGCAATCACGATAGGAGTAGCTATGCAGTCTCACATTTGGTCATTAAGAATGAATTAAAAATTAGTGCAAGTTTAACTTAAATGGTTTCATTTTTTATTTTTCAGCTTGATTATCTTAGTCATCGTTGGATTTTTTTATCTTTTTGCCTCAAATGATTTCATGATAGCATTCGTTTCGCTGAGATATTTCGGAATATTTGTTTCGATTTTCTTTCTATTCGTTTGTTTCAACTAAATTTTGTTTTTAATGCCTTTTCTAAGAAAATAATTTTTTAAATCTTTGAGAAGATGTTAAGCCACAAGTATCTTCTTAACTTTAGGTATCACTATTTTAGCTTGTTTCGTTTAAAACTGGATTTTTTATGATGCTATAGCAATATGTGTATGCATCGGCAGCATAAAATTATTTAAATTTCGATCACTAAAACAAGCTTTTGCTTCAAAAATAATCATAGTAATCACGATAACTGCAGTAGCTATAGCTTCTCATTGGCTTTTGACTCAATCTTACAACGATTATGCTAGAGAACTTTCTTCTCCACTTTTCATTTAGGTACCTGACCTTATTGATAACCTATATAAAAAATGTTCATGGCTACCTGTGATAGATATAATCGTTCCTGGGTTGGCTCTCAGTTTTTTGAGAATGTATGATTTTAACAAAGGGTCGAAATGGTTCGGCGTTTACACGATTGCAGGTAATATAACTTTCATAATCGCGACAATTTTATGGATAGTTTTGTAAGCTTTATACCCTTTTAGCGTTCCTTTCAGTTTGGTAACGTATCTTCCTTTGATACTAGTGATCGCTCTAATTTCTTTTAGCAGAAACGAATGGACTATCCTATATTTAGGATTATTTGAGCAGTAAAGATAAAATTTTAATTCTTAAGCTCTATAATAGCAACGGAAATCGTTTTCAGCTCTAGTTGAAAAAGGTATGTTGGATCCTTTGATGCGAGATTCGATTTCTGATCACGGATCAAATATTATGGAAACATGATATATACAATTGTAATAGAATTATTCAATGGTAGTAACATTTAAAATATAATTATAGTTTTACATCCTAATACAACTTTGGCTATGATAGCTTAGAATCAAATTTAACTTCTTGATGGCTCTTCGCTAACATTAAAGCAACTTGATTCAATATTAAAGGAAGGAAAGAGCATCGATTTAACGTAAAACGCTTGGAAAATGGTTGTGAAGAGCCGCCAAGCTATCAATTAGATGATGGCTGACCCAAAAAAAGTTGTTTACGGCATAACTACTGGCTTCGGATCTTTTGCAAGTGTCTCAATTAGCCCATAAGATCGAAAATTATTACAGAATAATCTAATTTGTTCTCATGCTGTTGGAGTCGGAAAACCTGTTTCTCTTTAAATTGTCAAAAGAATGCTCATTCTTCGTATAAATACTTTAGCTAAAGGAAGAAGTGGAATCAGTCCCTAGAACCTCAGGAAACTCATAAAAGCTTTTAATTGTGGATTTTTACCTCTTGTTCCCTAACAAGGTACTGTTGGAGCGTCAGGGGATCTAGCTCCTTTAGCTCATTTAGCTTTAGGACTATTGGGCCAAGGAGATGCTTGGGACAGCTTAACACAAACTTTTGTACCAGCTTTACCCATTTTACAAAGAATGAATCTGTAACCTCTTAAGCTTCATGAAAAATAAGGACTGGCTCTAATAAATGGAACTCAGTTTTTAAACTCTTTTTTGTCACAAGCCATACCTAAGGCCTAAGCTATTTTATACTCTTCAGTAGTTCTTTACACTTCTGCTGTTGAAATATTTGGTGTTTAAAGATAAATGTTTATGGAGTAATCTTGCTAATATTTCGCCCAATACAACTCAGAGTTGGGAGAAATCATAAATCATATCGGGAAATTGCTTGGCAAAGAAGAATCAGCTTTGCATAAATAAAGAAGATGGCCTTAACAATCTAATTCTTTGCTGGACTGTCCTTAGGCGATGGCTGGAGTCTTGAGAACTATTCGATATTGTCAGAAGATTTGTGAAGCATAAATGAATGCAGCGACTGATAATCCTTTAGTATATTTTAAAGAAGACGGATTCTAACAAGATTAATTGATAGCTGCTGGTAATTTTCATGGCTAGTATGTCGCCAAAGCCGCTGACTTTTTAGGAGTTGCATTGTTCGAAATAGGAAAATTCAGTTAAGCCCGTGTTCAAAAATTAATAGATGCTAAAGTTTCACGTCTTCCTCCTTTTCTTATCAAAAACGGAGGACTCAATAGCGGTTTTATGATCAGTCAATGTAACTTTTTTGTTATCTAGATACAACAGCTTCTTTGCTTTCCGAAAGCAAAGTTTTAGTCAAACCTGCTTCAGTCGATTCAATAATAACCTCTGCAGGCCAGTAAGATCACGTTTCTATGGGTGGTTTTGCAGTTCGAAAATGTATGCAACTGGTTTAAAATATGTCAAATATCTGTGCTATCGAGCTGCTTATGGTGGTAACTGCTTTGTAGTAGCTTGCTTTGTAGACATCTTAGCATCTAACTCATATTGTTAAAAAATTAAGACATCATATACAACCTTTGTTGGAAGATCGATACTATGGAAAAGAAATAAAGACTGCACAGTAACTAATTTTTTCAAATTTAACAAAAATCTGATAAAAAAAATACATAATAGAATGTAATTGAAAATATTTTTTATTGAAAATTTTGATAAGTTTTTAAATTAAAGTAACTTGATATTGTCATATGAAAATCTTTTAATTTTTTTTGTTTATATAGATTTTATAGCATATTTTGACTTTAAATCGATCAAGACCAAGCATCTTCAAAGGAATTCTGGCTAAGTGCAGTCTGAGTTTGCTCCCGAGGAATATTCATCGATATTTTGAGATCTCGAATGCAAAGTTCTTGGCCATAGTCTAGTACGCTCTTCGTTGTTTCGCAGTCCTAGTCAGCTCGAAGAGGGACACTCGGCATATCAACTTGTCTATCCAGAAATCCGATTTTTTCCTCGTTGAAAATCGAAAATTTCACGAGCTCAGATCCTTTCATCAGCATAAGGCTTTAGTTGGGCAATCTTAGACTGCGGCATTTGTTTTCTGGGACCTTGATGGTCGACTCTTGATGTAGACGTAGACTTTGATTGTCCTTTCTATTTACAGTTTTGACTCCCTCCATCTGTTGATTATAGTATTCTCAGCTTAGATTAGTCAGATATATAAACTAATATTTGTAAAATAAACTAAGAATCATATAAAATAACACAAAAACATGATTATTTTTAAAAAATTATAAATTTAATGTAATCAAAAAAATGTCAATAGTTCGCATAAAATATTTTAGCAGAATCTTTGGCGGCTTCTATAAATAAAATTTTGATATATATTGAAACACGATTAATGTCTAACAAAACTTATGAGGTCGAAGAAATAGTTGGAACTAAAATTATAAATAACAAGACTTACTACAGAATCAAATGGACAGGATACCCTTCATGGCAGAATACATGGTAACCTGAAGAACATCTTAATAAAGAAAGTCTTTAATACTACAAATAAAAATTGAAGAAAAAGTTGTAGATACAATAGATAAAATAACAATAAAAATCACTCAAAAAGCAATCTTAAACTGTAGCTAAAAAACTTGAAATTCTTAACCATTTTCAAAAAGATGGCGAACTTATGTTTACAGTAAAACCTACAAGAGGCGCAACAAGATAGTGGAATAGAGATTTGATGATTAAAAAGCATAGCTAATAACTAATTTAATACTACATTAAGTTAGCTAAATAAAAAAATAAATATTGATTGTTTATGTAATTGAAAATTTATACCTATCAAATAAATCTTATCGGCTATAATTAAAAGTAATAAATGCACTGCAAGTATCACGACACAAGAGTCTATCCGCATTTCGCAAGGACATATTCCAAAGTTCTCTATCTCGATTCAGAAATTTTCAATGTTTAAACTGACTGTCTGTTACTTTCTAGGAAAGCTAACAACAGAGTAGCGAATGCGCTTCAGGGTAAAAATTTACTAATTTAGCTTTACAAACGACCACAGAAAGATCTGAAAGGTTAAGTAGAAGTCTGAGGTAATCAAGGGTATTACGGGAATAAGAAAATCAAAGATTCATCAATGATCTGAAATAAACTCAGGAAGCAGGTCTAGAAAGATCCAGACTATTTTGGAGTTCTTATTGTAAAGAAAGATAAGATGCATCAAGTCGTCGCTTGAAAGATTAAGCTTATCTCGACTCAATTTTAAAGACTACATCAACTAAGGCTCAAAGCAGATTGACTTCAGTCAGAAGATGGGAATGATTTCTTATAATTTAGGTCCAATTTATGTTACAAATTCAATCTACAATTTCTTTATCATAGATTATTTTTGTTTTTTATGATAACAATTATTATTTCAATATGAAATCTATCACGATCTTAGTCTTACTCTTCTTGGTCTAAATAACTTTTCAAGGTTATACAGCTGCTCCTTATGCTTAGTGGGCTCACGAACATGTAATATGGCTGAATAGCAAATAACAAAACTAAGAAAAGATGTATGATCTTCTCAATACCTATCTCTCATGTACTCTTGTATGTATCAAGACGACATTCCTGTCGGAGGCGTTAACATAGACTCTGTATGGTCGACTTGTATCAATACTTTTATTGTCGATCGGAAAAAGTTTCCTCATATGGAACAGCTTGTTAAAGATTTTCATAATAAAGGAGTTAAAGTCATACTTGTAACTTAAAATATATTTAGTGGGCTACTTCTGTAATCAACTAAGTATGTCCTTAATACGCATAAGGCAAAAAACTAGGATATTTCTTAAATAATGGCAAAACTATCAAATGGTGGCATGGACGAGGTGCATTCATAGACTTTTTCAATCCAAAAGCCAAAGCTTGGTTTCAAAAACTGATGGATAGAGTTCTAGATATGGGTTTCGATGGATGGAAATGTGATGGAACTGACCCTATGATATATTTGTTAAAACCTTGGCCCTACTCACCTGGTTTAAAAAAATATATCGATTGGCCCCAATATGCCAATCAATACTATGGAACATTTTATAACTACACTAAAACTCGCAATCCGAATGCTCTTATTATGGCTAGACCGGTAGATAGTTTTAAAGGCTAAAGTTTTGTAAAATATGCCCCGAAAAATGTAATGTTCGCTGGGTGGGTCGGTGACCAGACCCATTCTATTTAAGGGTTCAAGCAAGCTCTTGCTAATATAATTCATAGTGCGACCTAAGGATACCTTAATTTCGGATTTGATATTGGAGGATACAAAGTAAAAACTAACACTTTTCTGAAATGGCTATTTTTAAGAGAAGTTCAGCTCGGATCTCTGCTGCCTTTTATGTAAAACGGAGGCAATGGAAATCACCAGCCATGGCTATACGATATGTAAACAGTCGACATTTACCGTAAATTTGCCAAATTACATCATAGTCTAAAGTCATTTTTACTTACAGCAGGTACCTAAGCTTATCACAAAAAAACAGCCGTTCTTCAGCCACTAGTTCCACTAAAAATGCGAGTTCAGTTTTAATTAGAAACAAACATGGGATACGTAATATGGAACACATTTTTAGTCGAGCCTGTCTTGTACTAAAGCGGATACGTATAGGTTATTTTTCCTTAAAAATTCTTTTGGATTTACTACTTTAATCGCAACTTGATCTATAGAGGAGGAATCACTAAAGCTATGGGCATCAAACTCGATGAAGCTCCTTTGTTTATCAGATCTAACTCTATTTTTCCGATAGACAATAATGAACTATGGCTAGTCTATCTCAAAGATACTAATGTGAGTCGAACTTTTCTGCGAGGTAAGTTAAGTGATGATTGTGTATTATCTTACAATGGAGACAAGCTGCAAGTGTTAGTGAATAGGTTCTACAAAAATGAATAAGAAAGTGTTAATTAAGATAAGATCACGCTGAGACTGATCGGAGTTTAGACTAAAAGCTTAGACCAATAATTTACTCAAATAGCTGATTATTAAAATGAAATTTTGGTTTAAATAGCACTCAATACTAAGTTTTAGATGAAAGTAAAATTTATAAACCTCTAAAATACACTGACAAATGATGAATAAAAAGTGCTAGTTAAGTGATCGTATGCAACTATTTATTAATATTTGTAAAATATTATGATTAATTTAATCTGAAAAGTATAGATCACAGATACTGCGAAGAAAGCTCTTTGAAGGTTTCTTCGATTTCTCCAAAAACTCGTTTAAATCCCATTCTCGATATAGTCGCCAGTTTGACTTAAGTCAAAGCCTTAACACTTGCCTTTCTGGGTGCGTTGTTGATAAGCGCAAGCTCACCAAAGTAATCTCCCTCTTGATACTAAAAAACTGTTTTTACAGTATTATTTTATAGTTTTTCTGCGACTAGTTTGCCTTAAAGAATGATGTAAAACTTATCTCCTTATTTTCCTTCTGACACCACATAGGTATCTTTAGCGAACTTTTATTCCTTGAGTATTCCGATAAACTGATGTCTAAATATTACTAAATATACCTCATTTCTAGAGGAATAGCCTTTAAAACCTCAACTTTATCAATCGCTTTACCAATTAGTTATCTTTTTCTGAGCGCAGCTACCTTTAAAATTTGACTAAAAATAGATCTATCTAAAACCAATAACTTTCCAGGTAGGTTTGAAACTATCGAAGCGGCTCGAGGTGCATTATACATCAAAGCTAACTCCCCAAAAGTCTCTCCAGGTTTGTACGTCTTAATCAAAACATTTTCTTCGTTGATCATTTTGTAGCAATCATATTCACCGCTTTAAACTATATACAGACATGTTCCAATTTCCCCTTCTTTGACTACCATTTCATATTATGAAACTTACTGAACTGTTAGAGCTCTACATATAATCTCCTAGTCTTTTTGGTCTATATTTTGAAACAGAACCGAACCTTTGAGTGTTTTTTTAACCAAAGAGATTTGTTATTAGCTTATGCAAGCGTCTTATCTCAGAACAACTTTTTTCCAACTATTAAACTACCCGAAGACTTCTTCAGATATTCCCAATCTATTTCTAAACGATTGATGATGCTGTGCTTTTTTCATCTATATTCTATTTTAAAGTTGCCTGACCTTATCTAGCTATTCTTCATGAACTTCGTATTAATCAAGTTCTGAGCACAGATCAGTTTTTGAGATCATATTTCCATGAGTTTATAAAGCAGTAAGCCACTAAATGGCAAAATGTAAAGGATTTCCAGGTCTGCTTTGCACAATTTAGCAGACAAGCGGTTAGATAAAGGTGTTGATATTCTCTCGAATGTATTGCTGGACTTCAGTCATGACTATAAATCAAATTATTCTTTATAGCAAATTCTTCTATAATCAAAATCAGGTATTTATTACTTTTCTATAATTCTTAGGTAGATTATACTCAAATTCTACAATAATTAAATAAGAAATCAAGATGATTTTTCAATAGCGATAATATTCTATAACTAAGATTTAGCATTTTTTATCTCTTGCATGGTCTTTTCTCGAATCGCCTATATTTAAACTAATTTCCGGTTTCTTTTTGCTTTGAAATATTTTTAGAAAAGAGTTTTTGTTTAGCCTTTCCATTATGAAATGAGAATCTACATAATTTATGATGTCGGATTAATATTAGTCTATTTATCATATTAGAACATTTTTTCGTATTTTGGTCTAGGAGTAAGATCGGTAAAAGATACAGCTGCTCTGTTGACTAACTTTGTTCTCTAAGATGTCAAATTTTCATTTTATTTTTAAACTTTCTCTATGATTTATTTTAATCCAACCATTTTACTGTTAACATCATCAAATCTTTACCTCAGTTTCAATAGATATATCTCAGTTTTTTCTCTATAAACTTTAAAATGATACAATTTTTATTAAAGCTATTAAGATTTCCACTGCAGTTCAGCTACTTATTTTTGTAGTTACAAAATATCAGCCGAAAGATCTTCATTTTTTAATACTAAACCTTTGTATTCTTACTATTGAGTTGAAACCAATTCTTTTAGATCTACTATACGCTTCTATAAAGACACGACATATTCGACATTAGCAAGTTATCTATATCTTTACACTTCTTTTTTTAGATCGAATATTTCGATTTGCTGAGCATCTATATCGGCTTTTAAAGAAGCTATTTCGTCTCCTTTCTATTTCTAAAGCTGTGTATACTTTAGATTTTCTTAGGCTAGTTGCTCGCTTGATTGCTTATCTATCAAATTACAAACCTGTTTAAAAGATAATCCTTGTCTTATCTTATATTTTCTGGTCAACTAGCCGCTATCTATGAACAAAAAAGTTTTCAAAAGAGCTTGTCCGTCATAGAAAAAGCCTCTAAAGTTGTTTTCGACATCTGCGAATTTTCTGATCGCATTAAATAAAGATCGTATCATTTCCTATTCACCGACTTACTCAATAGGAACATGCATAAGATTTTGAAACCTTTGAATCGTCAATCCTAGCTATTTCTAGATACTATCTTATATACTGCATGCAACTTTTAGACTTGTTTGTTCTCTCTAATGGTCGGTAAAAAGTTTCCTTGCTTGGTATTAGTTTGATATTCTTTCGCTATACTTGCCTTTGGTTTTTATAGAGTTGTCAACGAGTAATTACGCTTTCGGCTTGATAACATATATTTATTTTATGATATGATAAGATAGCAGACGATTATTATTTTTGTTATATGGTCTATCAATGACTGAAAGAATCATTTTCCTTAGCGCGCGTACAAAGTATTTTTACGAACTTACAAGCTGGCATCCATACTTAACTATAACTTACTACGAGTATAGTTTCTGCGAGTTTGGGGTGTCGATGGAGTGCAACTGAGACAGTTTGGACTCATAAGTTTTTTCGTTGTTAGGGACGCATTGTCGAAAGGATCGTTTCGAGGGGCAACCTTACGTTTCTAATCAAGATCTTTCCTTATTTGTTTGAAAAATGCGAAAAGTTGCTATATTTTTCCATCAAGTATCTTGACATCTTTTCTTGTATTCTATTAATCTGATTTTTTGCTCAATTATTTGTTTATTGCTCCGACATCAATTTCTTTTGAAAGCATATGTATTTTCTTTTCCATTTAACTAAAACTATCGTTTCTCTTTTTGATTTCCATGATTTATTTTTAGCTTCTTTTGACCCTCATCTCGAAGTCCATGTTGACCATGTACTCTTTAATAATTTTTTGAATCATGTCACTGTTTTGTCCGTTGTTTACCTGAGGCATAGGTTTTTAATCTTGAACTTTTCTCAGCTACTAAATTAATTACTTTTTACCGCTTAAAGCTCGACGACACGCTTCTACATTTTGCCCAACTAAGCCTCATGTAGTTTAAGCTACGATGTCATTTAGCATATCAGATGAGGACTGAAATTTTTCAATAGGTCAGTTACGTTTTATATTTTTTTGAAACTAGTTTCTTTTTGAGTTAATTTTTTAATTTATTAATTGACTCCGATGATTTATTGATTGATTTTTTAGTTTTGGCTCAAATAATTTTTTCTAAATTCTGTAAATTCGTTGTTTTTTTTGAGCAAATCATCAGTTTTACTTTTTAACTCTGCAAGCTTATCGAATATTTTGTGCTTTTCGATCTCAAAAGCGTTAACTTGCATAGCTTTACTTACTCTAAATAAAAAACAATATACTTTTAAGACATTTATTGCATTTTTTGTGCAGCTACTTTACTCTTATACTCCAGATCTTTTTAAACTTCTTTGAATGACGTTTTGATTTAGTTGACTGTTGCCAACCGTTGCATGTGATCATTTTTTAGCATGGTTTATAAATCTTTTTTTATTTTTGCATCTGCAGCATCCAAAGCGACTTTGAGACCTTGCTAACTTACTTTTTTGTTCATATCAGCTGCTAGCTCAGCATATTTGTTTTCATTGGTATATTTGATCATATTTGTATTAGACTATAATTATGAAACTTTTTCATTATTTTGTTGAAAAAAAGAATGAATCGTTTTAGTAAAAGATTCGATATGACTGTTGACTTTATCTTCAATTCTATTGAAAGATTAGCTGATTAACTTTTCAGTTCTTTTATTATCAGAACCTATTTTTTCGTCATGCTCTTATGACTTTTGATACAAATATTAGACGATTTCAGCCATTCTGTTTACTTTCCAGCAAAATTAATCAATGTCAGATAACGATTTCGTATTAGTTTTGTTAAGCTTTGGCAGCTTTTCTTATTGATCATCGATATATTTTTGAGTTTTTGTGCCAAATAAAAACGAATTATTCAACTTTTTTTAAGTCTGCAATAACTAAATAAACGATTATATACTTGTTGTGAAGGTAATTTCGTTTGCAAGACTTACAAAATTTGTTTGATACTTTATTAATTATTGTTGGTTTTGATATTGACCCCTTCTAAAATGCCACGTAATCCATCGAAATTGATATTGTAGTTGAAAAGGGGCAGTTCTGAAGGCATAGTCAGAGTCTCCTTTACGTACTTGTCCTTTGATGACATTAATTTTATTTCAATAAGTTTTATTATACTATAATAGCTAATAATCAATCAAGAAGCTATTGAGAGATGTTAAGAGGTGTGCAGCTAGTTCGAGAATGCTCGTACCAATCTTGAATGCTTCTAGTTATCACTCCGCACTAGGCTTTTGAAATTGGATTGTCGTCAAAATAAAGAACAGGCACGATTTTGTCCCCACCTATCACGATCATTTCATCTGCTTTGTATGCTTACTCGATTGTTATATCTCTGAAAGAAATCTTTTCAATAACTCCTTTTTATTTGAGCTCTTATAAGAAAACTAAGCATTTCTTAATAGTTGTACCCTCAATCACAGTTTCAAAACGGGGAGTTGCAAATTATTTACCAAAAACAAATGCAATATTAGCAGTCGCTGCTTCAAGAAGAACCCTGTTTTACAGAGCTTTTATGCCTTGGTAACCTCCCCTCATCTGATTTATAAAATTTTTACTTTTGATTGATTAGCTATCTCTGCATTTTCGCTATAATCGATAGTCTTTGAATGCGTATTAGCTTTCGGAGCTTTGACTAACTTTGTGACATATTCTTTAACTCCATTTCTTTCCATGTGATAGTTAAAATAAGGCTCGAACACACAAATATACATGACTGATGTTTTGCCCTTTGATTAACATAATATTACGATAGAAGCTACACTAAAATCGCCAAATCCAGAACTAATTGTAATTCTTAACCCTACATTTCCTTACACAAACTTTTTTTTGAGTTCTCCTGTCTTATCTTTTCTTAAATGATATTCCATTACAACTTCAGTCACTTGTTTTATCACTTATTTTGTTTTTTACTTATCAAAAGGAGGTGTCACCTTTATTGAATCACAAGAACTAAACAGTCTATTGACATGGTCTTACAAGTTTACTAAACTTTTTTTGTTGGCATAAATCACATCGTAAGCTCCATGAGCTCTTGTAGCTGTTCTATCATCTTGCGGAATCAACATCAAGTTTTCATCAGTGATGATTTTGTTGAACTCTGAATTGTAGAATCCATAGTACTGAAATTTGTGATGTCCGTAAGATTCTTTGAAAAAATCTAAGGTTTATTGCTATGTTGCTACTTCAATCATGATTGAAAATACTCTATATTTATAGAAATTTAATTTAGATAAAAAACAAGTATGCCAACAGAAAAATAAAAAGAAATTTTAAAATGTTTTTTATTTTTTGCATTTCAATTATTAATTTATTTATTTTTTTTCAA
>Ga0169931_10007092_pt1 | contig 16720 bp, 14 predicted proteins | sample Kivu_15m_20L_FD_129675 | JGI IMG/M metagenome (GOLD analysis project Ga0169931, IMG submission 129675) | Freshwater microbial communities from Lake Kivu, Western Province, Rwanda to study Microbial Dark Matter (Phase II) - Kivu_15m_20L... | ecosystem: Environmental > Aquatic > Freshwater > Lake...
CCGAGCCTGGAACGCTCCCGTGCTGAGCCCCCCACCATCCGCGGTGGCACCGGCATCCGTCGCGCTGCGCCCGCCTGTGCCAGCGGTGGTTTGAGCGTGCCCTCCGGTTCCATCGGCGTCTTCGACCTCGGATTTTTCCGAAACCACACACCCGCTCGACGCTGTCAGCAGCAGGCTGAAGATGACACCGGACGCAAATGAATATCGGTTACCTATGATAAGCGCTCCCCTCCCGAGATTAATCAAATCGAACTGGCAGACGGCAGGTTAACGCTGTTTATTCAACACTGTCAACGCGATTGGCTTGACCAATCTGGCGCAACAGTCCGCGGCGACGGGCGGTCTACTTTCAGACGAGCACAACCGCCTGCGTTCCAAGCGCCGCGATTTCGCCGCTTTGACGGCAGGCACGTCGTGGATGTGCGGGATCATGCCGTGCTGCGAATGCCGATCGCGGCACTGTGGGATGCCGGTGAGCAGTTGTACGTCGGCAGCTCCGAGGGTCGAGGGCTGTTTGTCCGCGAGCTGAAATCCTGGACATTTACTGCTCATCCGTCGCGGCTCGACTTCGCGGTCACGGCGATCGTCGGTGACGGGCAGGGTGCGCTGTTCGTGGCAAGCGAGTATGCGGTTCACCACGTGCAGTTGCAGGGGGATCACAGCTGGAAGGTCACCGTGTTGCCGATGCCCCCACAGGCGGTGGATGAAAGACCGCCTGTGATACGAAAACGCGCCCACGATTCGAGGCGCGGTTTGTGGGTGGCCACCGATCGCGGCCTCTTGCAATCCGAGGGCGACAGGCTTGTCTGGCGCTGGCAGACCGAGCAGGTTCATGTCGTGGCGATCGGTCGCGACGGCATGCTGATGTTTGGCTCCGAGGAGCAGGGCCTGTTGCGCGCGCCGCCGGGCGAGTTTGCGCCAGAGCGTATCGTACCGTGGCCACTCGATACGACCGTGCACTCGCTGGTGGAGAGCGCGATGGGCGATGCGGCCGGAGGATGGTTCGCGGGCACGGAGGGCGGGTTGAATCGTGTGGACGATAGAGGGGCGCAGGAAGTCTATTCACACGCCCATCTGACCGATCCGGGCGTACGGGTGCTTCACGAGGATCTGCACCACCAGCTCTGGATCGGCACCGATGCGGGTGGCCTGTTGCGGGTCAACCTGCGCCCCACGATCACGCACGTGCCTGTCGATGGCAAGCCGCGTGTTGCGCTTTCTTTTCTTGGCGCGCAGGACAAAAGCCTCTGGATCTCGTTTGGCCACGAATTGTTGCACGTTCAGGACGGCCAGCAACGCATCGTTTATCCACCGGAGGCGCTGCGCATTTTCAGGATGCGGGCGATGGCCCAGACCGACGACGGTCTCATCTGGATACTCGATCTTGACGAGGGCCTTGTCAGGTTCGACGGCGTCAACTTCACGCTGGTTCATCGGCCTGCGCCCGGCACAAATTTTCATGCGATCGAGGCGCAGGGCAACGCACTTTGGCTGGGATCGACCGATGGCAAGATTCTGTTTGGCAGACCAGATGCGCTTTCGCCGATGCAGGGCCCGCATGCGGCCGGTTGCGATGGCGCGTTGATCGAGGAGATTCGCTCGGACATGGGCGATTCGAGTCACGCGGTCTGGATCGCAACGGCGCAGGCCGGGTTGTGTCGCGCGACGCCCGATGGTGGCATCCAGGCGATCGCGCTGCCGAAACATGGCAGCCGGAGGTTCGTGTCGCTGCTCGATGGTGAGGACGGCGTGGTGTGGATCGGCACCGAAGATCGCGGCCTCCTGCGCTGGGATGGCCGCAAGTTGCAATCGCTCGGCGTCGCCAATGGTCTGCCCGTCCTGCAGGTCGGCAACCTGTTTGGGGCGAGCGACGGTCGTGTGCTTCTTGTGTCCCGAACCGGCGGTTTTCTCACCGACCGGGCAGCGCTTGAAACCGCAGCACAGGACAGTACCCGCTTGCTCGGAGGTGTGCCGATCGGGTTCCGGGATGGGCTTCGCTCCATCGACATGATCGCGGGTTTCTCTCCGGCCGCGGCCCTCGACAGGGACGGCAACCTTTGGGCCTCGACCCTCGGTGGCATCATCCAAATTTCGCCGCGATACGCGGAGCCGCCAAAGTTGTTGCCGACCATCGGGTTTGATGAGGTTCTGGTCAATGACAGTGCCGTGTCGGTGTCGACGGCATTCGCTGGTCTCGTTGGCAACGGTGCGATTCGCTTTCGGCTGGTCGCCCCTGCGCTGTCGAACGCCCATCGACTGCGTGTCACGTTTCGCCTGCAGGGGTACGATTCGGATTTTCGATTGTTGCCCGAAGGTGGCGTCGCCGAGTACCGGAGTCTGCCCGCGGGCAACTATCGCCTTGAAACCCGGGCCGAATGGATGGGCTCATCCGCCGTCATCACCGGGCCAGTCCTGTCGATTGCGCTGCTTCCGCCCTATTACCGTCGCCCGTCCGTCGTGATTCTGTCGGTGCTCGCCATCGCTTTGATTGTGGTTCTCGTCTGGACAATCCGTCGCAGGCAATGGCAACAAAAAGAAAACCTCATCCGCGAGGAGCGCAAGCGCATCGCGCGCGACTTCCACGACACGCTTGAACAGACGTTTGTGGCCGTGCGCCTGCAGCTTCAGTCCTCGGAGCAAAAGCGGCTTGTGGGCATGGAGCCCGGCTCACACATCGATCGCGCGCTGGCGTTGCTCGACGACGGGTTGAAACAGGCGCGCGGTTTCATCTGGGCGCTGCGCGGTGTGGGGCCGGTGGATCTGCCGTCTCATCTCGCGCAGATGGCGGGCGAGATCTTGCAGGGCACCGGCATCGAATGTCAGGTGCGAACCGAGGGCGCGAAGTTCTCGCTGCCCCAGCCCCTTTCGAGCGCAACCGAGTTCATCACGCGCGAGCTGCTCACGAACGCCATCAAACACGCGCAGGCGCACCGACTTGATTTCGTCCTGTCCTGCGCGGCTGGGAATTTCAACCTGCGCTACGACGACGATGGGACCGGTTTCTCCGCTGCCCGCCTTGACGCAGCAAAGTCCGAGGGTCGATTCGGACTGCAGGGAATCGAGGAACGCACGGCCCTGCAGGGTGGTACGATGACCCTGATTCCGGTCGAGCGCGGAACCCGTATCGAATTTCGTTTCCCCATACGATGAAGTCTTTCGATTCAAACAATCCCATCAAGGTCGTGCTGGTCGACGATCACGACATCGTGCGTGAGGGTCTTGTCAGTCTGTTGTCGACGGCTCGCGACCTGCGCGTCGTGGGCTCGCTGGCGTCGGGCGCCGAGGCCATCGCGTTCTGCAAGGACAATGAGGTTGACGTGGTGTTGCTCGATCTGAACATGCCCGTCATGGACGGCCTGCAATGCCTCGTCGCGCTCCGGGCTGCCAATCCGGAGCGGCGGGTCATCATGCTGACGAGCGAGAACGGCGACGACGCGGTGTTTCGGGCGCTCAAGTCCGGTGCAGCGGGATATCTGCTTAAGCGTTGTCAGCCGGCCGAGCTGTTTCAGGCCGTGCGTGATGCGGTTGGTGCGGGTGTGACGCTCTCCCCGGAGGTCAACGCGGCGCTGGCCGAACGCAGCTTCAAGGAGAGCCTGACCCACCGGGAAATCGCGATCCTCGAACACATCGCGCAGGGGGAGAGCAACCGGCTCATCGGTGAGGCGCTGTCGCTCACCGAGGGGACGGTCAAGAACTATGTCGCGGAGATCTTGACCAAGCTCGGCGCCTCGGATCGCACCCACGCGGTGACGCTTGCGCTCTCGCGCGGGATCATCCGCTTGCCCCGCTAGCGAACCGTACTACATGAACTGAATGTTCCGCATCTTGTGCAACGAGTGCACGATGTCGAGGTGCACGTCGAAGACGGGCTGGTTGGCCTGAATGCGCGTCAAGATCGATCCGGGGTAGTGCCGGATGCAGGCCTCGGTCTGGGTGCGGTACACATCGAGGCGGTGTTGAATGACGGACTCGGTGTCGTCGGCGCGGCGTTCCTTGGCCGAACGCTTGATGAGGCGATCCATGACGACCCGCTCGTCGTAGACCGAGAGCTTGAAGATCTTGATCACGTCGATGTGCTTTTTCAGCAGATCCACCTGCAGGGCGTTGCGGGGCAGGCCGTCGACCACGATCATCTCGTTTTCGGGGATGTTGCGGGCAGCGACGTTCTGCGCGAACAGCTCGATGACGAGCGCATCGGGGACAAGATCGCCTGCATCAATGTGACGATGCACCTGCGCATAGAGCGGATTCTCCGGTCCCAGCGCGCGGAAGATGTCGCCCATCGCGACGTGGTGAAAGCCCGGCATGGCGGCCAGGATCTTGCCCTGGGTGCCCTTGCCGCTCCCGGGGTAACCGAAAAGCAAAACGCCTTTGTGCATTATCCGCTCTTCAAACCACGAAACCCGGGGTGGGGCAAGGGTTTACGCCTTGAACGCGCGGCAGGCCTTTGCACATTCCTTGCACGCCGCCGCGCATTGCTTGCACTCGGCGTGCTCGTGACCTTCGCAGGCCTTGGCACAGGTGTCACACAGCTCGGCGCACACGGCCAGCAGCGCCGCGGTCGTCTTGCGATCGGCGTTGTGATACGAGGCCATCTTGAACGCTGCCTCGCAGACCGCGAGCATGTTCATGGTGCTGCGCTGGCAGTCGGCCATCGCCGTCATGCCCATCGCGAGGTGGTCGGTGCAGATCGCAAGGCAGGCCTGTCCGGCGGCGAGGCATTTCTGGGTGCTGCTGACCACGGCGGCGAGATCTGCGCCCGCAGGCGCGGCAGCCGCCTTGCTCTTTGCGGCAGCCACCACCTTGCCCGTCGGGGCCGCCTCGGCCTTCGCGGCGGCGACAAGTCCAACGGCCACAGCGCCAATTCCAGCTCCAAAGGTGCGTCTTTGCATGTCGTCCATTGTAGGTTCCCGTCGCCACGAAGACAAAGATTTATCCGGGTTTCAGTGCTCGGCCTCGGGTGTCGATGGTCTCAGGGTGGCACGGCCGGACGAGGACGACTTTGCGTCCAAACCAACCCGTGACGGAACCCGGAAAGTAAGCTGGGATTCCGTCAGGCGCGAGGCCGGCGTGCCCTCGCCGACGGCGGACGTGCGGCGCATGATTCACCTCGCGACGAAGTGCCCGACCGAGGACGATTTCGTCGAGCGTTTCTCGCCCTTCACCACCGAGAACTCGATCGCGCTGCCAAGCACCACCGACATGGCCGTCGGCGACTCGGGTCGTTTCCTCATCACGTTGAAAGATCGCAGCCCCGTCATGCGCGGCAAGTGCGAGGTCATCGAGGTGCGTCCCTCGAAGCGCGCAGGCGAGGGCGTCATCGTGCGTGTGCGCCTCGTGCACATGGACGAGGCGAGCCGCGCCGTTCACCAGCGACTCATCAGCAAAAAGGCCAAGCCCGCATTTTCACCCGCGCAGGCCAAGCCGCTCGACCCATCGAAGCCAATCTTCGATACGGAGTCGACGTCGGTGCCGACGGGCGACGAAAAGACGCCGGCCCCGCGCTCACCGCGTCTGCCCGATCCGGTGCGCCCACCCCTGCCACCTCGACCGGCTGCCAACCGCACGATCCTCGGGGGTCTCGGCGTCGCGCCGCAACAGCCCGTATTTCAAGAGATGCCCACGCGCGGCGAGGCCTTCAGTGCCGACGCAGCCACGCGCGGAGACGCCTTCAATGCGGACGCACCCACGCGCGGGGAAGCCTTCAGCCAGGATGTGCCGACCCGTCCGGGTGAGCGCAAGCTGGAGCTGGTCGTGCCGCCGCCCGCACCCGTGGCCGTCGTGCCGCCGCCTGCTCCAGTTTCTGCCGCGCCGTCGGCATCGGCGCCCGTTGTGGGCGGAGCGGCCGCTGCCCATCGCGCCGTCTCCCTGCCACCACCCAACCGCATGACGCGGCCAAGTGCGGTACCCCATCCGCCGAGCCATCACGCCACGGCCGAGGAACAACAGTTTCTCCTGCCCGCCAACCCCTTCGGCGACGTGAAGACGGAGGCGCTGGCCTCCTTCGTCGAGTGCACACTTTACGAGGAATACGCCAACGCCCCGCCGCTCGCGGTGGCCGAATACCTGGATCCCGAGCCAGCGAATCGGGTTCGCCGGGCGAGCGCAATTCCCCCCGAGCTGGCCGAGGCCGCCGGGATGACGCCCGCTCCCGTGCTCATCCCCCTGCCGCGCACCCCATCGCCGGTTCCGATGGCGGTGCCCGTTCCCCCGCTGCACTCGAACGGGCCCGCCGTCGTGCTGGATGCCGACGAGACGCCGGTGATGATGCCGGCCTATCCGGCCTGGATGCGCCCGGTCGCAGGCGTTTACGGACGCTTTCGCCGCTTGCCCGCACCGTTGCGGGCCGCGATTCCCCTGGTGGTCTGCGTGGTCGGAGGCCTCGCGCTCGGCAAGATGATGTTCACGGGTCCGACGCCCGCGCCCGTTGCCCCGGCCGCCGTGGCCGTTGCCCCCGAGGCACCGGTTGCACCCGAGGCGCCCGTTGCCGCTGCACCCGCAGCCGCACCTGCACCTGCACTTGAGCCCGAGACCGAGCCGCCCGCGGTCGAGCCCGAGCCACCCGAGCAAGAGCCTGCGCCGGCGCCGGTGGCCCGTGCTGCCGCGCGCGCGGCGGTGCCAACCACGACCGCCGATGGTTCCTGTGTTGCGGATGTCATCACGCAGCCCGAGGACGCGCGGGTTTACTGGGGCAATCGCGAGATCGGCCGCACGCCCATCGAGGGTGCTGCGGTTCCCTGCGGGCAGAGCGAGATCGCCATTCGCCACGATCGTTATCAGCCTGTGGTACGAACCGTCGAAGGCGAGGCCGGCAAGCGCATCGTGGTGTCGCAGCGCCTCTTCCGCCCGAAGGCCGTGCTGGTCATCAACTCGACGCCGAAGGGCGCGGCGGTCACCGTCAACGGACGCGACGCCGGCGTCACCCCCGCGCGCCTCAGCGTCTCGCGCTACGAGGGGGTCGAGGTCAAGGTCAGCAAGGCCGGCTACAAGCCCTGGTCGACCAAGCAATACCTGCGTGAGCCCGATCTGGCGCTCTCCGCCTCGCTCGAGAGCCTCACCGGTAACAAGTCAGGCAGGCCCAGTGCCGCGCCCGCAGGAAAGAAGGCCTTCGCGCCCAAGGCCCCGAAGTGGTAGTGAGGCCAGACACGTCACGCTGACATTCGGGCGCGGACCGCATCGATCGGGATGAACAGTTGCATGGGGTTTGACGGGAAAGCCGAAAATCCGTGACGTTCGTACCACGCCTTGCCCCGGCTGTTCTTCGCATCCACCACCACGGCGAAGATCCCAATGAGATCGGCCCCGGCCACGCAGGTGGTCAGCGCGTCGACCAGCATGATCTCACCGAGTCCCTTCCCCTGATGTGCCATATCAACCGCGAGGCGCCCAAGTAGCACGGCCGGTATCGGATGGCGGGGCAAACGTTTCACAAGAGACGCCGGCATATCCGCGAACTCGATCATGCGTTCGGCGAGCGTGTAGTAGCCCGCAACGACGGAGCGGCCTGTCGGAACGGCGACGAAGGTGGCCGACAGGTTCTGCTCACGATGCCTGCGGGCTCGCGTCCGCAAGAACTCGTCAAGGGCCGGTTCGCCGCAGGTGAAGCCCTCTCTCTGATGTCGGGAAGCAATGGGTTCGATCTGCCATTCTGCGGAGCTGAAGTGTGACAACCCTACTTCTTTCGCTTTTCGGGAAGGCGTTGTCCCTCGACACGACGGATGAGGCGTGCGAGTGGATCATCGGGGTCGACGGGTTGCTCGAGCGCGGCGAGAAACGCGGCCGCGTCGGCCTTTCCGAGGCGGATGCGTTGCTGCGACTCGAGCACGGCCTTGGCGCGCTCCACCACGGTGGAGGCCACGAAGCTCGCGACGGTTTGCGAGGAGAGCTCGGCCGCTTCCTCGACGATCTGTTTGAGATCGGCCCTGAGACGAATATCGATTCTTGCTGTTGCGGGGGGAGCCATGACGTTGCCTCGCCAGGGAAACCATACCACGGCCGCCGGCAAAATGCCGGAACCTGCCGTCGATTTGCCGCCACGATCGCGGATGCGCCGTCCACCCGGCCACGGGTCCCCCGGTTCCGCCCCAAAAAAGGCGCGCGCCAGGTCAGTTGGAGTACACTGCCGCCCCTCATGATCGATATTCGCCTGATTCGTGAAAAAGCCGACGAGGTCCGCGCCCAGTTCGTACGCCTCGGCGCCACCGTTGATCTCGATTCCGTCATCGCCATGGACGAGGATCTCCGCCGTCGCAAGACCGAGAGCGAGACCCTGCGCGCCGAGCAGAACCGGCTGTCCAAGGAAATCGGCAAGGCCCCCTCGCCCGAGGCCCGTCAGGAGGCGATCGCCAGGGGCGCCGCGCTGAAGGCCCAGATGGAGGCGCTCGCCGCCGCGCTTGAAGAGGCCGACCGCGCCCTGCGCGAGAAGCTGCTCGAGCTGCCGAACCTGCCGCACCCCGATGTGCCCGTGGGCAAGGACGACAGCGAGAACAAGACCATCCGCGAGGAGGGAAAGCGTCGTACGTTTGAGTATACCCCGCAGCCGCACTGGGATCTCGGCACGCAGCTCGGCATCATCGACTTTGATCGCGGCGTGAAGATCTCCGGCTCGCGCTTTTACGTCTTGCGCGGCGCCGGCGCGAAGCTGCAGCGCGCGCTCATCAGCTACATGCTGGATCTGCATACGGAAAAACACGGCTACACCGAGGTGCTGCCGCCCGTGATGGTGCGCCGAGAGTGCCTCGTCGGAACCGGCAACCTGCCGAAGTTCGGCGACAACCTCTACCGCGACGCCGAGGAAGACTTCTGGTTCATCCCGACCGCCGAGGTGCCGGTGACGAACCTGTACCGCGACGAGATCTTGGACGGCAGCACGCTGCCGGTCGCGCACGTCGCCTTCACCCCATGTTTCCGACGCGAGCAGCTCGCCGCCGGACGCGACACCCGCGGCATCAAGCGCGGCCACCAGTTCGACAAGGTCGAGATGGTGCGCTTCGTGCGCCCCGAGGGCTCGATGGCAGAACTCAAGCAACTGCTCGGGCATGCCGAAGATGTTCTGCGGGGACTTGAGCTCCCCTACCGCGTGGTCGAAATGTGCACTGGTGATCTGTCCTTTTCAGCGATGGCGAAGTTTGACCTCGAGGTCTGGTCGCCGGGATGCGCCGAGTGGCTCGAGGTTTCGAGCTGCTCCAACTTTGGCGAATTCCAGGCCCGCCGCGCGAACATCCGCTTCCGGGATGCCGAGGGCAAGCCGCAGTTCGTGCACACGCTCAACGGCTCGGGCCTCGCGTTGCCCCGCACCCTGATCGCGGTTCTTGAGACCTATCAACGTCCCGATGGTAAAATCGACATTCCCGCCGTGCTTCGCCCCTACATGGGCGGGGCGGAGACGATCGGGTAGCCGCAACCAGGGTTTTCGACATGGAAGGTAAGCCGCTCGTCCTCGCGCAGATCATGGTCGCCGTCGTGGCGATCTTCATCGGCGTGAATGTTCTTTACGGCGGCATGTCTCCACCCCCGCCGCCTTCGCCACCGCAGCCCCCACCGCCCATCGAGCAGACGACCGGCGAGCTGAAGTATTCACCGACCATCTACCAGGCCCTCGTCGAGCAGGACGCCAAGAAATGGAACCTCACGGTTCCGACGATGGAAGAGCTGTCCCAGCCGATTCCTTATTTCGACGAGATCCGTGGTGACCGGGTGATGAAGCCCGGCAAGCCAATCGAAACGCGACACCTGAAGATCGAGCTCGTCATCGACAAGCGACAGGCCACGGTGGACGGTCAATCCTTCCGAACCGATCACCTGGTCTTGAAGATCACCAACAAGACCGACAAGTTTCTCGCGTACCGGGTTGCGACCACGATCCCGAAGATCGCGAACTGTACGACGAAAGGGGATATACCCCACAACGCGATCGTGCTCTCGCCGAACCGCATGATCGAGCGCTCCGAGTGTCTGCACCGCGACGATGTGAACATCACGCTTGGCGCTGTCGAGGTCATGGAGCTTGGCGCCCTGTCGGCGACCTACGTTTCGCGTCTGCCTCCCACGCTGGTGCTCTACGATGCGCGCACGGCGGCCGCTCACGTGCCGCTGGCCCAGCCGATGTGCCGGCAGACCGTCAACTGGCAGGAGATCCGGGCCGGGGTCGAGAACAACCAGTTCGACTGGAAAGATCTCATCGATTTCTACGCCCGCCACAGCTGCGACGAGTACACCTTCTTCAAGGGCTACCGCCTGCGCGAAAAGGCCGAAGACCCCCTTCCTGCCCGTCCCCCCGCCGAATAAGGGGGTCCCGGACCACATTTGTGGGCCCCGGAGGCGCCATCAAGGGCGCTGCGTTGCGTCTGCTTCGAGTTTTGGATAAAGTCTCGTTCGGACTTCACACACATGACCAAGGCGGACCTCATCATGACGATCGCTGACCGGCTGCGAACGCCGGCTGGCCGTGCTGAAACGATCGTGGACACCATCTTCGATGGCATGGTGAACGCGCTTCATAAAGGTGAAGGGATCGAGATTCGTGGCTTCGGTAGCTTCACGATTCGCGAGTACAAGTCCTACCAGGGTCGCAACCCGCGAACCGGTGAGACGGTTGACGTGCGTCCGAAGCGCATGGCCTTCTTTCGCGTCGGCAAGGAGCTGCGCGAGCGCGTGAACGAGAGCGTTGGCAAGCCGCTTCCTGCTGGAGACTAGGCGCAGGGCGCGCCGCTGCCGTGGATCTTTTTGATCGTCCCCGCGGCAAGGACGACACCGGCCGGGAGAACAGACCCGAGCAGGTCGTCGAGGGCACCGTCGAGCGCATCGTCTACGCGGGCAACGATGGCACCTTTTCCGTGGTACGTTTGCAGGTCGAGAATCAGCTGGAGCTGGTCTCTGTCGTCGGTGCCTTGCCCGGGGTCCCCGTGGGTGCCCGCCTGCGCGTGCACGGTCACTACGAGGAGGACGCGCGCTTTGGCAAACAGCTGCGTGTCGACGGCTTCACCGAGCTTGCCCCCGAGACCCTGGAGGGCATTCAGCGCTACCTCGGCTCGGGCCTGGTCAAGGGCATCGGCAAGGAACTGGCCCGCCGAATTGTCGAAAAATTCGGCCTGAAGACCCTCGAAACCCTCGATCGCGAGCCCTACCGCATCGCCGAGGTGGGCGGCATCGGCCGCAGCCGCGCCGACGCCATCCGCAAGGCCTGGCAAGACCAGCGTGGCGTCCGCGATGTGATGGTCTTTCTGCAGGGCCACGGCGTCTCGCCCGCCTTCGCCGCGCGTATCTTCAAGCGCTACGGCCCCGCGTCCATCGCACGCGTGCGCGAGAACCCCTATCGCCTCGCCTTCGAGGTCTGGGGCATCGGTTTTCTTTCTGCGGATCGCCTGGCCGGAACACTTGGTATCGCGCGCGACTCCGAGGTGCGCATCGAGGCCGGCGTGCGACATGCCCTCGACGAGGCGGGCGGGCAGGGCCATGTATTCGTCACACGGCAGGTGCTGCAGCAGCTTGCCGCCGAGCGCCTGCAGGTGGATCCGGTGCTGTGCGCCCCCGCGATCGATCGCCTGGCAGAGCAGGGCCACGTCGCGCTTGAAAACGACATCGACGCCGGCGGCGACATCGTCTACGAGACGGGCCTCTTCCGCGCCGAACGCGCCATCGCCGAACAGCTCGCGCGATTGCTGTCGGCACGCACCCGCATGATCGAGCCCTCTGTCATCGAGAAGCAGCTGCAGCGCTTCGAGGAAACCGGCAACCTCACGCTCGCCGAAGTGCAGCGGGACGCGGTGGTGCGCGCACTGCAGGAGAAGGTCATGGTCATCACCGGCGGCCCGGGCGTCGGCAAGACCACCATCGTGCGCGCGATCGTGCACGTGGCGCTTGAAGGACGCCTGCACGTGACCCTCGCCGCACCAACCGGCCGCGCCGCCAAGCGACTTTCGGAGTCGACGGGCAAGGTGGCCAGCACGCTGCATCGACTTCTGGAATGGCGGCCGGCCGAGTCCGCCTTTGGCCGTAATACAGAACGGCCGCTTGAGACCGACCTGCTGGTGGTGGACGAGGCGTCGATGATAGACGTGCGCCTTGGCGCCGATCTGCTGGCGGCGCTGGCGCCATCCACGCGGCTTTTGCTGGTGGGCGACGTGGATCAGCTGCCTTCCGTGGGCCCGGGGCGGGTGCTGCTCGATGTGATCGCCTCGGGCGTGGTCCCGACGGCCCGCCTGCAGCATATCTTCCGGCAGGCAGCAGGCAGCCAGATCGTCACCAACGCCCACCGGATCAACGAGGGCCAGCTGCCCGAGTTTCTGCCCGCCCCCGCCGAGGGCCCCGATAAACGCGACTTCTTCTTCATCGAGGAGCCCGACGCCGACAAGGCCGCCGAACTCATCCGCGAGCTGGTTGTGACACGTTTGCCGAAACGTTATGGCCTGGATCCGGGCGACGTGCAGGTGCTGGCGCCCATGCACCGGGGCGCACTGGGGGCAGGCAACCTGAACGCGCTCTTGCAGGAGCGCCTGGCCGATTCGCAGCAGGAGACGAGGCGCGGCGCGCGCGTGTTTCGCCTGGGCGATCGCGTGATGCAGATCCGCAACGACTACGACCGCGACGTCTGGAACGGCGACATGGGCCGCGTGATCTCGATGGACGACGACGGCGTGTCGGTGATGATCGACGGCAGGTCGGTGCTGTACGACACCGATCAGCTCGACGAGCTGGTCCTGGCCTACGCCATCACCGTGCACAAGTCGCAGGGCTCGGAGTACCCGGCGGTTGTCGTGCCGGTTCACACGCAGCACTTCGTGATGCTGCAGAAGAACCTAGTTTACACGGCCGTCACACGCGGCAAGCGCCTGGTGGTGCTGGTGGGCACGCGCAAGGCGCTGTCGATGGCGTTGCGGAATGGCGATGCGCGCGCGCGCAACAGCAAGCTGAGTGAGCGTCTGAAGGCTGCGGTGCAATCGTCGTCTTGTTGAATATGGGCGTAAATATTAATATAAATGTTGAATATAGGCGTAAATATTAATATTGTTACTTGATGACGAACAGGTGCATGGTCGATGTGATGACACGACGAGTCGCATCAAGATTGAGCCGCGTCTCAATTCTGACCGGCGCAAGGCAGACAGGAAAGACCACGCTCTTGCGACATGTGTTTGGTGAATGGCCATATTTGTCGTTCGACGATCCGGCGGTACGAACAGCGCTCACTCAATTGACCAGCGCTCAGTGGTTCGCTCGCCATCCACGCGCGGTACTCGACGAGGTCCAGAAGGCGCCCCTGATGATGGAGATCATCAAGGCGGTTCACGATGCAGAGCCCAGCGCGCGATACGTATTGTCTGGCAGCAGTCAGATACTCCTGATGCCACGCACACGCGAGACCCTGGCGGGCCGTGTTTCCGTTGACGAGTTGTGGCCGCTGACGCTGCCGGAACTCGCCACCGAGGCGTGGGGTGATTCGATTTCACCCTCGCGCTGGGTGCAATGGTTGAGAACCTTCGATGCCGCTGCAATCGACGGTGTTCCCGCCTCCGATGCCGGCTTCGGAGTTGCAAGTGTTTTGCTTGATCGATACCTGACCTGGGGCGGGATGCCGGCGCTGGTCGATCGTGGCCTCGGTGACGACGATCGTCGACAGTGGCTTCGTGACTACCGTCGTACGTATCTTGAACGCGACGTGATCGATCTGGCGTCGTTGCGCGATCTCGAACCATTCGTGCGTACGCAGGAGGCCCTGGCCCATCGCAGTGGCTCAATCGTCAACTTCGCCGATCTGGCCCGAGTGACGGGCGTCAGTCATCCGACCGCACAGCGTTTTCTGCGTTACCTTGAATTGAGTTATCAGGTGATTGTGCTGCAGCCATACTTTCGCAATCCCGAGAAACGCCTGGCCAAGCAACCCAAGGTACACGTTATCGATCCCGGGATCTGGCGCGCCATCACCGGGCACTGGGGTCCGCTGTCCGGTTCGATGTACGAGTCCGCCGTGGTCGGCGAGCTAATCAAACAAATTCGCAACGCTGGCATTGAGGCCAGGCTCCATCACCTGCGAACCGCCGATGGGCGAGAGGTCGATCTGTTGGTCGAGTTGGAAGCCGGTTTCGTTGCGATCGAGATCAAACAAGCCGCCAGGATTGAAGGTCCCGATGCCAGGCATCTTCGCACGCTGGATGGGTTGCTTGACAGGCCGCTTTTGGCGGCCTTCGTTCTGTCCAACGATCCGACCATCAAGACGCTTGCACCGGGCGTCACTGCGTTGCCTGTGGCCTGGTTGCTTGGCCCCGAACACTCAACCCCGAGCCGGGTCTGGTGACCCTGTCGTTTTTTCATGCCGAGGCAGCACGGCCGTCACTTCCGTACTGGCCTTTCGTTCTGTCTCAACTCCAGCGTTGCAGATGGTTCGCCTGTGCGACGGGCTGACCACGGAGCTGCTCAGCCGCGAGATCATGGGGTACAACATTCACGTTTTCTGTCGCAATATCGATCGGTCGGGATGGGCCTATATCAGCCAGTTCGCAAAAGATCTGGCAAGCGATGGGCCGAAGGCGTTTTACCAGACCGTGTTTGCCGTCAAGCTCGATACCAGCAAAACCGTGATGCGTTTTGCCCACGAACAACATTCCGAGGTGGACGAGGGAATGAAGGCGCGCATGGATGCGGGGGGCGTGATCGAGGGCGACACCGATGCGGGTGGGCGGGATGGCGCAACGGCTTTTGTGGATGCAATGGCGTTGGTGGATGCAACGGTGCTGGACGCGGGCGCGCGCGTGGATACCGGTCCGAGCGTGGATGCCGCGCCAGTGTTTGTGCAGGTGCAGAGGAAGGTCCCGGGCACGGCGAATCCCTGGCTGGCAGGCGTGCCTGACGGTGGTACCGCCGCGGCGGGGGACATGGCGCCACAGCAATCACCGGTTCTTGTCGGCGCGGTGTGGCCAGGCCTGCGGCTTGTGTTTCGTGCCACGGGTGGTGTCCATTTTCAGGCCGGTACGGTTGGTACGTCGCCAGATGGCGGAGGTTCCGCGGGCTTCGGGATGCACGGGGCAGAGAACGGGCTGAGCGGTGTCCGAACGCCGTGGAATGGCCTGCTGGGCGTCTTCGTTGGGCCCGATGATCCGCGTGACAAAGGTTCACCGCCAGCCGCACTGGACTTCAGTTCTGCTCAGGCGACGATGTTCGAGACGCTTGCCCCGGAATTGAGGCAGGTGTTTTTTGTCGGCGACGGTTTGACCGGCACAGGTGATGGCAAGCCTCAGGTTTTCACGGTGCCGGCGGGTGCGACGCGTTTGTTTGTTGGCCCTTCCGATGGGTCCGGCTGGTTCAACAACGTCGGTGAGTTTGATGTGACGGTGTCGCCGCTGTGAGCGGTCGCGTCCCCGGAGTCCTCACCGGGCAAGTCGGCGCATCTGCCTGAGCGTGGCGGCCGTGCGGGCATCGTTCGCTTGCTCGATGGTGCGGAAACGTAGTACACCAGGTATTACCTCGGGCGGCGAGAGTAAATATGTTCGGTTCCAAACCGCGCGCAGCTCGGCCCCCAGATTTTGTGACGCAATCCTGGGTGGCCTGGGCATTTCGGACACGCCACGATATCGGGTGACCGGCATGGTCAGGACGCCGTTTCGTCGTTCAGGTTGAAAGCCAGGCGCAAGGCCTCTGCATCGGCCCTGTCGATCGGTCGTACGGTGTCCTTCTTCATCCGATAAAGCGTACGCGCAGTCGCGATCCGAGCCGGAACGCCTTCTACCTCCACGATTTCAGCCTCCAGATCGATGAAGCGCGTGGCCTCACCCAGTCGTGTCAGGATGTCCAGATACAGCGTTCCGCTCGGCGGCCCGTATCGTACGGCAGGATACTCGCCGCACAGATCATCTGCTGTGATCTGGTCGATGTCGGGATCATCCCATACCGCTGTCAACGCACGCCGCAACGATTCGATGTTGGCGGGATCCGGCCTGACAAACAGGTCCAGATATTGTGTGGCGCGAACCAGTCCATGGAAATTCAGGGCCACACCGCCCACGATCACATAGTCCACGCCCTCTCGGTTGAGGCTGGAAATAACGCTCAGGATCTCGTCAAACCCCTGCATGCCGTCTGTAGAGGGTAACAGCCACGCAGTTTTACTGCCATGAGAAACTCCGCCCGTTGCGCGCTCGACTGGACGGATTTATGAAATTTTGGACGCGCGGCGTGCCGGGCATTCCGAATTTGTCCTGGACAATCGTGGGCGCCGTGCGGTGCACGGATGTGGATCCCCGCCCGCGCCGAAGAAATCCGCAACCAGTGCGGTGGCCCGCCGAAAAGGAGGGCGTGCCGTCATTTTTGCACGAGGCGTTGGTGGACATTCTGCGTGAACATCCGAATGTCATCGCCGAGCTGTTGCGACGAACTGGAACACCGAATATTCCGGAGCATGACGCGCTGGTTGTGGACCGAGCGGATCTGGGTACGGTGATCCCCCGGGAGCTGACCGCGGACTGCGTGGTACGTTTTGAACGGGAAGGAAAGGCGAAGCTGGTCGTGGTGTTCGAGGTGCAGCTGGGGACGGAAGGGATAGAGATGCGGGGAAGGCAAGCGCGATAGCAGCGGCGGCGGCGATGGCGGTGTTTGCGCACGCAGGAGACCGGGCTCAGCTATACTACGACTACGTTTGGGCGAGTCTCAGCGAGGCCGCCAGAAAGGCACTGGAAATGCTCCCACAGAATTACGAGTACCAGCACGAGGGCTTCCGACGCGCCAAGGC
>Ga0169931_10007093_pt1 | contig 16719 bp, 16 predicted proteins | sample Kivu_15m_20L_FD_129675 | JGI IMG/M metagenome (GOLD analysis project Ga0169931, IMG submission 129675) | Freshwater microbial communities from Lake Kivu, Western Province, Rwanda to study Microbial Dark Matter (Phase II) - Kivu_15m_20L... | ecosystem: Environmental > Aquatic > Freshwater > Lake...
AATCGAGACGCCGAGCGACTGCAACCACCAGGTTAGCAATACCGCAATCATGGCGCCGAAGGCCATGACGTCACCGTGAGCAAAATTCGAAAATCTGAGCACGCCGTAGATCAGCGTGACCCCTAGTGCGCCGAGTGCCAACTGGCTGCCATAGGCCAGCGCCGGGATCACCACGAAATTGGCCAGCACAACCAGAGCGTTCAGGGGATCCACTCAGCCTCCCAGGAAGGATCGGCGGACTTCGGGTTCGGCCAGCAAGTCGCGCCCGCTGCCAGAGAAACGATTCGCACCCTGGACCAGCACGAAGCCTCGATCGGCGATTGCGAGTGCCTGACGGGCATTTTGTTCGACCATCAATATGGACAGGCCGGTGCGCGCGATATCGATGATGCGATCGAACAGCTCGTCCATGACGATCGGGCTGACCCCCGCGGTAGGCTCATCGAGCAGCAGCACGCGTGGCCGCGACATGAGCGCGCGCCCCACCGCGAGCTGCTGACGCTGCCCTCCAGAGAGCTCGCCGGCAGCCTGGCTGCGCTTGGATCGCAGGACCGGAAAGAGTCCATAGACCTGCTCGAGGCTCTCGGACAGATCGTCCTTGCGCAGAAACGCCCCCATCTCGAGATTGTCCTCGACGCTGAGGCTCGTGAAGATGTTGCGCGTCTGCGGCACGAACGCCATGCCGCGCTCCACGCGCTGCTGCGGCGACAGCGCGCCGATATCGTCCCCGTCGAGCAATACCCTGCCCTGACGCAACTTGACCATCCCAAAGAGTGCCTTCATCGCAGTTGACTTGCCCGCGCCGTTAGGGCCGACGATCACTGCGATTTCATTGGGGCCGACCGAAATCGAACACCCGTTCAGGATGTCTGCTCCGCCATAGCCGCCCACCAGCGAAAGACCCTCGAGTACGTTCATGCGGGGGCGTCCGCTGCGACACGGTTCTTGAGGCCGCGGCCGAGATAGGCTTCGATCACCTGCTCGTTCGTGCGTATCTCGTCGGCCGTTCCCTGGGCCAGCACCTTGCCCTCGGCCATGCAGATCAGCGGGTCGCAGAACCGACTGATGAAACTCATGTCGTGTTCGATCACGCAGAAGGTATAACCGCGCTCCCGGTTCAACCTGACGATCGCCTCACCGATCGTGTTGAGCAGGGTGCGATTGACCCCGGCGCCCACCTCGTCAAGAAAGACGATCCGGGCGTCGGTCATCATCGTCCGACCCAATTCGAGCAGTTTTTTCTGTCCGCCCGACAAGCTGTCCGCCCGATCTTCAGCCAGATGCGAGAGCGTCAGAAACTCGAGCACCTCATTCGCACGCTCTGCAAGCGCTCTTTCCTCGCTCCGGATCTGACCGGGTCGGGTCCAGACGCGCAAAAGCGACTCGCCTGACTGGCGGGGCGCCACCATCATCAGGTTGTCACGCACCGACAGCGAACCAAACTCATGCGCAATCTGAAAGGTGCGCAGCAGACCCTTGTGAAACAGCTGGTGGGGCGCCAGCCCGGTGACATCCTCGCCCTCGAGCAACACCCGACCGCCGTCGGGCTTCAGCAGACCTGCGATGACATTGAACAGCGTCGACTTTCCGGCGCCGTTCGGCCCGATGAGGCCGGTGATCGATCCCCGGGCAATCTCGAGGCTGGCCCCATCGACCGCACTAAAGCCGCCGAAGCGCTTCTCCAGCGCTTCGACGGCAATCATTGCCGGCAAAACCCGGCCTCAACGAAAGCGAACGGTGACGATCTTGCCGCCCTTCACCTCGATCTCACGGTAGCTGCCCGATGATTCGCCTGGCCCGATGAGCTCGACCGCCGATGCGCCCACATAGTCGACCTGACCGCCCGAACGGATGATCTGGAGCGCTTTGGCGAGATCGCCCGGATAGATCTTCTCGCCAGGCGCATTGGCGACTTCCATGACCCGGCCCTTGAAGTCGTTGCTGCGGGCCGACTTTGCGGCTTCCATCGACAAGAGGATCAGCGCCGCTGCATCATACGACTCGCCCGTGTAGGCCGAAGTGCCGTTGAAACCGGCCGCCTTGGCCATCTCCTGGAAACGCCCCGCGCCCGGGCTGTCGGTCCCTGGCAACTGGCCAAAGGAGCCATTGAGCGGCGCGCCGATCGCCTTGATCAGCGAGTCGCCCACCATGCCGTCCGGCAACACGAAGGTCTTGAATGCGCCCGAATCGATCGCTGAACGGATGACTCCGCGCCCACCCTGGTCAACATATCCGACCACCACCAGTGCCTGGCCGCCGGCTGAAGCGAGTGCGCCGACTTCGGCCGAGTAATCGGCCTTGCCATCCTCGTGCGCCGCGGTGATCGTGATCTTGCCGCCCGCAGCACGGTAGGCGTTGGTGAAACTGTTGGCCAGTCCCTTGCCGTAATCGTTGTTGGTGAAGGTGACCGCGACCGACTTGATCCCGCGGGCCAGGATGACCTGGGACATGACCTCACCCTGGCGGGCGTCCGAGGGCGCAGTGCGGAAGAACAGGCCATCATCGGGTGCAGTGGACAGCGCGGGCGAGGTCGCCGAGGGCGAAATCATGACCACGCCGTTGGGACGCGCCACATTCTGCAGCACCGCACCGGTCACGCCTGAACAATCGCCGCCGACGATTGCCGACACCCTCTCGACGGTGACAAGTCGGGTGGCCGAGGCGGTCGCAGCGCTGGCGTCGGTGCAGGTGCTGTCGCCGCGCACCACCGTAACCTTTTGCCCCCCAAGTATCCCGCCTGCATCGTTGATCTCCTTGACGGCGAGTTCGGCGCCGCGGGCCATGTGCGGGGTGATCGACTCAAGCGGGCCGGTAAAGCCGAGCAAAATACCGAGCTTGACTTCCTGAGCATAGGCGCCGGTCGCAATCAGTGCTCCGACGACGGACGCAAGCAGTTTCTTCTTCATCGTGGCATCCCTAATTATGAGTTGTTGCCGTCGGATTGTTGGATCGGACCGAAGATCCGTCAAGCGACGACTTGAATCAGACAGTTTGAAGGCCCATACCTGCACAGCTTGCGGACCCCTTCGGAATATACGACTGCCCAGGCCTTGGATGTGTTAATCCCCCTGAACTTGGGGTGGCTGCAGCGTGGATTCGCGTGGTGCCGGTTTGAGACCGGATCCTTTCCCTCCCAGCCTCACACATCGACACCACAGCCCTGGGCCAGATCGAGCAGGCCAGACCACGTCGCCGCGGGCAGTGCAATGCCGCTTCGCTCGAGCCGCGCCTTGCTGAGTGACTCGAGCTCGCCCGGTATGAAGACGCCCGGCGAGCCCTCCGCAGGCGCCGACGAACGAATTTCGGCAACGAGACAAGCGACCCGGGCATGAAACTCGTCGAGCGGCATCAACTGGCTGATGTCGATCGCAATCGCAAAGTGCCCCGCGCCGCTTCGGCCTTCAGGCTTGTAGGGGCCGATCACCGACTGTCCAAATGAAGACCCGGTGAGGACTCCGGCAAGCAAGTCGATCATCAGCGCAATCCCGTAACCCTTGTGACCGGCAATCGGCTGCAGCAAGCCCGCAAGTGCCTCCTCTGCCCGGGCGGTGGGCTGGCCACCCGCATCGAGTGCCCAGTGATCGGGGATCGGCTCGCCCCTCTCGGCCGCCAGGTAAATCTTGCCGCGCGCCACAGCGGTGTTCGCAATGTCCAGAACGACCTCGCCGAGCGCACCGCCAGGCACTGCGATCGACCACGGATTGTTGCCCACCCGCTTGTCACGCCCACCCCAGGGTGCCATCGCCGGGCTGGCATTGGAGAACAGCAGCGCCGCACAGCCCTGACGGGCCGCATGCCGGGTGAAATAGGCGGCAGTACCAAAGTGGTTGGAATGCCGAACCGCGACGGCTCCGACCCCGAATGCACGAGCGCGAGCCACCGCCGTCTGCATCGCATTCAGTGCCACGCGCTGCCCCAGCGCGTCACGTCCATCCATCTGAATGAGCGCGCGATGCTCACCGATTACCTCAGGACGGGTATTGAGGTCGATGGCGCCGGATCGCACCCGGGCCATGTACCAGGAAAGCCGAAGCATGCCGTGCGAGCCGTGCCCCCAGAGCTCCGCCGTAACCAGCGTATCGGCGAGCAGGTGTGCGTCCTCCGCGGACATTCCATGCGCACGGGCAATCCGCGCCGCGAGGTCGAGCAGGCGCTCGGCAGCAAGGGTCTCGACAGTCAAGGCGCACCTCCGGGTTGGCGCACGATCTTACCTGCGCTCGTTACAAGCCGAAGTCCAGTCATGAAACTATATTGTGATAACCTAACATTTGTGATGTTGTAACGTATAAAACAGAAGGAGCTTCGATGCGCATTCACCCTCTTTTCCTGATCAGCGGCATTGGCCTGCTCAGTCCCGCGACCCTTTTCGCGCAAGCCTCTGGGCACGGCCATGCGCAGGGCGCGACCCCTGGGCTGGAGGTCGGCGTGGTCATCGCCCCCGTGTGGCAGTCTGCCGAACAGAGCCTCTCGCACCGTGAAAAGGGCCTCTCGCTGGGCCACAGCGACCTGAGTCTCGACGCACGCTTCGGCCCCGGCCTGCGCGCCCGCCTGAGTGCGGCTGCGCACAGCGACCACTCCCGAATCGAGACCGGCATCGAGGAAGCCTTCATCGAGGCAAGCCTGCCTGGCGCACTCCAAGTCCGAAGCGGCCGCTTTCTTTCACAGGTTGGCTATTTGAATGAGCAGCATGCCCACGCAGATGATTTCGCGCTGCGGCCCGCGGCTTACCGTGCGTTTCTGGGTGACCACTACTTTGACGATGGGCTGAGGCTGAACTGGGTGGCACCTACACCGATCTACTGGCGCCTGGGTGCGGAGTTGCTGCGGGGTCGGCAACTACCCACCGAGCACACGGGTTCCTCCCTGGGCGCCTGGTCACTCGGCACCCGTCTGGGCGGCGACCTCGGCGCAGGGGCGAGCTGGCAGGCGGGGCTCTCGAGCTTGCGACACCGCAACGGAGCCGCTGGAATGACCGGTGAATCGGTCCACCACGCCGAGCACCACGAAGGCCATCACCACGATGAGGCAGAGCACGATCACGACTCGCACGCACACCGGCATCAGCATGGAGCCGTCTTCTTCGGTCAGCGCATGGACGTTTTCGATCTAGTCTGGAAATGGGCACCAGACGGCAACGCACGCGCGCGGCAGTTGCGGCTTTCAGCCGAGTATTTGCGGGTCAGTCGCGGCGAGCAATCTCATGGGGCCGCTGGCAGGCACTCGGGCTGGTATCTCTCTGCGGTATACCGCTTCATGCCGCAATGGGAGACCGGTGTGCGGTTCGACCGGGTCAACGCCATGGCGCTCCATGAAGACGGTTTGGAACCCGCCCGTCTGCTGGAGCGCAGCCTGATGCTCGCATGGAAGCCCTCGCACAGCCGGGCCGTTCGCCTTCAGTGGACGCAGCAACGTGATCGAGGAGGCTTTGCTGACGCGGTTTCGGTGGCGCCCGCCCACGCAGTCCATCTCCAGTTCGTACAAAGCCTGGGTGCCCACGGTGCGCATAGCTACTAGACGGAGACGGGACCCGCGCAGGCCTGGGCACGGGCCGCTCGAACGCATGCTTCGTGCGCTCGCGCTCGGGCTGCTGTTAGGGTGGAACACGCTCGCATCTGCGCAGGCGCCCTCCCCGCTCAATGTCTTCACATGCGAGCCGGAGTGGGCGGCCCTGGCGCGCATCATCGCGCCCGCGGCACGGGTCTTCAGTGCCACCCATGCCCTGCAGGATCCTCACGAGATCGAAGCCCGCCCGGCGCTCATTGCTGCGCTCCGTCGTGCGGATCTCGCGATCTGTACCGGTGCCGGCCTCGAGGCGGGCTGGCTACCCATGCTGCAGGACCGCGCCGGCAACCCCCGTGTGATGCCGAACGCCTCCGGCTTATTGATGGCCTCCGATGGCATCGCACTGATTGCCGACGCTCACCATCATCCTGAGCGGGGAAAGGGTCATATCCACGCCGAGGGTAATCCGCATTTTCATCTCGACCCCCACCGATATGCCGAGGTTGCCGTTCGAATCACAGAGCGTCTCGCGATACTTGACCCGTCTGGATCACAGGCCTATCGCGAGAGACTGGCCGCCTGGCAAATCGCCTGGCAGGCGCATTTCCAGCGCCTCAAGCTTGAAGCCAAGCCCCTGTTCGGACTCGGGGTGGTGGCCGAGCACTCGTCTTTTGCTTATCTCTTTCGTTGGCTTGATCTGTATCAGGTCGCCGATCTGGAGCCCATACCCGGCGTGCCGCCAACCCCCGCGCACCTGCGCTCGCTGGTGGAGGCGGCCCGCAATGACCCGCCCACCGCGATCATTCAAACCCTCTACCAGCCGCCGCAACCGGGCCAGTGGCTGGCTCGTCAACTCGGCTTGCCCTTGCTGCGCCTGCCATCGACCGTGACGCCTGACGGACTCAGTTCCACCCCAGAGGGGCTTCTTGAGCATCTCGTGCACTCGCTGCTGCGGGAACTTCGCCCGCCGCCCGCCCGACCCTGAAAAATGGAGTTGACCGAGACGATCGAGCTGATCGCCTGGCCGATCGGCGCGGGATTGCTGGTACTCGTCACGCACCTGCCGCTCGGCGTTCAGGTGCTGCGGCGAGGGATCGTCTTCATCGACCTTGCGATCGCGCAGATTGCCGCGATCGGAGTGATGTCAGGGGGGCTACTCTTTGGATCGGACAGCGCGACGACGCTCCATGGACTGATCTTTGCCCTGGGTGGAGCGGGCCTGATCGCCGCGCTCACCCGGTTCTGGCCAGAGCAACGCGAGGCCCTGATCGGGCTCTTGTACGTGGGTGCGGCCGCCGCGTCGATCCTTGCCATCAGCGCCGACCCTCATGGCGCTTTGCGATTGAAGACCTTGCTCGCGGGCGATGTGCTCTGGGTGACTCCCGGATTGCTGGGACCGCTCGCACTCGCCACAGTCCTGTTCATTGGGCTTGTCTGGATGCGCCCGAAATGGCTGGGCCATGACGGGGTGTTCTACCCGGTCTTTGCCGTTCTCGTGAGCCTGAGCCTGCCGATTCTCGGCGTTTATCTGGTCTTCGCGACCTTGATTGCCCCGGCGCTTGCCGGTGCGTGTCGAGCGCGGCATGCCCCGCCCGGACCGCGCGCTGAGCTTGCACCCTGGCAGGGATGGTTGACCGGGGGATGCGGCTTTATCGGCGGACTGCTGCTCGCGGTCCAGCTTGACCTGCCGGCGGGTCCTACGGTGGTGGTGACGCTCGTGACCCTCGCGCTCGGCTTGCGCATCTTTGAGTCTGTCGTAGACTAAGGGGTCAAGTCTCCCACCGTCCACAGGAAAGCGTTCGTGTCTGTGCCCCGACCCGTTTCACCCCGCTCCACCCAAGCACGGCGCAAGTCGAGCCCGCTCGATGCGCAACTCGACGCGGCCCAGCAGCGCTGTGTCACGCTGGGGGGGCAGTTGACCGCCTTGCGGCGCGAGGTGCTGCGACTGCTCCTCCAGCGGGGCGGCACGGCCAAAGCCTACGACCTGCAGGACGACATGCGGATCGCACACGGCCGGGTGGCCCCGATGACGGTGTACCGCGCACTCGACTTTTTGATACAAATGGGCCTGGTGCATCGTGTCGATGCGCTCAACGCCTTTGTCGTCTGCACCCACCAGCACGCCCACGATGACGAGTCGCTTCAGACCGTGATGCTCGCCTGTACCGCGTGCGGCGAGGTGCGCGAGGAAGTCCTGCCCGATGAGACGGCCGCGCTTTCGGCGGCCATCCGTCAACGACTCACGTTCATGCCCTTGGCATTCGAGGTCAAGGGCCTCTGCAAAACCTGCCACAAGGAAACTGAAAAGCGATGAATCGGATATTGCCCCCTCACCGCGTGAAAGCGCGGCTGCGTGGCGGCGATGTCGCCCTGGGAATCAATGTCCGCCTGGCCCGCTCGCCCGACATTGCCCGTATTGCCAAGGCAAGCGGGCACGACTTCATCTTCATTGATACCCAGCATTCGATCTTCAATCTCGAGAGCATTCAGCAGATCGCTCACACCGCGCTCGCGCTGGGCATCTCGCCCCTGGTTCGGGTCAAGGGCATCGACGACCCGGACGTGTCGCTTTTGCTTGATAACGGCGTGACCGGCATCGTCTATCCGGACATCAGCACCGCCGAGCAGGCGCGCCGAGCCGTCGAGGTCTGCCGATTTGCGCCACTCGGGAAGCGGGGAGTAGCAGGTGGTTATCCTCATTTCGACTATCGGGGCGTGCCGCTTACTCAGTCGTTGCCGCACAGGCACGCGTCATCGAAGTGGCGAGACGGCACGGCAAGTTCGCAGGCTGCGGCGGCAACCGCAGCGCCGAACGCCAGCTCAATGCGGTACGCGGCGGCGCGCAGTTTCTCACCACACAGACCGACATCGGGTTTCTGATGGCGGCTGCGCAGCAGTGGGTGAGCGGTGTCCGCAGCGGACTCGCCTCATGAGCAACCCTCGCTCCGCTCGTCTGCGCGGACTGCTGGTGCAGGGCGGCCCCGGCATCGTGCCGGGTGCGACCGACTGTTTCACCGCCCGGCTCATCGAGTCGGCCGGGTTTCCTGTCGTGTACGTGACGGGAGGCGGCACCGCCAACACCTATCTCGGGGGGCCGGATATCGGCCTGGTCACGCTCAACGAACTCGCCAGCCAGGTCGAACGCATCAGCGATGCCGTTTCGGTCCCGGTCATTGCCGACTGCGACACCGGGTTCGGTGGTGTTGCAAATGTACGGCGGGCGCTTCGTGCCTACGAGCGTGCCGGCGCATCGGGCCTGCATATCGAGGACCAGGTGTTCCCCAAGCGCTGTGGGCATTTCGACGGCAAGGCCGTGGTCCCTGTCGAAGAAATGCTCTACCGGCTGCAAGCTGCGCTTGATGCGCGCACCGACCCCGATTTTCTGATCATTGCGCGCACCGATGCCCGGGGACCGGAGGGCTTCGAACGCGCGCTCGAGCGCGCGCACCGCTACATGGAAACCGGGGTTGACGCCCTGTTTTTCGAGCAACCGCGTAGCACCGAAGAACTCCAAAAGGTCGGCGAGGCCTTCCCGGGCGTGCCACTGATTGCCAACATGGTCGAGCGCAGCAAGACGCCGCTGCTGCCCGAGGCCGAGTTGCGCGCGTTGGGTTACCGGATCATCCTCTACGCGAATGCCGCACTGTATCTGGGCGCCTACGCGATTCGGGCCGGGCTCAGGACACTGCGTGAACAGGGGACAACCGAAAGCCTGCTGGACCGGATGATGAGTTTCGAGGAGCGGCAAGCCCTGATCGGGCTGGCGCAGTCCGATGCGTATGAACGCGATCTGGTCGAGCGGGTCCGTGCCCGACTCCGCTAGTCATGCGAGGGACGGAGTCGCTCCAGACGCTGCTAATTTTTCGACGGTCGGAGCCGCCCGCCCCTGCACGCACCTCGGGCACTGCGCGAGGCGATTCACGCGGGCACCGTGCCGGCCAGGGTAATCCGGTGCATGACACGACGGTAGCCGTGATAGTCATTGACCGGATAGTGCTGCGCGCACCGGTTGTCCCAGATTGCCAGCATGCCGGGCCTCCAGCGCACGCGAAAGCAGAATTCGGCCCTGACCTGGTGCGCGAACAGGTATTCGAGCAAGGGTTTGGACTCGGCCTCCGTCCAGCCCGAGAAACGCGCAGTGTGCGCTTGGTTGACGAACAGCGCCTTGCGGCCGGTTTCAGGGTGGGTACGCACCACCGGGTGCTCGGCGACCAGCGCGGGCCGGCCGGCACCGCCCTGACTGTTCATCGTGTCCTCGCGAGTCTTTGACACATCCGCCAGTGCCGAGGTGTTTACGCCACGCAGCGACGCCAGCGTGTCCTTGAAGCCCTCGGACAAGGCGTCATACGCGGCATACATGTTGGCAAATATCGTATCGCCTCCAGCGGGCGGGAGTTCCTGCGCGAGCAGCATCGAGGCCATGGGAGGCACCGGGAGGTAGGTGGTGTCTGAATGCCAGACCCCACCGAAATTGACCCGTTCGTGCTCGAGTTTGCGGACCGCGATGATCTCGGGGTAGCCCTCGATGCCCTTCACGAAGGGGTACTCGATCGGGTCACCCCAAAGCCGGGCAAACGCCATGTAGGCATTGCCGTCGATCGTCTGGTCGACGAACACCAGGACCAGGTGCTTTAGCCACGCGGCCCGCAGCGCCCCCATCGTCGCGGCGTCGATCGGCCGCGACAGATCGATCCCGGAGATCTCGGCGCCGATCGAGCCCGAACACGGCGTGATGGAAAAACGAGTCATGTACAACAGTCGCTCATTCGAGAAAGATTCGAGGAATATTCCGGGCTGAAAGCCCGCGAAAGCCGTCGATTCTGATGACCCGCTCGACGCGAGTCAATGGAGGTGCTCAGTGGCCCGGCACGCGGAGCGCATCCGCCGGCGCGTAGTCCGGGCCTTGCACGATGCGGTCGAAATACGACAGGTGCGCATCGCTTCCCGCAGGCCACAGCGAGAGGAAGTGGGACCGCCAGATTTTGGCGTCGAATTGGATCGCGATTGCCTCGGCATGCACACCGGGGCGGATCGACGCGCCGAACCGCCGCTCAGCCCCGCCAAAATCTTGGCTCCATGGGCGGGTGGCAATGCGGGTCAGTAGCCCTGCCCCGTCACCCTGGAAATTAGGCATGCCCGCAGCACCATTATTGAGGATCCAGCGAAGACCGTCTGGACCGGGCACGGGCTGCCGCAGCGTGACGCCCTGAAAAACCGGCAGGCAGGTGTGCGTGCACGCGAAGGCATCGACTTGGCCCTGAACCAGCCATTGGGCGACCTCGGCACGATGAGCGGCGTCCCTCAGGTGCTCCTGGGCGAATGCCCAGCCGGCAAGCGAGGTCGCATCCCCGTGTACGATCCCGAGGCGCACCGAACCGACATCGGCCCGCAGCCACATCGGCAATGCCACAAGCTCGACCCGTTGGGCGTCCGTTACTGCCCTGCGCAATCGAGACAGAATGCGATTGGATCGTTCCACCACCCCATCACCCACCCAGTCCGGATAGGCGCAACCGCAACCCGCATCCTCATCCCCACCTTCTGCGCTGAGCTCGGTCTCGACGTTGCCGCGAAGCGCGTGATGCCCAAGCACCGCCCGCTGTACCCTCGCAAAGCGGTCTGAATCAGCATCGAACCAGTGGAAATCGCCATTGAAAACGAGACGCTTACGACCTTCTTCACGCTCGAAAAGCTCGAGCACCCTCTCGAGCGCCAACTCGTTGCCATAGAGCCCGCCCACCACATACAAGACGTCCAAGGCCTGGAGATCGTCCGGCGCCTCCGACGCAAAGACCTCTGGTCGATAGCGGTAATGGAGCGGGCAACTGCGGCCCGGTGCCAGCAGGGCGGACGCCGATTCGACGCGGGGTTCATTCATCTCAATCATCCTTGCGCCCGGGCGGGTTACTGAGTCATCACGAGGCTACCATAGCGGTCAAAGCCGAAACTGAAGCAGCAAGCCTTGCGGCGACTTGTACCGATTTCAGACCCGACGCGCTCTGCAACATCCTGCACACATCGTATGACGCTCGCCTCGAATGACCCGGCGATATCCCGCCGTAGCTTCCTACTGGCCGTGCTCGCGGGCGGTGCCGGTCTGTCGATCGGTTGCTCCTCGATCACCGATCAGACACGCGTGGGCGCCCCGGTTCCTGGACCTACGAGCGATGGCACCGGTCCGGTCCCGATGAATGCCTGGTTGCGCATCAGTCCCGACGGGAGCGTGACGATCTCCCTGCAGCGAGCCGAAATGGGGCAAGGCGTCTCGACGGTGCTGCCGATGCTGGTGGCTGAAGAACTCGAATGTGACTGGGCTCGCGTTACCTATGCGCTTGACGAACCCAAGCCGATTCATGCCAATGTGCGGATCCTCGTGGAGTCCTTGCCTTTTCGCGAAGATCAGCAGGGCCTGATGGTCGAGGCGTCACGCTGGGTCGCATCTCAGACCGCGCGGCTCGGCGTTGTGATCACCGGGGGAAGCACCAGCGTGCGCGATGCGTGGATGCCACTTCGAATGGCCGGAGCCAGCGCGCGCATCATGCTGGTCGGTGCGGCCGCCGAGCGACTCAAGGTCGACCCCAGGACGCTGCGGGTCGAACGCGGCGAAGTCATCGCACCGGATGGGCGACGACTGAACTTCGGTTCACTCGCGGCCGAGGCGGCGAGACGGCCCACGCCCTCGGAGATTGAGCTGAAGCCTCGTTCGCAGTGGACGCTATTGGGTCGATCGCTCCCCAGACTCGATGCGCCGGTGAAAACAACCGGCGGGGCGGTCTTCGGCGCGGACGTGCGATTGCCCGGCCAGCTCTATGCGATGGTATTGATGGCGCCCACAGCGGGTGCGTCACTGCTGGCCTGCGATCTCGAGCCCGCTCTGAAGCAGCGAGATGTGGCGGCCGCAGTCGCCTCGCCCGGCCTTTTCGGCGCCAACCCCGGCATCGTGGTCGTCGCGCGCAGCTCCTGGGCCGCGAGAAAGGCAGCCCAGTTGCTTCGGCCACGCTGGGACCTCAAGCGGACCGCAGCCTTCGACAGTCAGCGCTATCAGCAACAGCTGACAGCGGCGATCGAGACTGTGCCCGGCCGGATCTGGCGTCGCGAAGGCGATCTTCGTGGAGTGATGAAGCGGGCTGACCTGCGACGGATCGAGGCCGAGTACGAAACGCCGTTTCTGGCCCATGCGGCACTCGAACCCCATTGCTGCACGGCCCTTTATCGCACCGAGGGTCGTGAGCCACGCCTGGAGATCTGGGCACCTACGCAGTTGCCCACCGTGACCTTGATGGTCGCTGCAAAAGCAGCGGGTCTTTCTCGCGATGCGGTCAAGCTGCATCCGACGCTGATTGGTGGCGGCTTTGGGTACAAGGGTCTGCCGGACCCGGTGATACAGGCGGTCACAGCAGCCATGGCCCTGCCGAATCGTCCGGTTCAACTTCAATGGACGCGTGAGCAGGACCTGATGCTCGACACCTATCGGCCCGCCGCGGCCGCGCGCCTCAGGGCATGGGTCGATTCCGAGGGGCGCATCCTCGCCTGGCGGCATGCCAGCGCCAGCGCCTCGATCGTGCAATCCATGATGGCGCGCGCGCTGCCGCAATGGGCCACAGCATTCGTCCCCGACAAGACCAATGTCGAGGGCGCGTTCGACAAGGCCTATGAACTGGGGGCGCAGGAGGTCGATCATCGGGTCGTGCCGTGTCCGATTCCGGTGGGCTTCTGGCGCAGCGTCGGGCACTCGCACCACGCCTTCTTTGTCGAGAGCTTCATCGACGAAGTGGCTGTTGCCTGCCAGCTTGATCCGCTGGAATTTCGGCGACGCCTGCTTGCCGGCAAGCCCAGACAGCTCAGGGTGCTGAACGCTGCCGCCGAAGCCGCGCGCTGGGGCCACCCGCTGGGTCCCGGTCGGGCGCGTGGCATTGCCTTTCACGAGTCATTCGGGTCGATCTGCGCGCAGGTCGCCGAGATTGCCCTGGGTGAAGACGGCAGGCTTCGGGTCGAACGAGTCGTGTGTGCGGTGGACTGCGGGACGGCACTGCATCCGGAGATGGTGCGCCAGCAGATGGAAGGCGGCATCGTATTCGGCCTCACGGCGGCGCTGTTCGGCGAAGTCAGATTCGTGAACGGCGAGGCGCAAGTGAGGAATTTCGACACCTATCCGATGCTGTCGCTGTCCCAAACGCCGCGCGTGGACACCGTGATTCTGGAGAGCGACGCGCCACTCGGCGGAATCGGGGAGGTTGCCACACCCCCGATTGCGCCGGCCGTTGCCAACGCACTTTTCGCGTTGAAGGGCACCCGCGTAAGACGGCTGCCGATGAATGCGAGCGAGCGATTTGCCTGAATGCGCACAGGAGATTGACCCTCAAGCGCTTCGCCCGCTCGAGCGCAGGGCGTTGACCCTCAAGCGCCCTGCCCGATCGGTGCCGCCCCCTCGAACGCACTCGCATGATGCGCGATGTGCTCGCCGATGAAACTGGCGATGAAATAGTAGCTGTGGTCATAGCCAGCGCGACGGCGCAACACCAGCGGGTGTCCGGCCGCAGCGCAGGCCGCCTCGAGCAGATCCGGCCGAAGTTGGGCACCCAGAAACTCATCGGCCTCACCCTGATCGACCCATAAAGGCAGGCGCTCCTGCGCCCCGCCGATCAGCGCGACAGCGTCATGATCGAGCCACGACTGTGGATCCTCCCCCAGGTAGGCCGTGAAGGCCTTGCGCCCCCAGGGGACCTGGCTGGGTGTCATGCACGACAGCCAAGCCGATGCCGCCCAAGCCGAACACCGCGACCGTGTCGCCAGGCTGGACCTTGGCCGTGTTCTTGACTGCGCCCAGTCCCGTCGTCACCCCGCAGCCCAGCAGACAGACCTGCCCGGGATTGGCGTCAGGGTCGATCTTGGCGAGCGACACCTCGGCCACCACCGTGTACTCGCTGAAGGTCGAGCACCCCATGTCGTGGTAGAGCGCTTGGCCCTGGTAAGAAAAACGGCTGGTGCCATCGGGCATCACGCCCTTGCCCTGGGTCGCGCGCACGGCCACACACAGATTGGTCTTGCCGCTTTTGCAGAACAGGCACTCGCGGCATTCGGCCGTGTAGAGCGGGATCACGTGATCGCCGGGCTTCACACTCGTCACGCCCTCGCCCACCTCGACCACGACCCCCGCACCCTCGCGACCGAGCACCACCGGGAAAAGACCCTCGGGATCCTCTCCACTCAGGGTAAAGGCATCGGTGTGGCAGACGCCGGTATGCGTGATGCGTACCAGAACCTCCCCTTTCCGGGGCGGGGCGACATCGATCTCGAGAATCTGCAGGGGCTGCCCGGCGGCGGGCGCGACTGCGGCGCATGACTTCATTGATGAGCTTCCTTCATTTCGTCAGATTGAAGTGCTCGGAAAAGGCCTTCCGCGCGGGGGGGCCGGTCGCGGAAGGCCCATCAAGGATACGGCTCGAGATCGCCCTCGACGTGCTCCGTGAACTGTTGTTCAAGCTGCATTGGCCAAAGTACGGCGCCTGCCACGCTGAACGATAATGATGGTTTTGTGATGGCTTGCTTCCTTCACCAGACCGGGCGGGCTCCAGGAACAAAAGGACATGCAGTGAACAACGAGGCGATCGTCTATCTCGACGGCGAGTATGTGCCGCTTTCAGAGGCCAGGATTTCGATCTTGGATCAGGGCTTTCTGCTCGGCGACGGCATCTTTGATGTGGTGTCGGCCTGGAAAGGCACTCTTTTCAAGCTCGACCAGCACATCGAGCGGTTTTTCCTGTCGCTGCGGGCGACGGCGATCCGCCCTCGCCTGTCCCCGGCCCAATGGCGCGAGGCGGTCATCGAGACCACCCGTCGCAACGCCTTGCCCGATGCCAGCGTCCGATTCATTGCCACCCGTGGGGTCGCAAAAGCCATCGGGGCCGATCCTCGTGATCACGAACCCACGGAAATCGTCTGGGTCGCCCCCTATGCCTATCTGGCCGACGAATCCAAGCGGCGCGAGGGTATACGGCTGGGCATCAGCCACTTGCGCGGCTTCTCGCCCGACACACTCGACCCCCGCTACAAGGCGCTGGACCGCCTGCACTTTCAGCTCGCGCGCTTCGAGGGGCTATCCGCTGGCTATGACGCGGTCATCTGGCTGAACGCGCAGGGCTATGTTTCCGAAGGCCCCTCCTCGAACATTTTTCTGGTGCGCGACGGGGTGCTCTACACCCCCGGCGACCAGATTCTCCGGGGCATCACTCGGCAAACCATTCTCGAGTGCGCAGACCGTGCGGGTGTGCCCTGGCGAGAGGCCAATCTGACCGCCTTCGACCTCTACTGTGCCGATGAGGTCTTCACCACCAGCACGGCTGGCGGCGCATTGGCCGTGCGTGAGGTGGCTGGCCGGCCACTGCCCTCAGCCCCCGGTCCGATCACGCAACGCCTGGACCAAACCTACTGGGCGATGCGCGAGGCCGGCGAGCACGGCACGCGGTTTCTCTGAGCGGGCGTCACAGAGAGCGAGCGTGTCGCGCGGTGTATCAGCCGCGCACCCAGCCTCGCTTCCAGATTGCTGATCAGCGGCGGATGAGCCCGCGCCTCGCTGCAAAACACGATATGCGCAAAGGCATTTACCATCACGGACCATTCACCCCATTTCAAGCGTGTCGCGATGGACAACCCACCCGCCGAAGACCCCGCCCGCTTTCTTTCCCGCCAAACCAAGGACACGCTGGTCGCGCTGCTGCTGGAACTTGCGCAAGACCATGAGGTGGTTCAGGCCCGCCTCGCGCGCATGCAGACGGCCGACCAACCGAAACGGCTCTCCGCAAGCTTCATGCGAAGCCTGAATGCCTGGAAATCCTCGAATACCTACTACGACTATGCTGAAGCGGACGCGTTCGCCGACCAGCTCGAAAACTGGGTCAATCAGGTCGACCGCGAGCTCGCTCCCAGCCACCCCGCCGTGGCGCTGGAGCTTTTCCGCGCTTTTATCGAGTCCGACGCAAGCTGGTTTGACCTCGCCGACGATTCCAATGGTGCGATCGGCAGGGTCATCGGCCATGCCTGCGAAAAGTGGCTGGAGAGCGCGGCGCGCTGCGAGCGACCGGCTGCTGGTTGGTCCGATCTGATTCTCCAGCTCTATTTCGGCGATGGTTACGGGTCCCGCAACGAACTGCTGAGCAGCGCGCACCTGTTGGGCGACGCAGCGACGCTGCGCGATCTGGTCTCCCAACTCGAGACCCG
>Ga0169931_10007094_pt1 | contig 16719 bp, 6 predicted proteins | sample Kivu_15m_20L_FD_129675 | JGI IMG/M metagenome (GOLD analysis project Ga0169931, IMG submission 129675) | Freshwater microbial communities from Lake Kivu, Western Province, Rwanda to study Microbial Dark Matter (Phase II) - Kivu_15m_20L... | ecosystem: Environmental > Aquatic > Freshwater > Lake ...
GATGGTGTTATACTTGGAGTTACGGATGGGGTAACACTTGGTGTGATTGAACTAGTTGGTGTTATAGAAGGTGTAACAGATGGAGTTATAGAAGGTGTAACCGATGGTGTAACTGAACTAGTAGGAGTTACAGAAGGGGTAACACTTGGTGTTACCGATGGTGTTACGGAACTAGTTGGAGTTACTGATGGTGTGATGGATGGTGTGATGGATGGTGTAACTGAAGATGTTGGGGTTACTGATGGGGTGACACTCGGAGTTACTGATGGGGTTACAGAACTTGTTGGCGTAATTGACGGTGTTACACTTGGAGTAATAGATGGGGTAACGCTAGATGTTGGTGTAATAGATGGTGTAACGGAACTTGTTACTGATGGTGTTACAGAACTAGTGGGTGTTATACTTGGAGTTATTGATGGTGTGACACTTGAAGTGGGTGTTATACTTGGTGTTATACTTGGTGTAACTGATGGGGTAACGGAACTAGTAGGGGTAACACTTGGAGTCACTGATGCGGTAACACTTGGAGTCACTGAACTAGTTGGTGTTATAGAAGGCGTAACTGATGGTGTAACACTTGGTGTTATACTTGGGGTTACTGAACTAGTTGGTGTTACTGATGGTGTTATACTTGGAGTTACAGAACTAGTAACTGATGGTGTTACACTTGATGTTGGTGTTACTGATGGTGTTATACTTGGAGTTACAGACGCAGTAACCGATGGTGTAATAGATGATGTTGGAGTAACGGAAGGTGTTACACTTGGTGTAATTGATGGTGTAACAGAACTTGTTGGAGTTACTGATGGGGTTACTGAGGGTGTTTCACTTGGTGTAACAGATGGGGTCACTGAACTGGTTGGTGTAACTGAAGGAGTTTCACTTGGTGTAACAGATGGTGTAACAGATGGTGTAACAGAACTAGTTGGGGTGATAGATGGTGTAACTGAAGGAGTTTCACTTGGAGTTATACTTGGTGTAACAGATGGTGTAACAGAACTAGTAGGAGTTACAGATGGTGTAACTGAAGGAGTTTCACTTGGAGTTATACTTGGTGTAACAGATGGTGTAACAGAACTAGTTGGTGTTACTGATGGTGTTTCACTTGGAGTTATACTTGGTGTAACAGATGGGGTAACTGAACTGGTTGGGGTAACTGATGGTGTTTCACTTGGTGTTATACTTGGTGTTATACTTGGTGTAACAGATGGTGTTTCACTTGGTGTAACAGATGGTGTTATACTTGGTGTAACAGAACTAGTTGGCGTAAGACTTGGTGTAACAGATGGTGTTTCACTTGGTGTTATACTTGGAGTAACGCTTGATGTTGGTGTAACAGATGGTGTTTCACTTGGTGTAACAGATGGTGTTTCACTTGGTGTTATACTTGGAGTAACGCTTGGAGTTATACTTGGTGTAACAGAACTAGTTGGTGTAACAGAAGGTGTAACAGATGGTGTTTCACTTGGTGTAACAGATGGTGTTTCACTTGGAGTTACTGATGGTGTTTCACTTGGAGTTACTGATGGTGTTACTGATGGTGTAACAGAACTAGTTGGGGTGATAGATGGTGTAACTGAAGGAGTTTCACTTGGAGTTATACTTGGTGTAATAGTTGGGGTCACGGATGCAGAAGGTGTGACCGTAGGGCTAACGGTAGGTATAATAGATGGAGTTACACTTGGTGTAGGTGTAATTGTTGGGGTGATTGTAACAGTAGGTGTAATAGATGGGGTTCTTGTTGGTGTGGGTGTTTTTGTTGGGGTTCTTGTTGGTGTAGGAGTAATAGATGGTGTAATTGTGGGGGTTGGGGTGAGAGAAGGTGTAAGGGTTGGGGTTGGAGTAACCGATGGTGATGGACATGGAATTTCCGCAACACAAGTCTTATCAAGTGCCGGAAAATAAACTGAGTATGTACCTAAGTAATAGTTTGTGTCGTAATAATATGGCATTACGACGGTACCTAAGTTAAGGGTACCGCCTGTACAAGGGTAAAATGTAATAACACCAATCTCACCATCAAAATTACCTGTGTTTATTTTTATTAATGCCATTTAAATCTACAGTCTTATCTATATGTATTTTTATTATAAAAATATACCGATTTATTTGTGATTTGTCAACGTCTATTTTTATAGTATTTATCATATACAATCAAAAATGGAAGTACTTAATTCCTCATTAGTTGGTTCTGTAGGACAATGGTTTGCATCGATATAATATTGACCAAGGTTAAATCCAATATTTGGATGTTTATCGTATTTGTGTTTCATCAGAATTTGGTCACTGTTGTTTCCGTTAAAAACAACAACAAATTCATCAGTTAGTGGTGTATTGTCTAATTCAAAGTTTAGATTGAAGTATAATCCTGTATCGCAATAATTTAAGTCGACATCAATTACTTCTATGGTTTCACCATATTTGTTTATTAAATAATCCCCGTGATTGTATAATTCTTTTGGGTGGTCACAACAAGGTTCAACAAAATCTGTTGGTTTTTTCTGCAATTCTTCCGGAAATCTATCATCAAAAAAGTAGATACTGTTTGTTGGTGTACCGAAATTTTCAACAATTCTATTTGTATAAACTCTTAATTGTGTTGTTGGTAAAACATCAAAAACTTCATAATTGTTACTTGAGGTTAAACCGGTAATAATACTTTTTTTAACCGAAGCTAAACATTCAATGTCTGTGACTTCAAGTTTTTGGTAATTAAATGTGAATGAATATCCTGAATTTGGTCCATCAACAATTTGTTGATGTGTGTAATCTGTACATGATTTGTAAGATGCTGAAAGAACGTACTCCCCAACATTCAAATCGCAAACACTTTTACCACTTATTGTACCACCACTGATATAGGATTCAATATCATTACTAGTGGTTTGGTTATCGATTGTTAAACCTGAATCAACAACTAAAATTGTCGAATCACATTTTATTCCGTAGTTAAAGTTTGATTTGTACTGAACTTTTGGTTGAATTGTGTAACCTGTATAGTTGTCACAATACGTTGCACCGGAAACAACAGAAATTGGATTTGAAATTGTACCTTGATATCCAACAATACTAAACAGTTCTACGTGACTTTTACCTGAAGGGGTTGGACAAGGGTCATGTTCGACCTTAGCTTGCAACCCTTCAATTTTAAATTTAACTTCTTTGTTTGCTGCGTCCACGATATTAAAATCGATAACATCGTTTTCAGATACACCTGTTATTTTGTACGTACAATCATTCACTTTTTCTATGTAAACGTCCGCATTTTCGTTTGTACCACTTACACAATTAGCGTAAATGTTGAATGGCCAAGACGAATCCTGTTGAATACCTGTTTTGTACCCTATAACTTCAAAATAAACATCACTAACTAGTGTACAACCACTTGGTACATCACAAAATTTTTCATTATCTGAATAAACACGTACACTAATACCATTTGTGTTTTTTGTAACGTTATAATCGGCTTCAAATCTATAATCAAAATACTCATTTACAGAGCAATCATTTGGTCCTAATTTTACAGATGAAAATTTAACTTTTTCAACACCATTTTCGTCAATAAAAGTTTGATATTTTACTAACGGTAATGTTTCAGAAACATATGTTTGTCCTGTGGTACCAGTAAATGGTGCGTATGGTTCATAACCCGCACTATTTCTTGTGATTGTTATGTCGGATATTAGAGTACTTAGAGCATTTAACCATAATTCTTTTATTTTGGTACCGTCGGGTTCTAAATAATTTTTATAGTCACATATTAGAGACAAATTCGATGTGTCTCCACTTGTAACACCACTAGTACATCCTGTAAAAGGTTGTGGGTCAAATAATTTTGCACTTGTTGTTGTGTTACTTGTACCACTAACGGTTACATACATTGATGATGTTAAACCTGAGTAGTCCGCTCCACCATAAATTACACCGTCAATTTCAATAATTGGGTAATAAGTTACGCCTGTTAACTTTATTAATGCTCTAAAATTATTTTCTTCACCTAAAATATTTTCTAAATCCTCTTCAATTACTGTCTCGAAATTAGGATAAAGTTCTTCAATAAATTCTAATGGTTGGCAGTCATATTTGTACTGATATTTTGGTCTACCAAATACATTATTTTCAATCAAATTACCACCTGTCCATAACGTGGTTGATGGTACTAATTGTTCAACTAATTGTGGCCAATAAGGTGATAATTTATTTACAAATTCAGCGACATTTATTTGGTAGTAAGGTGTAAAACCAGTTGTTTGTGAAACGTAATCTCTATATACATCCTCTAATTGAATGTAATTTTTCTTGTAACGAATTTTATTTGAATTTGTTACAAGACTGTGAATAAACGTATCTAAGAATTCCGCAAATGTTTTTCCTGTTTGAGGTGGTAAAGTACTCGTACCAAAACTAATTAATAGGTCTCTACTTTGTCTATATATATCATAATCAATGGCTCTTGAAGAAGAAATATAAATTCCAATATTTTTTCTGTTTAGAATTAATAAAGAATCATCTTCAATCATTTGACCTTTATTGTTGTCAACACCTGATACTAATTCGTAACCGGTATCTAATCCGGGTAGTGTTCTGTATAAATCAAAGTAATCTTCACCATATGTGTATCCTTTGTTTTTTGTTTTAATTGTTTTAGTGATACCAGTTAAAACCGAATTTTCAGAGTCCAAAACCAATGGAGAACGGTGACTTAGTGTTATGTCGTACCATCCAGAACCCTTTTCAAAGAATATCCCTTCATTTGCGTTATATGCCCTTCTTGGTAATCCTGTAATTTCATCAACGGGGTAACCATCTCTGTTAAAAGTGGTTGACGCGGTGTATGTAATGTTGGTGTATGTAAACCCTGAAGGGTCAAATGATGCGTATGTGTATGTCTTATTACCTTGAATAGCATCATAGATGTCCTGTTGTAAATCAAAACTAGCGGGTATTGATGTTACTTTGTAAATATATTCATCAATTCTAATCAGAGGTTCTGGTGCACCTAAAAACTTTAAAAAGAAATCAATTGATGCTCTCGTACCTTTTGACTTATATATGTGAGCTAAATTTATTAATAGTCTTCTATAAAATTCATATTCCGCCTCAACTAAATTAGTACCGGTTGATACTCCGTTATAATTAGATTGTAATCTTGAATATAGAACGTCATCCAAACTTTTTTCATCAAATAAATTTAAAGTAGAAAGACCTAAATTTTCTGCTAAATTTTTTAATAAAACATCGGGTAGGTTATTAATTCCATCATAACTCACATTTCTCATGTAAGCAATGTTGTCAATATATTTTTTTACACCATCAAAACTTTGTCCATACAATTGAAATACGCTCTCCGCTCTTTTGTCTTCAGTATCAAATTCAAATAATTGAGGTGCCGCTAAAAATCTAATCATTAAATTAGATTTGTAATCATCTATTTCATCAGCAATATCACTTAAAGTCGTTATGTACGATTCGTAATCAATACCTGTAATTTGTATATTATACCCATCACTTGATATTGGCCATGTTGCAAATACATCAATTAATGATGTTTTAGTGTTATCTGGACTATCTTTTGGTACTTTAAAAGATGATGTATAAATTGGATTGGTTTCACGGTTTAATATTGATTCTTCTAAATCATCTAAACCTTCGAAAAATTCTTCAACTAAACCGTCGTTTGGTCTTATCAAAAGGTTTTGTGAGTAAGTCGAACCGGTAAATGGTTTACCGAAAACTCTTAAAAATATTAAATTATTGGTATTTGGTTCACTATATTCTAAAATTGGAAATGGTGTATTATTTGTAACAATAACATACTTGGTAAACGACGAATAAAAATTTCTTAGTTCGTTTTCTGATTCAGGTTTTACAACTGAATTTGGTTCAATGAAAATTAAATCAAAAGGATTAAATATCTTGCTTCTTTCGATATAAAACGATGTTGTATTTGTACTATCGTTGTGGGTAATTCCGCTAGCACTAAAATTTGAATTACCAATCGGGGTGTCTGCCACCACTGAAATAGCGCCAGGAAATTTTTGTATAATTCGAGTTATTGAAACTAAAATTCTACTCTTAAGTGAACCAAATAGTGATTTGTCGGCATATTTTTTATTACCCTTAAACCTAACTTCATCTGTTCTTCTTTTTTTAGGTATTGGTGTAGTTGTTTGAATACCTTCAACCTCTTTTAATGTGTCTAATGTTAAAAATTGTGAAAAAGGATTACTTGTAAAATTTTTGGAGTCTTTGTCGGGAATAGTTTTATCAAGCGCAAATACGGTATTGGTTAGTGCAGATGTACCATCAGTAATCTGTCTTCCAACTAAAAAATCATTAAATGTTTCCGCCCCGCTTGCCGCTTGACTTGGTACTTTCCTTTTTGCCATTATACTTCTGTAATAGTATCAAAGTTTAGGGTTTCGTCTATATCACCTCTCTCTTCACGAATTTCATATAATGTTTCATTAAATTCGTCTTTAACCTCGTAAAGATTGTATTGTCTATAGATGTTATTGTTATTGTCATAAATGGTGTAGATACCTTGTGAAACCGCTTTACTTTGATTACCATACAGGGCGTGTGCCAATGTTGATGCGTCATGCTCAACCATTTCAATTTCTATTGTGGTTGGGTTTAAATATGTGTTTGTTAATATGATTTTTTGAGAAGGAACACCAATAAATGGTACTGTGTTTGGTTTATTAGTAGGGGCGGATGACGGTGTTACTGTTAAGAACATTAAATTAGTCGCCTGCTCACTATATTGATATCTTATCGCTTTTTGTGATGTACTTGTTAAATTTGAAACAATCGGCGTACAGTAAAATGATGACGTTACAATTCTATAAAAATTTGGAATTTTTTTATTATCTGATGAATTTATATATTCAATTCTATAACCAACTAAACCTTGAGGTGTGAATTTGTTTCTATCTTCAGCCGGAACATTTGATAAATCAATAACTAAACCTCTAACAGAAGGTAGAGATGCTAAAATTCCACAATCGGTAATCGATGTTCTTATTTGTTTTGGTCTTATGTGTAAAGTGTATACACCTAAATCCGCAAAATCATCTGCGGTAAGTTTTAAATTATATAAACCACCTAAAATTTCGACGTTCGGAGCCGAAGTATCATCTGTGGTGTCCCCGTTGTGATAAACAGGTGTTAATACTTCCGCTGAACTTAATCTTTTAAGTGTTACAGTTGAAGTGCTGTTTCTGTCCGAGACGTAGTGAAAATATATTTCAACGTCTTCGGGTGACACATCTGATGGTCTAATTATACCGTAACTACCTACTGCCATGTTTTTTTATAATAAATATGAAAATTATTGTTTTCTAATATTAAAATATCCGTTTCCATAAATTGATAATTCACCAGTATTATCTATTTCAGATAATCTAAATGTTTTTTCCATAACACCTTGCTTACCTCTCTCAACAAAAATATCCGAATAAATTACCGGTTCGTCAATAAATCCTAAGAAATGTTCGTTTCTTGTGATTACTTTATTTATAACTTCTTCTTTTGTAAATCCTGATGTTGTTCCTGTAATAGTAGTTACACCATCTTCAAAATCTTGATAATATAAATTGTCTATTGTGTAAGCACTATATGGAATTCCATTTGTACTTCCTGTGGTAACTCCTGAGTATGTGTTTGAACCGTAAAGTTTTAATTCACTAATTCTACTTTTACCAATTGCGGCGTATGTAAAGTTTGTATACCCTGTGTATGTCCCATTGTATTCTAAGTCGTTCAAATAGTTTTGAGATTGTCCTGTTATTGTTGTATATGGAACTGTAAATCCTGAGAAAGTTCCAAGAGGATTCACAACTGTTGTATTTGAAGGTATTTGAATTATTTTTTTTGTTTCAAATTTACTCCATGGTGTATCAATAGAAATAGAAATTATTGTTTCACCAGTTGTTGCGTATGTTTTGGTTGTGGTTATGTTTGTTGAACTTAATATACTTGTTGTTCCATCACCCCAATCAACAGTAAAATCGATAAAATGAATTTCAGATACTTTACTTGTGTCTACGGTATTATAAATTTGAACTGTGTTACCTGTTTGTGTGTATGAAAAATTACATATTTGTTCAACTTGTTCCATTTGTCCGTCAAATCCGACCATGACACCCATTTCATCGACGTGTGTTTCTAAAAATATTGGTAACATATGTTCACCATACGCTTGTCCTTTTGTTATGTTTTCCCACCCGTACAGTTCAAGTGTTAAATCACAACCTACATCACCATAAGAGTTTGTTGGTATCGTATTTCCCGTCCAAACATAATAACCTGAAGATACCGTACCACCTGTTACATTGTAAATAATAAAACCATCTAATGGGTCTAAATATTGAGATTCAGACCATGATATTAAATTACCAAAACTATTGTACCAATAGGGTCCATCGTTAGAATACAGTTTTACTTTAGGAATATTTTTCCTAAGTACCTCGTATTTTGTTGGTGACTTAATATCCATTATTGTTTTCTCTCGTAAAAGTTTATTGGGGTGTTTACTAATCCAACTCTTGAGCCTATTGAACCGTTATACAAATACACGATGTATGAGTAATCACTCCTATCTATAATTACTTTATAGTATACATCCTCTTCTTCAACATATGATGTTGACGCGTTGACATTTTTAGACTTATTTACAAAATCAATAACACTACCGTCTTTTGCATTGTAGTATTTTGCGGTCATATAGAATGTATTTCCTGTAATATTTGTTTCTATAAAAGGTGAGTCGTCCGTGAACCAAAAAAAATACATGTTTTCAGTATTTTTGTAATTGGAACCCGTAAAAACAGGTACATAAACATAATCGTTTAATGGTATTGTTGACCCCGTTGGGATTCCTGTATAAAAAACCCTTTCCCCCAATGGGAGTGATAGGTTTTTAGCGAAAACTAATCTTCTATTAGTTAAGTTTGGTGAAGTATCGTTATTTGTTTTGTAAAATTCTAATCTAAAAAAACTTTCTGTTGCTTGTTTTAACATTTTAGAATTTTCTTCAAACGAAATACCAACATTTTCATAGTTTTGACTATAGTTTCCAGAGTTATTTAAAAAATAAAAACTATACCATATGTCGGTCTGTTGAAATGTTGTACCCGACGTTGTTGATGTTTGATTATATGGTGAATGAATGTACCTAACTGTTTCATAATTCTCTGTTGGATTGATAATTTCATACAAAATCTCTTTTTCCATTTGTTCGGCACTATCGGTCCAACCCAAATCAGTTTTAAACATCTGATTTGATGGTATGATAATACTTTGGTCGTTATTTTTTGCTAAAATTTTCATATCAACATTTAAACTTATTTACATTCTTAACTAAGTCTTGTTTATTATTATAAACGTTTTCATTACGTAAATAGAAATCAATGTCATTTTTTACATAATGAATATTATTAATAAATGGGAAGTTGGTACCAAAACCATCTGGGTCGATGAAACCATGGTCATAGACATCTCTCCATTTCCAAAGAGCTTCATCCTCAAAATATTTCGCATTTTGTGGTAATCCATAAACTTGATTTGTTTTGGATGACTCAATATAAGGTGATAACTGTCTTAATTTTATTCTGTGATGTGGTTGATAAAACAAACCATACATGTTAGTCATTGAACCACCTGAAAAAGAAACCGTAGACCCTGTTTGTCCATAATCAAATACAAATAATGGATTAGAAAATCTGTGATAAGCTTCACTGATTATTCTCTCTCTTAATTCTTCTCGATTGTATTCAACAAAAGCACCATGTAAAATAGTGTTTAAGGGTAAATCAGTACCACCTGTAAAGTTGTATGTAACAGCACTAATTGTTTTTGAAAATCCAGTTGTTGTTATTGATGATTCTGTTGACCCCGTTCCACTAAAGTGGTCATCAACCCAAGTGTCGTGAAAATTAAATTTCCAACCGACTTTTGGTGGGTATTCAAAATAGCCGTTTCTATTTGCTAATATTGCACTAACATAAACTTCAGTGGGTAGGTATCCTAAATTATTAGTTAATCCTGTCAATACAAATGGTTGTTTGAAATCGTATATTAATGATTCCATCATGTTTCTCTCAACCAAGACATCACTTTCACCAGCACTATTTTCTAACAATAATTTTCTTTCATTCTCCCATATTGAAGATTCAAAACCTATTTTGTCTAAAATATAATCTTCTCTCTCTGTTAGTGTTTTGTGTTTGTGAACATAATAAACGGATGTTGAACCTGTTATATCATTTCTATTAGTACACCTTTTACCAAAAACAACTGTTGATAATGTAGTTCCTGATGTCATTTCAGATTTTGAAACTTCTAAAACGTACTTTTCAGAATTATATATTGAATCTCCAACACTAATAATTGAAAATGTTCTTCCACTAACAGGAATTGCGTTGTTTAGAGTACCTCCACTTATAGTAATAAATTCACCTGATGACATTCCGTGTTCAACAGGACTAGTTAACTTAAATGTGTTACCCATATCCTCTACTCTAAACGGTATACCATCTCCACTAACAAAACTGAAAACAGTGTTACCACTAAGAGTATATTTCATAGGGTAATTTGTATCTTGACCGTAAATGTAAGATAAGTAAATGTTCCAATTATGATAAGGAGCATCTATACTTGAAATTGGAACGTGCTCTGTTTCTCCTGAATATGTAACACTTGGAGTGTATAATGTTAAAGAAGAAATTGTTTGAATGGGATTGACTTGTCTTATAACGTCTTTTCTTAGAAACGCGAACTCTTGGTACGGTATAAAACCTGTAAAGTCGTTGTCACCACCATCTCCGACGAGATATAGTTTTTTTAATAATGGATTATAATCACAAGTTCCACTATATAAATTACGGAAAACCATTTTAAGTTTTCCATGAATTTTGTAATTATTACTATCGTTTCTTTCTTTGTTGAATAATTCGGCGTTACTTAAAATTATATTTCTGTCGCCCTCTCTTAAAAGATTTTCTGTTTCATCTAATCCAATACGAATTGTTTGGTCTTCATTTATTGAACCAAAGAATTTTTTAGATGGTAATATAATTCTTTTTTTCTCCATTATTCTGCAGATGGGAACGCACCTTTTGGTCCGAATAATTTTATAAATTTATCAACAGCAGTTTTACCAGGTCTTAGTCCAAAATAAAATAAGAAAGGCGTTGATAATATTTGTTTATTTCCTGTATAGTTTACTTCTGTTGGTTTTAATATAAAATCAACATCAAAATTCCAAGACTTCGATGACCATCCTCCGATATCACCAACTCTAATCCATAATGTACCACCAAGTGGATTTGATGTACTTCCTGATGTTATGTGTAAAACAGTAAATCCTTCCTCCTGATTGTCATAATTTAAGTGTACATCTGTTGTATCCTCCACATCAAAAGCACCGTCATTAACATCGGCACCCGCAATTGTAAACGTATCACCCGAATAGGTTTTAGTCATTGGAAATAAAAGATAGTTGTATGTTGAATCTCCTGTAAATGCGTAATTATAAGACATCCCTTGTAACCTTTGTGCGGCAACTGTTCCATAATCCCAAGATTGTCCATACCCTTCACCAAATCCCTGTCCATCTTTATCCCAATAAAAGAATGGTACAATCTGTGATGATTCGGTAAGTCTTCCGGGTTCATTCAAACAAACCCTAACTCTATACCCTTCATCGTCAAAAACAAAATTTATTGGGATGGGACCATTAAGTGTACCAGATTGAGACCTGAATAAATTAACATATTCATCGGGGTCTAAAATTACAGGATTATACTGTCCGTAATATCTGTTTTGTAAATCAAATTCTTCAATACCAACCTCACTGTTAATTGAGATTAGTTGAAGAATATCACCATTTAATATTTCTTTATTTGTATTGAATGGGTAGTAAGATGTGTATCCTGTATTGGAGAAAAAATCTTTGTATCCGTAATTATTGTCGGTGTCTAATCTGTAGTTAATATATAACCCCAACATTTCTTTAAAACTTTGGTATGATGTCGGACCAATATTTCTAACAACAGAACAATTTGGGTCAAGATTTGGGTCGACACATATTTCTTTTATAAACTCGTCTCTTGGACCTAAGTCCATTATTGTAGTTGGGTGTCTTAAAGTGCTAAATTCAGAACCCGATGACGTTTTTTGAAAAATCGAACCGTTCCATTTTGTAGACCTATAGTAAAATCTTTTTACTGCAGTATTTGATGTTTTTTCTTTTGTTTTATAGTAAACTAAATTTTCACAATAATTTGTTCTTCTTACATTTAAATCAAGTTCTTCTTCATTGTTCCATCTAACTCTCGCTTTGAATGGGAATAAATATAAAGAACCCGCTAACCAATTTTCAAAAAATGAATAATTAGCAACACCCTCACAAAAAACTTTATTCACTAATTTTCTTCTCGCGTATTCTCGTATTAATTTTTTCTGTACCGACCAGTTACCATTATCAGCAGCAGGTATAACTGTGTATACACCAAACCTAAATTCTGAAAATCCACTTCTGGTATCACAACTCCCGCACGGATTTAAATTTAAATTATTTGCGGCAGCCTGACCGACAGCAATTAGGTTCGCTGTTGTACACGATGGTCCAACAACCGAAGTAACTTCCGATGTGTTATTATAGTCCGCGGTAACGCCGGTCGCGCAGTAGGTTAATTTAACTATACCCGAATCATCATATATTGTGTTTTGTGACAAACACCCTTCAGGTAATGAGGCTGAATCAAAAGTATTGGTAGATGACCCTGTTATTGGATAATTGGTATCATATATTTCGTATGTAAATCCTGTCCAAACATAATCTTTTGGTATCGTGGGGTTATTCCATATTAACCAACCGTTTGTATTGTTATTATCTTTACCCACATAACCTGTAGTTGAACCGCAAGTGTAGGTCCCTATTTGCAGAGTCGTTGTTAGTCCGGTTGTTAATCCTGTCAAAGACGCAACATCCGAAGATTGTGCATATCCATGAGGTAAATATGATATTAACTTAACATAATAAGTTCTACCAGTGACCGCCCCGAGTAATATATTATTATAAATTGTTGATAGTGTTTGTCCATATGTATAACCGGTGTAATTGTAAGACGTAAAACCGCTAGATGGGTTTTCACTTAAAAAATATTCTCTGGTGTTTACATCGGGGTCGCATATAAAAATTTCAGTTTGATTACTATCACAATCCCCAACATCGCTCGCGGTATTAGTTCCCGAAACTAATGATAATGACCCGGTTCTCAAACAAACACCATTAACAGGAGAACCTGAGAATGGTATTGATAAATTAGTTAAAACACCTGTTGTACAGTCAACATATTGATAAACACTCGTGCCTGCACCTGGAACCGCAAAATCATAAGTGTCACAATTCACACTTAATGTTAGTTTATCCCTAACAGCCGTTCCATCAGCAATTTTATAATATAATGAAGACGGGTCTGCGGTAACAACAACATCTGTTCCGTTAACCTCAATCTCATCGCAAGATTCACACTCAGGGTAGACAACGGTACTCAAATACACTGTACCTAATTGTTGAAGTGGTTCAATTACTTTTGTATCAAGAAATTTAAAAGGTTCCCAATAAAATATTGTCACACCAACAGCTCTTATAGGTCCAATTCTAAAATTTTCATACATCCAATTAAATGGAAATATAATAACTTGTAACGCTTGAACAAATGCGGTATAAATAACTCTTTCAAAGGCGTTTAATATAATCGCAATTAAAATTGCAAAACTAAATTTTTTCCAAGCGTAGTTTATTGGGGGTGTTACAACACTTGATTCACAATCCTCCTCAACTTTAGGTGCAATGTCTTTAATACCTAAAAAATTATCTTTACCACCTTTAAAGTGTCCACCTCTATATGAGGTGACAGCATAGACTTTATTATATGTGAATCTATAAAAATAATCTTCTGGAAAATAACTATCGTATGTTTGATTAAAAATAACAGAAGTGTTTGTTGCGGACGAGGGGTAGTCGTCCCAATTTAAAGAGAAAGCATAGGACGCATCAATATCGCTACTATACTCTCTAATATTTGGAATAAGGTAACTACCAACATATCTTACTCTGGCTAAGTTTTGATTTTTACCTGATATTCTAAATCTATAACACGCACTAGTTGGAATTCCTTTATTTGGGTCATTTGTTGTCTCTGTTTCACCAAATTCATTTGTGAAGATATAATCCATGTTCATTGGTAGTGGTATAACAAATGAACCATCTTCATCAACCTCCTCTTGAAATTCGTATGTTTCTAATATCGGTCTACCTAAAGAATCTTTGTTTGGTGTAAATCTTATAATTTCAACCTCTGCGGCGAAAGTTGTTAAGTCGCATTTACGACCCATGTCATTTCTTGGTCTACAGTTTTTATTTAAAGTGTTAGTTCCTTTATCTGAATATATTGAACCAAGTAAATATGCTTTGGGTTCTACTTTAACCCCTCTACTTGATAAGTCAAAATCAGTTCTTGTCAAACCAATTTCACATAAATCTTCATTTCCCCAAAACGGATAAACTTCTACAGTTTGATTAAATGAAACAATTTGTGGTAATGTATCTAAATCGTTTGAAGATTTAAAACTATATGAATTTTTAAATTTATCAACACCTAAACCCTGTCTAATAAAGTCGTCGGGTCTTAAGGAAAAACAACCGATATCTGATAAATCAACATCAACATGGACTATTTGTGTCCCCACGGGTACACCCCAAATCATGAAGTCACCAGCGTCGTTTGTTTTTACCGTGTACTTGTAGTATTTTTCATAAACTTCAAGTACCTCTTCTCTTGTTAAGATATCTTTTTGGTCAGGAAATGTCCCTGTTGGTTGGTGTCCACCGTGTTGTTTTCTGCTGGGTAATAAATTATATCTAAAACCATCATTGTTTTTATCTTCAACTACCGTAAATGGGTATAGTGCTGATATTACGGGGTCGTTGGTATCTTCCTCTGATATTGGTATGAAAATGGAAACTCGAGCGTTGGGTACACCAAATCCGTTGTTTACAAAAATTCTACCGCAGACAACACCGTAGTCCGAACACATCGAGGAGTAGACCTCGGTTTGTGTAAATTTTAAAGATAAAATCTCAAGAAGGTCAAAATCGTTTTTTAATTCGACTACGACTTTTTGGTCCTTACCTATATTCGTGGAAATTCTATGTTTCTGCATTCTTCTATAAATAGAAAATTATGTATTTCCAGAAAAATAAATAAAAATTAAATTAGAATGTAGTCGTTCCTAGTGTTTTAACTCTTACTTTAATATCTTTTTGTGGAAATCTTATCTGATATATTTGATTAGATTTCATGTAAATGGTCAAATCTGATTGAGAAATTTCCTTAGTATTTGCATTTACATATGCTTGAGCAACTTCTGAGGATGAATATTCACCACCTATATTATTAAAGACTCTAATATCAACAGCATTAACAACCCCATTAACTTCACCTATTGTTCTGTATAAATCACCAACAAACAATGGGTCACCCATTTTTCGTTTTTCAATTGAAAAATAATCTACAGTATTTTGGATTATTGTTCTAACAATATCTGTTTGGTTACCATTTTTATCTATTACAACGTCTATCTCCAACGTAAAATCAACAACCTCACCACTTTCAACATCCAAAAAGTCGTTAACCATTCTATACTCTGCGAGATACTCCAAAATATTATTTTTTAACGTGTTTGAAACAGTATCAATAAGGTTCCCGTTTTCATCATATGACAATAATTTTATTTTAATTTTATTGTCTTCTTCCATAACATTTACCTTTGCAGGTGCTCCGTATGTTGATGGCATTGTTTCAATTAATGATTTGTAATCATTCAGTGTAACTGCTCTATTTTGCGCGGAAAAATTGTAAGCAATCATATTTCTCACCTCTTCTATGGTTGGTTGGTCCGCACCTCCAACTGCTGGTGTTACATTTGTTACAGTTAGTGAATTTTGTACTTGTGTATTCGTATTTGAATTAGGACCATTTACGATAAATTCAACATTATCTACACTTGTAATGATATCAATACCTATATTACTATCTTTACCTCCACCAATTCTATATTTTATAAAAAGAGTGGTGTTTGATTTAGGTAGTGAACCTAATGATAGATTGTTCAAATATGTACCCAAACTTACTCTTAAATTACCTGTGTTGAAATTATCTAAATTATCTAATGGATTTACGTTACCCGAACCAAAAATGACTGAAAAATAATTTTCGGGGGTGTATTCGGTTATAAACTTATTGGTAACGGGAATATATGTTCCCGCGATAAAATTTTCACTATCTGAAACGCTTGTTGGGTTGGGAACAAATACCTTGTCTTGAACTAAAGATTTTACTTCATACCATTTGTTTGTTGAACTTAGAAATTCAGAACTTGTTGGGTTGTTTACAAAGTTGGTCCCATCTTTATGAATTACACCTGTAACACCTAAAACGTTTTGTTCGGGTAGATAAAGTTTTAAAAAAGGTTTTTGGTCAACCTCGGTTATAACTTTTCTAAAAATCCTTGTCACACCGTTTACTACCGCCTCTCTTTTAACGATTGAATAAGAAATCAACCTATTGTTTCCATCAAAATTTGGTATTTTAAGTCTGTTTGGTTCTCCTCTTTTATTAAATGGATTTGAAAAATCAATATCTTCTA
>Ga0169931_10007095_pt1 | contig 16717 bp, 4 predicted proteins | sample Kivu_15m_20L_FD_129675 | JGI IMG/M metagenome (GOLD analysis project Ga0169931, IMG submission 129675) | Freshwater microbial communities from Lake Kivu, Western Province, Rwanda to study Microbial Dark Matter (Phase II) - Kivu_15m_20L... | ecosystem: Environmental > Aquatic > Freshwater > Lake ...
ACCTAGGTAATCCAGTAAACATTTAGACGAAAACTAGATCGGCAATGATGGGTGCTTGCATCTCTCAAAGGCGCAGTGGCCCAGCCTTACTGAACTATACCTAAGTAATCCAGTATACATTTAGGGAAGAACTCGATCGGAGCAGATGGGTGCTTGCATCTCTCGAAGGCGCAGTGGCCCAGCCTTACTCAACTACACCTATGTAATCCAGTATACATTTAGGGAAGAACTAGATCGGTAATGATGGGTGCTTGCATCTCTCGAAGGCGCAGTGGCCCAGCCTCACTGAACTACACCTAGGTAATCCAGTAAACATTTAGACGAAAACTAGATCGGCAATGATGGGTGCTTGCATCTCTCGAAGGCGCAGTGGCCCAGCCTTACTCAACTACACCTATGTAATCTAGTAAACATTTAGGGAGCAACTTGATAGGCAATCATGGGTGCTTGCATCTCTCGATGGCGCAGTGGCCCAGCCTCACTACAATAACCCTACGTAATCCAGTAAACATTTAGAGTATAACTAGATCCATTTTTCTAAATATTAACTTCTTTAACGAATCTTCAAACAAAAGAACCTAAATATTTATAAATGATTGTTTATCTTTAAAATTTACTTATAACTTGAAATTTATTCTATCAAAAAATTTTATCTAATCTTTTTAACACCCTTTAATTAATTTAGCTATTTTCCCTGGCATTAATCTGATCCCATATCGACTTAAGAATAAATTTTATATATTTTTTCTAAAATTCAATTTTACTATAATTTTTTTATGATTTAAAATACGATATTGATAACAAAAAAAATCATCAAAATTAAATATAATTAAGTTATTTAAATTAGAATATCAAATAAAATAATCATTGATCATAACTAATTATTTATTCTTAGCTGTTACTTTCCTAGGCTCCAAAACTCTAGCTACGTGGTATTCCGTTGCTCTAAAGTATGAAAAACGTAGTAGTTTTGTTGTTATCAAAAGTTTTTCCACCGAACATTATGAGTCGATCTGTTGGAAATTGACAAGTTGCATGATTGCAGCGGGCTCTAGGAACAGACCCATGAACTATTGGTAAAATCCTATATAGCTTAGATGCTACCATTAGTTCGTTATAGAGTTATAAATGTTAATGTCATTAGAAAGCTCATCGTTGTCGAGTCTGCCTCCAAAAATCACTATTAAGTTGGACATAGTATTCATAGAATGGCCGTGTCTTGGCTAAGGAGGTTCTCCTAAAGGTTCGACTTTCTACCAGTGAAGCTCATGGAATTTTGATAACCGAACTCTCCATAGATCGTTAAAATTTTCTCTAATTTACGATAAACATACCTTCCTTTAAGGTGTTTAAGACCACCAAAAATGTACATATTCGATTAGATCAAAGTCGCTGCATGACCATATCTAGGTGCTGGTTTTTAACCTTAAAGCCCTAAATTAGCTACCCAACTCATTTTTTATAAATCAAGAATTCTGAGCTCGTTAGAAAGCGACTATTAATTTTTATAAATTTCACACCCTCCAAAGAAAACAAATAAGGATTCATAGATAACACACGAAGGTTTCTAGTGCTAAATACGCTTACCTTGCTTAAAACACTATAGGATCGTTGATTTTTACCATCTGCCTTATGAAACGTTGAAAATGTTAATGTCTTCAAGAAGTTTGTTGTTGTGACCTCCAAATATGATTATTTTGTTTCCGTAAGGGTGCATACTGTGAAAAGCTCTGTTATCAGGCACTATTTCTAGAAGCTCTAATTTAGTTAAACTACAGTTTATCTTTGCAAAAGAGTTGTAAAATTAATGCCTTGATTAACCTTAATTGACATTTTTTTACCTCCAAAAATGAAAATGTTTTAGCCAACGTTACACATAGTATGTCCTTCGACGCGATCATATGGAAGTTGTAACTCAGGATGTATTTTGGTCCACTTAAAAATCTTTCCTTTCAGCTATTTTTGAGGGCTAGAATCTAAGCAAATGTTGCTTGGACGTCGCTTGACGGGGCTATGATGAAGGTGCTAATATACAATAACATAGTTATTACAAGTTCCAAAACCATTAGCAGTAGTCGGATACTTATCTTCTGTAAAGTACTATCCTTTATACTTGAATTTGAATTCGTAAGATCTTTCAGCTTCAAGATTCTGTAAATATATAAAACTAGTCTTAAATTAGCATATACCTTTCTTATCTTCCTTTTAGCTGATTGAAACTGTTTTGCAAAATCAAAGAATTCTTCCAATTGTCCCAACTTCCCTGTATAGTCACTTAAGGTAGATGTCCATTCAAGCTTATCAGAACTCCTTTGTGTCCTTTTTTTACGTATGTTTTCTTGGGTAGAATCTAAGTAGGATTGTTGATACTTAAATGACGTTGTTTGTAGAGCCTAATGAGTTGTTGACAGTCGGAGAGTTCTTGTCGATAAGCCACACGCCATCTACGATAAATTTATACTAATGCCAGCCTTGGCTTAAAGCCAAAACTATCGAATAGTAAACGTATCCACTCTGATATTTTCGTTTTTTCATTTACTATTTTTTTAGCCATCTGCTCCAATCTCCCACAATAAACACTTCTTTGATGTTATCAGAAATATTAGGAGGATGCCAGTAAAGCTAAACTGTTTCTGTTGAGGCACCTTAGATACTTAGTTATGACTTAAGACTTGATTCACTATAAAGCATTTTATATTTTAGAAGGGGTATATAAATTATTAGTGTAGATTAACCTACATTTTACACAAAAAGAAATTCTTTTTTAAAAATTTCTATATAAAATTTACAATTTTTAGTAAAAGTTTATAATTTTTTGATAGATATTATAATAGATGACACTAAAGCTCGCAAGTGGATCTTATGACAATACGATTCGTTTCTGGAACCCTTCAGACGGTACAAGCAGTTCTTCTTAAACAATAAAACTTAGTTCAGCTCCTAACCGTATTTAGATAACCTAAGATAAGAAAAAAATAGTAGTCGGCATGAATAATTCAGTCAAAATTTATGATCTAAACAAACCCTAGCAACCTTTTCGTTCTTTTGATAATGAATTCAAAGGTAATGTGACTTCAGTCGGATGTTTTTGGAAGCAAGATAAGCTTTTCTATACAGGCTGCGAGGATGGATATCTCAAGGTATTTGATATGAATACGAAAACTTTAGCAAAAAGTATTAAACATAACAAACCTATCAATTGTGCAGCTTTGCATCCCAATTAAGGTTCTATAGTGACTGGAGATTAAGCAGGAGTTGTCTTGAAATGGGATTTGAGCACTTAGGCTCCTAACACTAAAATTGAGACGGAATACAGTATTAGATCAATAGCGATGAGTTAGAGTATGGAAAGGATGGTGATCGGAGACAGTTAGGGTTACATAAACTGTTACAGTGAGCATATGCTTAAGACTAATCAGAAGCCTATCAAAGCTCATTAAGATTACATTTTGAAAGTTCTTATTTCGCCAAACAATAAGTATATGGCATCTTGTTCGGCTGATAAAAAAATAAAATTGTTCAAAACTTCCTTAGAAGGTGATAAATTCGATGTGATTGAGCATGCGACACTTAAAGGTCATTTAAGATGGGTATGGGACTGCCAATTTTCATGCGATTCGGCTTATCTTATTTCTTGTAGCACAGATATGAGTATAAAACTTTGGGAAGTTGATAAAGGAGAGCTTGTTCAGACTTTGAAAGGTCATTAAAAAGGAGTTATTTGTTTAGCTCTTAATGATATTGCATAAGCTTGATTCTTTTGTAATGATTCTTTATGCTTCTAGTGTCTTAAAGAATGTTTTAAAGAAATAAATCTATCAAAAAACAGTATTTAATCTTTATTATTTTGAGTTGGATGGAAGATTATTGTTTTCTTACTTGTCCTATGTATTTATTTGATTGTTTTATCTATCTTTTGTCTTTATTTATGACCAATATGATTTCTGCCAGACTTCTTCAGGCAGCTGGCTTTAGTTTTACAGTTTATTGAAAAGGGACATGCTGAATGCTGAAGGCGTTACAACTTAGTGAACCCACTCATGCCTGTGTAACTTTGTGTAAATAGAGCTTGCTTTCGATGGATTATATTTGTGGCTTTCCTTTATATTCGAGCTATTTCTTAAGCTTTAGTCTAATTCTTAATGCCCCTAAACTTACGAAGAAAGTGCCAATTTTTAAGCATTTATCTAACTTTCTTGATTGCTGCTGGTAGTAGTGATCATTTTGTTTATCTTCGGTACAAAAGTTTATATCTAAATCCTCTAAGTCATCGAACAACAGTTGTTTCCCATCCTCTCAAAATAATATAATTTAGTTTAGTTTATCCAATTAAACCCATTAAGACAGTTATATTGATCCCAATATTCGAATGCAAGTATGTTACTGTTTTAAATATAATTTAGTAGTATTCGATGACCGACGTCTCGCAGCTCGATATCAAGGACATCAAAGACGCGGATCATGCTTTGACTATTGTAGAAATTTTCCAGTCTATTGCGATGGAAAGTGGAAGTTTCAGCAAGGATGCTGCGAAGAAATTTTTAAGTTTATGTCTTAACAATTTGGAAAGTTAAAAAGTCAGTGGAAAAAACAAGTTTCACACTATTCTGGTAAACACTTTTATATTCAGCTTTTAAAATAACTTTCATATAGAGATAAATTTACAACCTCGTTTTTCGGAGTAGTGGCAGGACATCCTGTTTTTCAAAAAATGTAATAAATAGCACTCAAAACAGATCCAAACAAACCTCTGAAATAAAAAGGAAAGAATCTGTTCCCAAAACCTCAATAAGGAAACGATTATATCAGAATAATTCTTTAGTCTTTATCTTTGTGGGCTACTAAGTATCCGACAAATAGCAAAAAATAGCCAACTCGTTTTAAACTGGCATTGAACAGACTGATAGATTAAAAAGTTGTTTTACCAAAGCAAGAAGAGTTTTTGTTTTATAATATACCGAATAAGTCAGCTAAAACATAGATTTCAACTCCTACAGCTGCAGCAGCAGCAAAGCCTATAAAACCTATTGTTTAAAGTTCTCCAGCAGGTCAAACTCCAGGCGGTCCCGGGCCATCGGCAAAATAAACCAAGGCTAAATATGGTAAAATTCTGATAAAATAGCAAGCGAGTTACGTTATATTTACGATAAAATTATCAGCTACATCGACATCTTATAAGAAGAATAAATTACTTTGTAGATTCTGCAAAAGGAGATTCAGAACTATCATATCAAGTTTTAAAAAGATTAGTAAAAAATTAAGAAAAATCAAGTATAGATGATCGAAGATCAACCTGATGAAATTCTAGGTCTTTTTTTCAAAATTTTTTAATTTATAGAAGAAGAATCTAGTCTTTACAATGTGAATATTGTCAATCAAGACTACAAGACTTATATCTAAGGCGTCATTATTGCTTTCGATAGAATATTTGAATAGTCTCAGTAGAAAAAAAGCAAAACTAAAATTTAGTAGCCAAAACCTTCAGTTAAAAATTCAAATGCTCCAGAGATTAAAAAAACTGATAGCATTCTCAAAAATGATAACAACACTCAAGATAAAAAAGTTTAAAATCCCCCCAAAAAATAATAGTCTAAGCCTCCTAAACCTGAAGCCAAGTAAAAGGCTAGAACATCTGATCAAAACAGCATTTAAGTCGGTAGAATGCCTCCAAAGCCTCAGTCTCAGATAGTCGGAGCTGGTGATAGTAAAAATGCCTTACAGGCTCTTTTTTCTAAAATTTCTAATTAAAGTCCAGCTCATTTCGGATTTGGAGCTATCACAAGTATTTTTTTTGAAACTTAGACTCGCTCAGTAAAGAAAAACATGCTGGAGCCTTTCGTCCAAAAAAAAGTCACAACATGACATTCGACAAATCTAGAGTGGGAGATGCCTCTATAGTGCGATCTCACTTGGGAAAATCAAAGGTAGTCAAAGGCATTTTCGCAGCAGTGCCAAATCCTTTTTTATAACCTAAAAATTACGAAGGCTAGCTAGTGATGTAAAGCTACATTTTCTAGCAAATGGTTAATTCTACTAAACAAGAACAGGGCTTGAGAAGATTGAAAGTTTCTTTGTTTAAAAACAAGTATTTGCTTTACTAAGATGATTTTCTTCAGATCGGTTTCAAGGCAGAACCTATTTATTAGCGAGTCGATAAGTTTTTGTATGCTATCAGTTTTTAAATGTATTTTGGCAACAAAACAGATAGATCTATACAAAATTTTAATGTTGGTTTTACAGGAGATAAACGTATTTTTTTGCTTATTTAGAAAGTTATATTTACACAGAATCTTAGCAAACTTAGTCATAAATCCGACCTAATTCTCAGTATAAGTATCAAATTTTGAATGTTTCAAAGCAGATTCCTTTTGGCTTAGTAAATGCCAAACTCTCTTTTAATTATGACGGAAAATATCGATCTTTTACTGTTTTAATGCCAACTTCTATCCTACATATGACCAGCTATGAAGCAGTAGACTCTCTAGACTGGCAAAACAAATGGTCTTCATGTTCCAAGTATCTTAGAAGCGATCCTTTAAAGCTAAGTCATCATTTTCCCCCAGATTAGATCAAAAGAGTGATTCCTGAGTTGAACTAGAGATCTTCTTATAACATTTTTTCTGTTCCAGGAAGCACGACAGATTACATTTTGAGCTGCAAAATGACTTTGCATCAGAGATACGAAGGATTGCTAAATATTGTGATCCGACCCAACGTTTCTGTTATTATACAGATTGGTATGTATGTCAACGATTAGATGACCAATAATCAGTTTAAATTCTACCTACAGTCTTTGCAAGCTGTCCTCAGATAAGCTTAAATATGATCTTCTTATTATTTTTAATAAAAAAATTACTTTAATAATGATGAATATGCGATTTTGATTTGATTTTTCTCTTATCGATTATTTTGTAACTAAATAATAATTAAATACCAGTTTCATAAAGCATCACATTTAAAGACTTTGACGTTTGGCTGCGGTATTCAATCTTCGGTTCAGGCCTAACAACTGCTTTGACAGTTGAATTACCGATTTTTCACTATCCTACCGATTAACTCTTCCGGGAAAAGCCACTAAACTAACGAATCTTTCCTTTTAGGTTACAAGCATGATATCTGAGGGCAGTTCGGAAAGTACGGTGGTCCATATTGTTTGATTGTCATCAGGAAAACCTTTGATTTAGGCAATCAGGGCATCCAGAATGACCTATTTTGTGGCCTCAGGGGGTACGGCACTAAGATGCTAGATCATCTTTGCGATGATGTACTCCATATAACTCATTATCTGGGGCTTAAGTATCATATGTAGTTGCTTGTCTTTGTGAGACACCAGTAGTTTTTAATTTTCATTTTTTTCGTTATACTAATTGATAAATTAGTCAGGCCAGTATACCATGAAGAGAGTTTCGAAGAATGAATACACTGCTTTGGATATTCTCGGACTTTTACATGCCATTAAATTTACGCATACTTATATGGCTTTTGGCAGTTTTCCGCTCTACAAAATGATCGTGGCGTTATACATAAAAAATCTTTTGTGCATTCCTAAAAAGTCATCCAGAAGCAGACTATATTTTTATATGTATTTTGCTTCCGAAAGATGATTGAAGGCTATTTAAAAAAAGGTCTGGTATAGTCCAAGGATGTATTTACTGAATTATTGCTAGCTCGAAAACACTGTAACTGCGATTTCTAAAAGGTATAGATACGAGCAAACTGGGTAAATTTTGAATGCCTATAGTACTGCATTAAAGAGTTACGGAAGAAATTAGGCAAATTATAGCTTTATGCATCGCATTATTCTTTTGAAAACTTTGACTGTTCGCTATACTTGAGGATCTTAGTCGTCATCAAGGCTGAGTGGTATTACAAGAGAACTCATTAGAAAATTCCATGATTTTTTTACAAAATCTTTGATGACATGGCAGTGTATAGTAGCTATTGGATGCTAGGTAAGTACTCCAAATGCGATGCTAAGAGCTTTCATACTTTAACGAACGTAATAGTTTTAGTTTATTTGAGGATTTTATGGTTTTTTCTATCCCAGCTACATTAGAGTCGATAAAACTCTAGGCATGAATCTAAGAAAAGCTTCCTCGTTGCTACAGAGAAGTGAAATTATGCCTTTGATAATCGATTAATGGTTGGGATAATGCTCGACTAAGACTATTAATTGTTCTGCATTTGCACACATTAGATCTCCATTATTTTCACAGCCTTTGCAAAAGGCTTTCTAGGCAATACCTGACAAAAAACGAACTCCGAAACACCCTGAAACGAAGAAAAAAAGCTTTTGTACGAAAACTTAGTTGTCATGATGATTCGATAAGAAAGACTTAAAAACTTTTAAGAAAATTTTTGTGACGATTACAGGCGCATCCATATTTTTGAGTTAACTGAAAGTATTAACGAGAAGCACGGCATGTTCAGTGATTACTTTAATTCTTTCCATAGGTTCTATTAGTGTAAACAATCTGACCTCAAGATGACTCCAAAAAAGTTCATCCTCCATTTTAAGATTTTGTATTTTTTCGACTACAAAAGCTAAATACTACGCTTTTCCCTTGAAAACTGATAGCTTCTAAAGAAACTAATTCGAAGATTCTCTGCATAATGTTTGTTCTTTGATATTTTATTACAATTTAGTTTAACTTTTAGAGTTTAACAGAAAAATATGTTGATTTTAGTACCTGCAGCGTTCACATACAACATCGTAGAGTTTATCCATAAGAAGCAATAAAGAGTGGTTGTTGGGGCGTATTTTTATTATTTATTCGAGAAAAGTCTACCAAAATTACATGACTTCGTAATAGACTTACAAACAGTCATTGAGTGTATATCCTAATATTTTTGTTAGAAGTATATGACTGCTATTCTATTCAGCCGGAATTAGAAGTCTGGCTGCTTTGTTTACAAATTAAAGAAGAACTGCCAAGAACTCTTAAGCTTACTAATATCGTTTTCTTTCGATAAGACGGTCTAATTGATTCGACAGGCCTACCATGTGTGAGCCTATGTATTCCAGCAAAGGTGCCTGAGAGGGGCTGAAGAGGCCATTATTGTCTTTGTCTTGAGGATCAGTTTTTATGAGAAGTATCAGAGCTCGAAAACATTCAAGAGCCGTCTCTGATTAATATACTCCTTGTAGTGTTTCTATTATTTGACCAGTGATGTAGTGATGAGGAATCTGTGGAATAATTTCGTTTCCCATTTCGCACCAACTTACAAAGCTTTCCATGATGTAGTCGTTTTTTATGCCATTAGTTCCCCATGCTCTTTGTCCATGCAGATTTAAACTATTTATAATTTGAATTTGCTGTGCTGCTATTCTGGTTTTAGCAAGCTATCTGCCGTTATCATCAACTACTATTTTCAGGTTATCGAGCTCTGCTGAGACTTGTTCTAAGATTTTAAAGTAAAAGTTGTAAAGTTCGAAATCTTCGGGGACACCTGGTAAAAAAGGCTTGACAAACTATTCCAAAGCCAGCTATTGAGCTGCCACGGTGTTAATGTAGATATAAGCAAAGCACTGTACGATATTGCTAAAAGTTGGATAGTTGCTTTTTTGACTTATTTTGGCAACATCGCAGAGTCCTGAGTAGTAGATAGGAATCTTCTGAGAATCGAGCAATTAGTAGTCATACTTGAACTTGTTTTTAAGCAGTGAAGTCAGAAGCATTTGTCTTTAGTTGCCGAGTGATTCATAGGTGAGCATATGTATAGCGAGTTCTGGGAAAAACTAACGCTTCGTAAAGATGGTAAGTTAATGGGAAATACCTTGAATTTTGTCAGAATTTTATTTAGAGTTGCTTAAGGTGAGATATTGATCGAGAAGGTTTCTGCAAATCTCCAACTATTCGATTGGATTCATTGTTATAATTGGCTTAGCGGCTAATATCGAATGTATAATTTTTATCATATGAAAATGAAGAGACTATTTTATAGTATTTTTAGTTACTTCTAATTTGAAAAAATGCAAAAAACATGTTTATGAAAATAGACTAAGTACATTTGCACTTTATAATGATTTTTTATTTAATATAGATAAAATAGATATTTAAACTATATCTAAAATCACTAATCGATTACAATAACAATAGGTTATTTTTTATTATTAGTCTTCGGTAAATTTACCGCGGGCTCTAGATGAGCATTATTTTGAAAAAATGGATACCGATTGTATGCTAGTGTATACGGTAGACTGAAATTTTGATTGAGACCCATCAGAGATGGATAAATAGTCGGATAGTTGCACATAAAATTATTGAAAGGATTCCAGTTCATAGCAGCATTATGGTACTATGCATAAGGAATCGAAGATGGAATAGCCAAACTTTTGGTCGAAGCAACTGTTAAGATGATATCTTCTTAATTTTTAATTCTTTTTTTAGGTTGCTATAGATTTTCGATTAAATCGATTTCGACTTAATCTTAGTCTATAGATATACAAGTTTCTTGTTTTGACTTTATAGATTTCTGTTCATTGTTTTCAGTGTGATATACTTTGCTGAGTTCTTGAATGTATTTTTAGAAATTGCTGCGGGATATCTTGGTCTTGTGCGCTGAGCTTTGGATGTGCTATTTTAGTTTAATCTTACTTCTAGATAGTCTTAATATCCTGATCGGCAGACTGCGCAATAATTATTTTTTGATCGAGGTTTCGGGATATTCTAAATATGTGTATAAGTACGAGCTATGACAGTTCTTAGCAATAGTTAGCGAAACGGCACTAATGTTCGAGTCTCATCTGATTTCCTCGAGCGCGGTAGCTTTCCTATATTACACTTGAGGTACAATATCGCAACCAAGAATGAAAGCTGGAGTCGCAAAATTGCCATCGCTGTTGAAAACAGGCATGTTTTGACACTTTTAAGCTTATTTTTTGTTTTTGCTAAAATGTTTTTTTTGTGTAGCGAAGGAAACATTTAATATATGCTGCGTGCTGGTTCGTTGTATCTTTGGTCTTAGATCGAATTAATGAGCTAAGGATTGAGGCTAAGCGCGTCTGGGTCTAGGCATAGAATATGCTGTTTAAATTTTATTATGATTGTAACAAAATATTCAAAATACCATTACATCTTTGATGGCTCGAAGAAAGCAACAATATTTTATTTAAATAGCTTTAAAAGGTCAAAGTAATGTGTATTAGTCATCTTATAATATCATTTTTTGTATTGGTTATTCAATAAAAAGTAATGCTTATTATTTATTCTTTTTGTTATTTTCTGAAACATTTTATAGATAATCTTATCATAGCTCATAGAACCGAGCAAACGATAGACTTGAGCTTGGAGCTCATAATCGATTTGATTTAGGTTTGTTCTTTTATTAATTTTAATAAGAGCCTGAATTTATGCCGGCAAGGCCTTAAAAGATAGTGCCCTTTTACGACAGAAACTAAGCGTTGAAATACTGTAGGGCTATCAAAGAATTCCTGTCTGTTTACAAAACGAAAATCTGCGAAAACTTGGATGAGCATCAGCCATAAATATGCCAAAATTATCATTCAAACGTCGATAAACGAAGGAATCCTTACTCAGGACACACTTTTTTGTACTTTCCCATGCAACAGTGCTTCTGTGAGCAAGAAGTAAGCTTTATTAAAATTAAGAACTGCCCCAACTATCATAGCGATCTGGAATACTACTTTCATCCTTTAGTGTATAAGACAAAAAAATGTCCCAATTACGCCTAATGTCCGAGCGGATTGAACTGTCCTTATCTTCATCATATGGAAGAAAGGTATTTCAGCGAGGGACAATTCTTTAGATTTGACATAAACACGTTCAAAACCAAACCTTGCCCTTGGAAATGTAATATTCTAATCACAAAGAACCCCATTAGAGAAAAGTTTGTCTTTACTACCACAACAACAAAGACCGTCGTCGGTCGAATTTCGAAGAATACAGCCATATACCATGTTTCAAGTTGAATTGTAACTGCGAAAAGGCTCACAATAAAATTGAACAACTTTACCATCCTAGCCGTTATAAGAGCAAATATTGTCAGACATTCGCAAAAAATACAGATCAGTGCTAGTATCGAGATTTTTGTTCTTTTGCTCATAACGAAGAGTAGATAGCTATAGAACTTATTGACCCTGAGAACAAAGATTCAAATTATATCATAAACTATCATAAGACCATTTGGTGTCCTTTTACAGCTGAGTAAATCTGATTATATTCAGTCATGACAGAAGTCTGTGCCTGTATGCGCATAACATTCAAGACTATCGTAGAAATCCAAAAGTTTACAAATATCTTCCTGAAAAATGTTAACATTGGTTTTTTTCTGATAAGATTTAATCGATTGAGTAGGCTGGCTGTAAAGCTGGTATGAATTGTAACAAGTGTCATGGATGGATGGAATTGAGGTATCATCCTCAAAATTATTCAAAAAAAGGAAAATTTTATATGAAAAAATAGTAAGTGATCGAAAAGAAGCTAAATTATAAGAATTTTCAAAGAAAATCTAAGGAAAAACACATCGAGATCATCGCTAATAAGTAGATAGAAATGAAAAAAACACACAAGCATGCAATAGGTGCTCCTTTTTTCAAGAGCTAAAGGGAGCCCTCATAAGCTAGCAAAAAAACTAAATCTAAAACTGGAAATATTTACAGTGATAAGTCAGGTAACGACAGCTAAGGTAACAATAAGTAAGAGATCTATAGTCAAACAAGATCTAAGAATATTTCTACACTTTTTTTTGAGGATGAAGAACATCTTCTGTGGAATTACGCTGAAGAAGGCAGATAAAATAAGGAAAAAGAGTACAAATAAGAATCAAGAGCAAAATCTCAAGGAAAGTCTGAAGACTATGAACCTTCTTATACCCAATCGATAAAATAGCTTGTAAAACTTATACTATATAGTTTATTGAATAAGGTAGTCTTTTGGACAAACTTAAGGAACAAAAAGTTAACGAAGTGAGCCTTTTGACGATGAAATAATCTAAGCTGAGGGCTATACCTTGCTTCAGCTAAGAATAGAGAAAGAAACTAGTTCATAGACTGCGTGAATACAACCTAAAAAGAGATACCTCAGTCGTTGATTATTCAGCTGAACTGACTCGTTTCTTTGTTAGAAGCAACGCAGTTTAGCTGCTGAACAAGCTTCGAAAGCGCAAAATAAAATAAGAAAGAGTATTAAAACTTGACTCAAGACAAACTACTAAAGATTTTTCATTTTTGAACGAAGAAGAAAAAGAAATCCTACCGAAATTGCTCAAGAATTTCAAAGGTGAAAAGTAATTTGGATCGTTGATGCGTTCTGTCACTGAGTTCGTGGAGATCAAGCCGCCTGAGAAGTGATTTTCAATGATTATCAATTATTTTATAAAAATTATATATTTTTCGTATTTATATCTCATAAGATATTGATCGTCAATATATCTAGCAGTCTTTGTCTTTCTTTTTGGTAGGATCTCGTTCAATTATTTTGTTGTTTGTTGATGAATTTGTAGTTTTATAGACTACTTCAGGTTTTTTAGTTGGTGGAGTTTCTTTCTTTGGACCTGAAGGCTTAGGTACGGCTTCAGGGGATTTAAGACCTGAGTTATAAGTAAGAGTTTCTGGCTAAAGAGTATTAGCTCTGTTGATTTTTCTCTGATCTTCTTTTCTAGCTTTTTAAACATCAAGCTATACAGAATCTGTTGTATTGCTAGTAAGTTTAATTTTTTTTTCTTCTTAAAGAATTTCGCAGCCGAAAATTTTGAAAGTAATCTAAATTTATGAAAAAATACTTTTGCAGTGTCAAGATATTTTATGATTTCTTCAGTGATTTTTTCAAAAGTATGTAGTTTTTGATAGTTCCATACAGGGACATTAGTTTTTTACTGAATCTACATTAAAATTTTTTTACTGTTTAAGTCTTGAACTTCAACTTATTAGATTAATTCGTCTTCAGTGTGTATTCGACAAAAACATCTTTGTAATTTAGAGGGATTTTCGCTTCTTTGATTAGAATCAAGAAGTGCAGGGGCTTATCTATAAGTTATTAAGGTTCTAATTCTATTTCTTACTAGTCCATCTATTCACAAAGATTTCTAGTTCCTGTTTAATCAGTTGGAATCAGATTAACAAGCAGTTAACCACAGTGCTAGTCTTCACCTATTATAGGCAAAGTTGCTGGATTGTCAAACATATAGGCTAAAGCTTTGGTAGTTAGAAAACCTCTTCCGATAAGCGAGGGCTCTTGTGGGTCCCAGAAAGGATCACTTGACTGTTAAAGTTCTGGAATGACTCCAGTCTCAAAATACTGCTCAGAAAGGTCTTTAATGATATAATAGCGGTTGGTCAAAGTCTCAACATCCCACCAGTAGCTGTATCCGACATCTCTGTTGCTTACTTTAATCATAATAGTTCTCTTTTTCAGCTAAAATTATTCTTCTTAGTTGTCTTAGTCATTTTACATGATCATTTTAACACTCATCACAATGTTTTTCTTGAACTATTTAGCAATCAGGTTGAGTTAGATGCATTTTGGAAGTGTTTTTAGTAATTTTCTTTAGTAGTAATACTTTTATTTTGTTCTTTATTTTTGTTGATTCTAGCTGTCTAGCATTTTACGTTTTTTGCCTTAAATCTACTTCTGTTTCTGAGCAATCATCTATTGCTACTATCTTATCTTTTTTTCAAGCTAAACTTTTTCTTACTCTTTCTGAAGTTAGATCTTTTTTCTTAGCTATTAGCTTTAGGCCAGATTTCTTTGCAGAGCAAGCAGTTACTACTCCTTTTACAACATCATTTTGTCCATTTCTTACTTTCTTTTTCTCTATTTTTACTAGATCATCTATCTTTCTATCTCTTCTTTTTTCAGATACAGCTCATTTTGAGCAAATTACCAGTCTATTTCGTCAAGATTTATTTTTTATCTTGGTTAGCATCCTGGAAGTTCAACTAAGAAAATATTGTTTGTTCCGAAACTAATTCTATCAAGATGATATATTTTTTATTATTTGACAACAACTGTACCATTCAGATAGCATCCTGTTTCTTCTTCAGACTCTAAAGGACTCAGAAAAACTTAATCTTCGTCACATTTGAAGATAGCGTGAGCTGGTCTGATTCCCATCCCACCTATTTCGATATCATTAGGAGGATTGTTCCCCCTCTTTCCAACAGTAGTGATTTATTTATCAATAGGATAGTTGATTTTTCGACTCAGCTGAGGATCTTGGTTCAAATTGCTTAGATGCGGTCTGCTTAGATCGATTTTAGTATATAGTGAATCTTCTTATTGTTAATGTCTTTTCTTTTAGTTTTTGGGCATTTAGTAATCTTCTTCTTTTTCATTAAGAAAACGTAAATGAGCCTCGGCTTCGTTTCTGAGGTTCATCATCTAAGGAGTAATTTGAAGTTTTTTGAACATTTCTTACATAGCTACTAACTTATGTTTCAATTCTTATCTTTCCTATGTCAAAGTTCTGATAAGTTTATCAGTTTAACTTTAGTTAACAACAGCTTTGTTTTGAATTTTTTTGGCTTGATCAGCGTATCGAAGAGTTGAAAGAGTTTATTAATAGTTATCTGTCGCTGGTGAAATGGCACATATCATAAGAGTTTTCGAGTTTCCTCCTAGGGCGTTTTGAAGAATACGTGTAAGACAAGAATCACGATAAGGTACGATTAGACCTTTTCCTTTTCCAGAACAGATTTCCGCAAGAGCTTTAATAACTTTTCCTAAAGCAGATAAACTAGTATTGATTCCAGCTGCTTATTTGAGTCGGTCACCTGTAGCTCCAGTTTTTCCTACCTTCTCACTTCCTGCCAAATCGACCAAGTTAATAACTGAAAGTTTTTATCTTTTCTTGTTGCCTTATCCAATTTAAGTCTGCTTGAATTCAATAGAAATGATAGTATGAGCTCTACTTGAGCTTGCATTCATTTCAGTAGCCGCAATAGATCTATTTCTGCCTCCTTACTCCATCTTTCTCTAGATCGCATCATAAGTATCAACATAATGTTTGGACATTCCTTCGACATAGATTCCCAAATTGGGATGCTATCGTATTTTGTGACCTTATTTTGGTCTTTTGGCAATAGGAATGAGTAGGTCTTGAACTTTTTCGTTGTAAATTTCCATCATCGAGACATTGACTTAATAATCTTTATTGGGATTTGTATTGGCTGCTATTCTATTGAAAATTTCTTAGCATGAGATTGGAACTATTCCCTTTGTATTATACAACGTACCTTGTTGGCTCCGTATCCCACCATTGAGTAGGATTTACCTGCACCTGTCTGCCCGTAAGCAAACAAACAGCAGTGATAACCTTACCAAGCATTGTTGAGAATCTAAATTCCCACTTTTTCAAAGACGATTTGTTGATCGGCATATTTATCACTCTAGGCTCTTGATTAATACAATCGTACCTGAAGTATCCAGATTCTTATACGATAAATTGATCGTGCGACCAAAATGAATAATCAAAAGTGAAGTCTCGATGTTTTTATTAGTTATCAGCCTCATAGATGCGGGTCATGTTTCCCATCATTTTGACGCAAAGTTTGCAATTCAACGAGGACTCACGCTGGTTGAACGGTCGAACTCGGACTCCGACTTTGACACTCATTTAAAAATAATTATTATGTCAGAATCTGAAAATCATTCTAACTCAAATAATGAAACACTCCATAATATCAGAAACCATTTATGAAACTTGAATAAAAAGATCTTGAATATAAATGAAATCCTAACTAAACAAATTTTTGATA